>Ga0114951_10004431_pt1 | contig 13714 bp, 8 predicted proteins | sample AM7aDNAmetaG_FD_88677 | JGI IMG/M metagenome (GOLD analysis project Ga0114951, IMG submission 88677) | Freshwater microbial communities from Finland to study Microbial Dark Matter (Phase II) - AM7a DNA metaG | ecosystem: Environmental > Aquatic > Freshwater > Lake | place: Finland: Lake Alinen...
AGTGGTATCAACAATGTCTGAATGATTTTCATTCCATTTCTTAAGATGGCATCCATTTCCATCTTTAGAGGATAGCATCTCGTTCTGCATCTCAAATGGGTACAGTATCATATTCTAGTATAAACCTCAATTTCGCCAATGCCACAGCAGGCTTGGCATGTCCAGTTATTCATGTTCTGGGTAGCTCTCGTGTATACCCTAATTGAAGAAACTCCGCTTCTTATTACATTATCTATAAAATCCTGGGAATAATGGTTCGGTTGATGCCCGCCCGAGTTTCCAGGGATGATATCGACACCATTGACCCATATATTTTTCTGCCATGAAGCTCCGTTTTGGTTTGAGACGTTGGCAGTAGCCCTAGCCATTACCTGGTAGGCTCTAATGGATTCGCATACTATAGGGTTCGCAAATGTTATTGTAACATCATTGTAGACAGTAAGGCTTGACCTTTGTCCGTGGTTGTGGTAAGAACATCCAACCGTTGGATCGTATGTGGAAATTTGACCATTAAAAATATACTGTTCATATGCCGGCAAGTTATTTCCAGTAGAAACAACTGTTTTATTTGTATACCCTGGCATCATCATCACATTGACCAGGACCCCTCCTCCACTTACTTTTGTAGCTTCAAATATGCTTTTATTCATATTCCCCTTAGAATTGAGAGTAGTAACCATTCCAGGTTACTCCACCGTCTATTGTGTCAAATATCATTCTGTTTCTCTTTGTTATCGCGAGGGTTGGAGACGTGGACCAATTCCAAGTTACTGAAACTGGAACAGTGACAGTATAAGCAGCCCCCATTGTAAACTGAAACATTATGTTGTACAATTTTCCACTTGTAGGCGACGGTAAAGTTAGTACTGTATTCCCGTTCAATATTACCTTGTATACGGAATCAACTGCCAATGCTATTGTTCCGCTTGTTGTCCCGAGATCTGTTACAGTCCCACCAGAAGAATCAAGCTGAACCCTTGCCCCACCGTTTGTTGCCGTATAATAAAGGTGAGTTCCATCATATTCGATAGCTCCAGCCTCTGTGGTTGTGAGGACTGTCCCTGCTGTTAGTTTTAGTGGCGCAGTTCCTGCTGTAGCTGTTCCTGCTTTAATGTGAAGTGCTGCCGTAGGAGCTCCTGACCCTACAGCTACGTTACCACCATAATAGTTAAGAAATAGACTACCATTACCATGGCCAGTTGTTCTCCCCTGGATGGTAGCTCCACCATATCCAATTAGCAATCCACCATTGACACTATCCATTGTTACTATCGATCTGTTGCTGGATGTATTAACTTCAAGGGCCGCAAATGCCTGAGGCGATGCAGTGCCTATTCCAACATTTCCAGTAGAACCATTTGCCTGGAACACTAAAGCTCCGGTTCCATTTGCATCTATATAAAGAGGAATATTTGGAACACTTCCTCCTTCCCAGATATGGTTATAGCCAATGCATACTGCCTGTGTAAGGTTTAACGGGCGTACAGAGAAATAAGCTTCCGTCCCGTTGCCTGGGCTGACTATGTCCATCATACAATACGGAGTAGTAGTCCCTATCCCTACTTTCCCGGTAGAATCGATTCTGAGTCTTTCAGTTGATGCGCCTGTATAAAAACATATGTAAGAATCTGAAAAAAATGCGGAAGAATAGAAAGTAACTGCCGTTCCGGTTGCTTGACCTCCGGCTGAAGCAAGGGATGAGACATACAATCCTATGGTATTATCGGCAAGAGCTAGTCTACTAGCAGCCCTGGTTGACCCATATCTATAAACATTGACATCATTATACGCCCCGGCAACCAAATTACATAGACCTTGACCGGTTGAAAGATCTATTGTAAATAGGGCCCCAAGAGTAGTTGGCGCAGCATCCCAGTCTTCAATCCATACGATGGAGGATGATTGATTACCTGGAGTACTAACCTTAAGGAGTGGGCTAGTGGATGATGGCCCTACTATAGTTAGGCTTTTGTCTATAACTACATCATATTGTCTCATTGTTTATCCGCCATTTTATATGAATCAATATCGATACCTTGCTCAAGGATAACGTCCCTAATGACTCTAGAATCTCCTACGGTAAGGATTCCCTCCGAGACATACCACATGATCATGTCCTTCATATCTGCAAAGTCAAGTTTTTCCATAATGAAACTAGATATCTGTGGGAATTCCAACCTAACATTCTTAGATGAAAATCTTCCAGACCTGAGGGCCCTCAAAAGACCATCCTGAAGTTTCCTATAGTTAAAGTTCTCTTCTGCACTCTTTTCCTTTGGAAGGTTTATAACGGAAAGAGTTCCGTTGTTGTAAGAAATATTCCCAAGGTTATTATCAATTAACGATATGTCCTCTTCATCATTGACTGTAACTAGTAGTTGGCCATCTGGAACCCCTACATCTCCGTATACCGATGCATAAATGACCCTATTGGAGTCAACTAGATAGTTCATAGGGTTACCATCCTTAGAGCTTTCCTCTTTCCAAAGAAAGAGAACGCCTGGAAAATTGGTAGGAGGAAATTCTTAACTACCGGCTTATCGCTTATCCACAAAGAAAACTTTTCTCCGTAAGACTGGTATGCTTTCCTAAACCATTCTGGAGAAGATGTTAAGATAAAAAATCTAGCGAAGTGAGTTCTCTCGTCATTCCATCCACCAAATAGCTCCGCAGCAACCCAGCATGAAACCCAGTTCGTTCCATAGGTTCTAACTGTCACAGCTCTTCCTGCAGTAATCTGAGTATTAAACATGTTTTGACCCAAACAACCGTTCGGATAGTATTTGCACGATACGATCCAAGAACAATCAGCTTGAGCGCAATCCGCTGGAAGTGGAATAACAGAGCCAGCAGCTCCATAGCCGCTAATAACCTTTAACACTCCTGTACTGGATTTTCCAACCACTAGATAATAAAATGTTCCAGAATCGTTGGGACCCTGGTTGTACCCTCCCACTGCAACGAAATCATTTGTTGGGCCAGTAGATATTGAGGGAGCTGAAGCTGGTAAGTTCGTAAGACCACTTCCATCTCCAATGAATTTTCCTGGGGATGTTAGGGTAAGATTATTAGAAGAGTCTAGCGACATCATCACAGTATTAGCTGGTGGTTGCGCGTTATCATGCTTATACCATATGTGGCCCTGGCCATTCTGGAGGTACAGGCAACCAGCGGTTCCGTCTCCCTGCCAGACGCTACCGTTATACCATTCATGTGTAGCGAACATAGCAAAGTCACCGCCAGAACTCATGTAAGCATTACCTACTTTAATGGCTGTGTTTGCTGCTACCTCAAGTTTAGCAGAAGGTGCTGCAACTCCAATGCCAACGTTGCCAGTTGCTGATGTATTAATGACTACATGGCCAGTGCCTGCAGAATCTATGGTAAGGTTTGAGTTAGCAGTTGACCCTACCTTCTTAATTCCTGGCCAACCCACATGAGTCCCTTGTGTAAGATTAGAATGAATAACTGTCATTCCATTAGATCCTGTATCGTCTATCATTGTTGGCTGGTAGTGTTTCATCTTTTGATCCTTAGTTGAGTGATGTGAATATTACCCTGTAATAACCACTATTAGCTCCTATTACGCCACCATTTCCAGAGCCCCTAGCCGTCAAACATGCAACTCCGCTTCTTGCAGTTGAAACAGTACATCCAGTAGTTGTTAGATCTTTAATGATACAGCCTATAGTATAGCCGTTCTCAGCGTCCCACTGTCTAAGAACTGATGTCCCTGATGATCCATCCGAAGCTGTTGAGAAAAGAATCGTAGACATTAATTTAAGAGTCCCAAGGTTGTGCGTGAGAGGATAGTCAGAATTAATTGTACATGCAAACCACCCACTATCATATACTCCACGTATAAACCCAGCCTGGGCTGGAAGATTTGTTAACGCACTCCCATTTCCTGCAAACGCAGTCGCTGTAACAGTCCCTGCCACTTGAAGTGCTGTTGTAGGCGTTGTTGTACCTATCCCAACAAATCCATCAGATGACTTTACAGACATCCAAGTCCTAGCATAGCCAGTTTCTGCACCACCACCAGTTCTGAAGTATGTGTACCCACCAGAATAAGTTTTAGTATCAATGTATATGTGACCGTTTCCCCACGTATGGACTGCGAAGCCTCTTTGAGCATCAGTGGCTGCTGTGACAGTCTCTCCGAACGTAAGCGATGTTGTATTCCCAGTGTTATAGACATGAAGCATTCCCGTTGGAGTAATGGTGCCTATCCCTACGTCACCAGAATTAGTTATACGCATCTTTTCACCAGGGTTCGACATGATCGTTCCAGCTGCTCCTGGAGATGCGGCAGTCCTAAAAATAATAGCATCTGTTCCGGCTTGTATCGCCGAGTACCCAGCATTAAACAGATTCTTCCATCCTATCCCGCCGTGATGGGCTATGTTGTGGGCAATGTATGTTCCGCTTAAACCTTCGCTCGGCCAACTCTGAAGTATTCCACGATCACCAAGTTGAATTAACTGTCCACCATTCCCCATCTTAAGAGTTGTAGTTGTTGGAAAGTATCCGCCAACTATATCAAGAAAAGCTCCCGGAGTAGTTGTCCCTATGCCAACATTTCCAGTTTCACCAATATAAAAAGATGTAGAAGTTCCACCCTTATCGAAACTGTACGCCCCCTCGTTGCTATTAAACACCATAGTTTTTGATTTTATGCCGATACCATAAGAGGTTGCTGCAGAAGCACCTTCGTAAAGAAGTATCTGATATTTAGAATAGGCATCCAAGAACCCAGTGGCTACATTATTCTCAAAAGACAACCGCGAGGATGGAGAGCTTGTTCCAAGTCCAATATTACCCCTTGTATAATACAGATCATCTCCAGAAGCTTGCCAGTACGAACCAGTAGATCCTCCAGCTGCTGACATGAATTTAGCCTTACCAGCTATAGCCATTGGGAAGGTTATTGTAGCCGTATCAATTGTTGAAAATTCTATCTCTAGTGGGTTAATTGTTTTTGGCGGAACGGAATTATCAACAACCTGACAAATAAGGTCTGTAGAGCCTAGGTTGTGAGGAGCCACCCATGTTGCTGAAGCTATTGGAACATCATATATAAACGACGGAGTTCCAACGGTTAGCTGCCCTACGGCTGATACCAACCTTGCCTGCCCCATTACTCCCGATGGAAAAGCTATCTGAACTGTAGAGTTATTAGGGAAAGTTATCTCACTTGGGACGATTGCCCTTGGAGATGTATTTGTGTCTACAACCTGGACAAGAAGAGAAGAGGTGTTTAGCAAGTGGCTTATTGTCCATAATGCAGAGGGGAATGTTTGATTCCATACCGCCCCAGCAATACCTCCAGCCCCACCACCAACTCCAGAGATATTAGTAAAGTAACCATAGTCAGCCCTAACAGATCTTGCATTAATCTGATCCCATGGGAGTTCTCTAGTTCCTAAGCTGAAATTACCACTAGCAGCAGGTATCAAGCTTGCATCAAGGATATGTCCAGCCTCAGACCATCTAAGATGATTTAATGCGTCATGGTCATTGGGCTCCCAATAACCCCACCCATCAGCATCTGATTTTAGAACGTTTCCATCTGAGTATGGCGCATCACCAAACTGGATAGTTCCAAATATTCCAGAAGCCCAAACATCAGAAGCAATATTCCAACGCTGAACACACCGCTCCTTAAGCTCTCCCCATCCCTTAAGATACCTCGCCTCAAAATTCTCTAGGTTAGTTGGACTCATTTATCAGTATCCCAGTTTTATTGTGTATGACCTAAGCGTAGGTGTGGCAGTAGGAGTTGCAGTGTTAACATCCCTAGAAAAGATGGCCTTAAAATACACTCTATTAGTCGCCGCAGTAATAAACTTGTATGAAAGAACATATATCTCAGGTCCATCGGCGCATAGAAGATCCTGTGAAGATGAGGACCATTTAGTTGTTTGAGGCCTGTAGTTTACAATGATCTCTTTTGTCCCGTCCCCACGGTAATCTTCTACGCAGTACTTTGTGTGATCAGTCATTATGGTGTTATACTTTAGCTCAAAGAAACTAGTCTCCATTAGTGGCTGAACAAAAGCGAATTGCTGGTAAACCAAATCGTGTAGATACTTGTTCCCATTTACGCTATAAAATCTATCATTCAATGACTGGGGCTCTCCAGTTGTAGCTACCGTATGCCAACCTGGGGAGAAATGTATCTTAGTGATCTGGGAAACGTCAAGCAATCCGTCAGCAGTAGACACTTCAGTGTATTGACCGGCTGCAACCTGAGCAGCTGTAAATGGTATGTGAGCGACATCGATACCATCTTGATTGGCAATATAAACATTGGTTGAGTAGACTGTTGGTAGGGCCGTCTCACTATCATACTGATAGTCTACAAATACAGTGTTTGATGGGGCCGCTGGATCTTGAGATATGGCTCCACCCTCAATTCTGCTGACAACCTTTGTCGCGTAATTAACCGTAAAATCTCCTGGCGTTGTATACCAGTAAGATGGTGTTTGTCCGGCTTCATATTTAAGCTTAACAGATCCACGGATAAGCCCCTGGCCCTCAACTACCTTGGACAAATCTGGATGAGTGAGCGTTATAGATTGAAGCGTTCCAAACTGCCACTTCTCGTCATATACAGACTTTCTCTCAATACCATATTTTGGGGTAACCTGCCAGTTGTCTTTCCCCCTGTATAGTTTAACACTATTCTTTATTGGTTCGTAAGGAAACTGATAGACGCTATAGAACGGTATCTCCTGATAAGTCTCAAGGACAGGAGTCTCAACCCACGGGATCTCAGGAACATTATCGAAGAATGCCACATGTTTGAAATCTACAACTTGCTGCTCTTTCGAATTTGTATCGTTAGATGGAGACACTGGAGCCCAGTTGTATGTAGTAGGATCGTCAGATTCAGTAGATCCCAATGATAAATAGTATTCTATTTCAGTCCCAGATTGTGTGTCTTGGTCGACAACAATGGATGCCTTATCGATTGTAAGAGCTTCATTCGTAGCGTCTTCAACAACATAAGGTGTAGAATAAAGAACTGATGTAGAATCATATCCCATTTTATAGAATTTTATACTCTTGAAACCTATAACATATCTATAGTTTGGGTTCCCTTCGGATGCAGTTTGTTCGTCCTCTATCTTCTTGGCAACTATAAATTTAATATACCGTATCCTTATCTGATCAAAGTTCCATATAGTACGCTGATTCGGGACCACTTCCTTCACTCCAGCCCCAAGACCCATTGGCAAGTGAATGAAATTAATATTATCAGTTGAGTATAGGGGTTGAACATACATAGGCTTTGGAGATTGACCGCTCATCTCTATTCTTGTAATATAGACACCGTCTGCATTTGATGGTGATATATCAACAATGAAACTAACCTGTAGTTCGCCTGGAGTCTTTGTGAATATATTCTGCATCCAAGATGATCCAGTGTCGGAGAATGCAAACCCGAACTTGCTAAGAGGAAACAGCGTGTTAGAAACTATGTTCTCAGCAAATTTAGATTCAGCTAGAATCGGGAAGTTTACTGTTTCGTAGTAATGAGACATATCAACCCTAACTATTCCGCTGATACTCTCCCTTAGCATGGCTACGCCAGCATCTGTATCAATCTCGCAAGTAGAGTATCTCATGTCAACCTTTGACCTATCAATGAAGCTATCGTGGACTGAGTACACATATCCCTCAGTATCTGCAGCAACAAGTATCAAGTCCTGAAGGACACTCTCCATAGTTTTCACTCTATGAAGAAGCTGATGCCTTGCAGTGTCATGATAGTCAAAATCTTTTAACACAATGGTAAACTGATCTATTAGCTCTTCGTACAGATTATTAACATCATCATACAGCTCAGTAAGGTTCATGTTATAGGTATCGACATCCCAAAGCTTTCTATAAGCCTGATGCCTGGCCTGAAAAGATGGATCTCCGGGTGTAACCTTGGAGTAAAACTCTCCTAGCTTTGCTGAGATATACTCAACGGATGGAATGTACCCCTCTTTCATTCTGTCTTCTATGATAATGTTTGTCTGTTTCTTTACCTGCCTAGAAGCTATACTCATGTTTAGAGTCCTCCGACTGGAAAGATCTGAAGTGCATACTTAGCTAAAATTGGTGTATAACTTTCAGCGTTGCTGATGTCGGTTGGCCTCGTAAGAACAGCTTTGAATCGGACGCTAAACACGTCATTCACCGTGTCCACATATGCCAATGGATTTTCTCTCTCCGTTGATGGTATGTCGGAGTTAACATTAATTATCTCTGGCAGAGTATTCTTTCCGTCCTCGCTGTAGGTAGTCCTGTGACTCATAGGAGAGATCCTGTTCCAAGACGTTCCGTCGTCTACTGAGATATAATACTTTATCCAGTTGTTCTCAGTATTTGCCCCGGAAGAGGTCGTGTAAAAAATAGAAGGGACAGTCTCGTCAACCTGAACTGCAAGTTTAGATATTGGGCTTGGGCTAAGAAAAGGTACAGAAACGAATTCACTCGACTCAGCAAAGGTATAAGAATAAACGTTGATATCTCTAACTCCAATGGCAAACCTTGATCTATCGTTCTTTATGACAGTCCATTGTTTGGTAATTGTTTGAGGGGATACATTAACGTCAACTGACTTGCGGGTTCCAAAACCGAACCAAGAAGGTATCATGTTAACAGCCCTCTTGTAGTTGGAAGTTACGGCTATGACGTTTTGGTCCAATACACTTGAGACAGCGGAACTATCTGTAACAGTGCTATCGTTACTTAGGACATCGAATCCTGTAACCATGCCAACCAAGTAAGGAAGCTCGATATCTTGCGTTACAACCTGGGTATCTGTGCTCACCTTTTTACTGAACCAGCTCTTCTTTGTAGTGGTCGTTGTGATCGTCTGAGAAACCCTAACCATAAGAACTTCATAATCCTTGAGATACGACCTGGATTGCCTTAGATCAAACTTGATCATTTTGGCGGATCTGGGGGCGAAAGACCACACTCCCATTCCTGAGAATTTAAACTGATCAGGAGATAGCGTATCCTTAATCTGTTGAGGGTTAAGCTCATTGTTTGCCTTCTCCGTAAGCTCTATAGAATACTCATGGTCAGAGAATCCCTCAAGCTCCTCGAAGTTCTGCCCGTCAGAAGACGTTTGAATCGAGAGAACGTCAAAGTAGTTACTCTCCCCAAAGTTATTAGGGTTCAAAGATATCCAGTTGAGAGTGGTTGGAGCTTTAAGATAAGCGATGAAGCTACAAGTCAAATAAGATGAAGACCCAGCGCTAGATACTGGGACGTAGTTTTCAATCAAAGATCCAGTGTTGCTTGTAACGATCGTTCCACCGGAAGTGTTAACGTTTGGAGATGAAAGCTCATCAGCCACTAGTTGATTAAACTCTTCTACACTTATTTGTTTTCCGGTTGTCTTATCTCTATAACCAACAATAGGAGTAGTATTGAGTTCGACCTCCCAGAACGTATCCGGGTTGTTGTCAAACAGTTGAAGTCTCTTAGTCATCTTCTCATCTTCAGAGGATCCAAGTTCATAGATAGACGTTCCATCCGAAGAGAACTGTAAGTGCCAAGCACCTCCCTCTGGTCTTGGTTCACCCTTTATGCCAAAGTAAAGCCCCTCATACCCACCAGTTTCAGTCGTAGGGTCCCATGCTGGTATTGATTCCTTGATTCCAGTAACCTTAACAACGGATCCACTACGGTCGATATTACCGGTTCTCTTGAGAGTTATTAGACCCTCATTAGCAACAAGCTCTGCTGCTACAGACCCTGGGGATATCTTCGTGTAATCTGTTTTCGTATTATCAGTAAAATCATCTATAGCATATATTGATTGAGACTTGGCGCCATTGGAATAGAATGAATAATCAATAGAGTTTGAGGCCACGACAGAAACCTTATTCTTAATCATCTGCCTGTCAGCTTCACTATAATTAAAATCCCTAACAATAACTGAGGAAAGGTTGTCAGTCTGTTTATACCCAACATTAAGGTCGTCACTTAATTGAACCATGAGATCGTTGTAGTCGGATGATCTCGCTGGGGAACCAGCCTTAATAAGTTTCTTCTGTATTGTAGGCTTTCCAAGGTTAGAAAAGAAGTCTTTGAATGAAGCAAACAGCTCCGAAAACAAAGAGCTTTCTTTCTGGAGTTCTGTCTTCAACTCCGGATCCGTTCTCTTTGACTCAATTACTGCCATGAGATTCTGAGCTTTTTGGATATTTAATGTTGTATCATTAAGCCGCAAGTATTGATTAATCATTAAATTGTCCTCATTTTAAGGGTAATGTCTTCTATGGTTGGAGTATTAGAAACGTTACCCCTGTTATTATTTCTCAGAATGGCTCTAAGTTGTATTGAGTCATTTAGATATTTATACTTTATCTTAATTTCTTTTTCGTATATAGGCGTGTTAAGATACAGACTCTTGCCTGCATGTATATACTCATAGAAAGGGTAAGTAACTGCGTTATAGGCTGCCAGAGCTGGCCTGACGTTGTCGTAGTAGTCCGTCCGGTTCGTGGCCTCAAAGCCATCAACCGTAAGGAGGATCACGTCATAATATTCTCCAGGAAGTATACCCTGTTTCGTGGACGTAGTGTAGTTGTACCATCTCCCACTTTCATATGAGAACCCTGGGCTAGACTTACCAGCCCTAGAAGTGTCATTGATAATAGAATAATTTATGAATGGGAAATAGTCTGTTTCAATTTTGTATTGCCTTGAAGTTGATCCAGAGTAGACCTCAACCGAGTCGTTCAATACATCATTCGCAAAACTAACGGTGACTCCACTTGGAGTTACACTTCCTATTCCGTCCGGTAGGTAGTCTATGGTATATGACGATGTTCCCGTATACCATGCAGGTGTAATTTCAACGGAAGAGTCTGTCTTGTCATATGTAAAATCTGAAGATGGGAGCGATACGGTATTCCTCTTCATTGAAGAAGGAACGCCACTACACGGAAACCTCAGATGCCCAGTGAGGGTATTGCTATCAATAAGGATTCTCTCACCCTGGATTGCTCCACCGGATGGAAGTATGTTTCTCCACTCATTGTCTCTAGTTGAGACTTGGTATTCAATGCTTGTTCCGAGTGGAACCACATCAGTAGTGTCAAGGCTTACCTCCATGATTGTTCCATTAGCAGAATACTTTGGACTAATGTATTCCCCCCTGTCCATATACCATACCTTCTTAATATCCACTTCGTACGCACCGTAGACATATTCATACTTCCTGACCTCTATGAGTTCGTCTTGGTAATCAGTAGCCTTTCCATACAGAGCAAGCTTTAATGGATCTACCATCTCTGATGTTGTAGCTTTTGAGATCTCTTTTGTTGTCGCGTCGAAGATCTGTTCAGAGTTTGAGGAATCTGTTTTGTTCTGAAGCTGTTGGGACACTTCTTTTAGTTTAGCGCTATAAGCATCCGTAGCATCTCTGTAGGCTTTCCATCCAGTAACATAATCAATCATATCCTGGGTTGCTTGGATGGGAGCTGACGTTTCAGTTGAGATTGAAAACTCCCTGTCAATAATCTGCTGCCACATGGTTGCATTATTAACAACCCTCTTAGGGATCTTGTATGAGTTTATACTAGGGTTCCTTTGGTTAATAACTATCTTAACTTTTTTGGCCAGAACCTCGTTAAAGTTAAACTCCATTATTGTAGTCGAAGACTGTGTGTCAAGATTTAAATCTATCCACTCCTCTGTAGAATCCTTGCTGTAATATACCTTAATAATGTCCACAGGATAATTAGAAAAAGGATCCAGATGGATATGGTTAATAAGATCGGCCCTAAACAGAGAAACAATTACTTCGCATATGGCTCCGAAATATGTCTCACCATTATACACCTGTCTAATGGGCTCATCAGTCAGAATAACCTCAGCCCAGAAGGACGCAGTGTCTCCGTCAATTGCCCTCTCCTTCGTATGTTCCTCGTCATCTAGCATACCCCTTATCCCGCCACCGAAATGTCTGAGCTCAATCTGAGCCATTGAAAGCCCCTGGATACTAAGAGTAGATTGGTCCAAGCCCCTTGGAAGCTTAACTGAGTTAGTTAGCGTATCCATTTGTGCTGCATATACAGGATCGGAAGATAGGTTGTCATTCTTATAAAACGAGTTGAATACAACGTCAGTTATACCTGTCTTATTTTCTTTTATAATTTTATGCACTATAATATCATCTTCAATCTTATTAATAGCTGAATTGATGTCTGTGAAGAATGCATCGTTTATAAGCTCGTGAACTTTGATAGTTTTATTGATCTTGTTGTTCTGGATAAACAACGCGCCAAGGTCAACATACGATTCATCCATTGTGTCATTATAGTTTTTGGAAGATAGCTTTCCAAATTTGACTGCTTTGCGAAGTTGGATAAGCGGACTTCCAAGCGGTTTTTTAAGCTCGGCTATAAGCTGTGTGATTTGATTTTGAGCCTCAGAAGCGGAAACCGTTCCTGAAGACTCTCCTGCCCTATTCTGGATTATCTTTAATAGTCTCGTTTGCTGAGCAAGCGGGATAAGATCGTAATAAGACTCTAGGTATGATTTTCTCATTATACAAACTCCAGGATTGGGTATTGGCCGAGCGCCATGTGTTTCATTACTTTTTGCTTTACCTCATCTTCATTAAAACTCCCTCCGTTACTTATTAGAACAGTCTTCGGAATCTTAACAACCAATACTCCATTTGCCGGAACAGCCTGACCATCAAAATAACCTACATCCCAAAAGAATTCAGTCTCTGGTTGAACAGTCTTTACATCCTCTAGTTTCGAGATGCCAAGCTTACTGAGCCCACCTCCACGTGTTCTAACATCTGTCACAGCAAGATCAGTTATCCTGCAGTTTGGTCCAGTAGAAACAGAACCAAGAAGGAAATCGTGAACGCTAGGTATCGACTGGGGCTCAATAGAGGTATTAAGACCTTCCGTTAGGGTTAGTCCGTCGTACATAATGATGTCGCCAGAAACAAGACCTGACCCAATATCAAAGTAACCGTTTGTTCTAGTTGAGTTAGTGTAATGAACGGTCCAATTGAAAAGCTTCCAAGAGCTAGTAACTGAGGCGGAGTTTGTAGATCCAATGTCGCACAGAGCAATGCTTACACTTCTGTTCCCGGACAATGATTTGGCCCATCCGGTAACTGTGTAATATTTCCCTGACGTAACAGAAAGATTACCCTGTCTTATGGACCTTGGGTCTCCAGAACCAGACTTACAAACAACAGAGTATACGCCTATCATTGCATCTTCGCTTCTCCACTGAAGGTTTCCAGATCCGAAAGTCCTATCTACCCATCCGTCAGGAGCTACCATTTGGTAGGCTTCTAGTGAGTCAATATAAGATACGTCTCCATTTCCAGTATTATTTATAGTTGCAGAAAATTGTACGTATGTACTCGAAACACTGGTAGTCATCACTGAAGTCAAGAATTCCCATCCATTACCTGTGTGAGAGTTAGAAGCAACCCATGTATATCCGTCATAAATGAAAAGTCTTTTTAGAGGATACTGATTGTATGAGTATACCCATCCGCCAACAACAAAAGTCTTATTTCCAGATGTGGTCAGTGTTTGAGTTAGATTTGCCCCATTCGCACCGACACTAGTAAGCTTAGAAGAAAATGCACCCTTCTTCGCTAAACCAGGTTCTTTCGACACAGAAGCTCCAGTCCCAGATAGAATCCAATGATTCAGACTAG
>Ga0114951_10004432_pt1 | contig 13707 bp, 14 predicted proteins | sample AM7aDNAmetaG_FD_88677 | JGI IMG/M metagenome (GOLD analysis project Ga0114951, IMG submission 88677) | Freshwater microbial communities from Finland to study Microbial Dark Matter (Phase II) - AM7a DNA metaG | ecosystem: Environmental > Aquatic > Freshwater > Lake | place: Finland: Lake Alinen...
GCTCCTAATTTAAGGAAAAATTTAACTAAATCTAATTCTTCTGATACAACACTTTGAAAATATAAATTGTTCATATTGTTTTTTACATCATCAGAATCGAAAAGATCCATTTGAGATTTGGAATCTTCTTCAAATATTTTATATTTTTTTAAATATTTCATAATTAAAATTGTAACCTTTCCCTTGTTCTATCATTTAAAACATCATCATCAATTGAACCATAAATATAATTATAATCTGGAATATCAATATCAAATCCATCATCTCTATATTCTCTGCTATATGATATCCAATTACCATAATTTTCACTTGCAGTAAAATCAATAATACCATTATTTTTGTATTGAGAAATTAATTCTGTTTTCATTTGATCCCAATCAAAAATATCATCAAACCATAATTCATAAACTTCTTCTGTTTTTAAATTTTTTGTTTTTTCATCATACCTTTTAATAGTTTTGGATTTATGTTCCCAAGCCCCAAATTTGCTTTCTGCACTGCGTTTTAATTTTTGATAAATTTCGTCTTGATCAGCATCTTCTTGAGCTTCACAATGAGCAATGTTTAATTCTGATTTTAGATCATCCAATTCATCTGAATCTATAAATTCTGATAATTGCTTATTTCCAAATTTGGTTTTTACCCATATATCACCTTTAATGATTTTTGTGTTTTTTATTGTTATAAAAGTTTGACAGTCATTTTCATCATCATTAATTGATAACTTTTTTGTAACACAAAAATTTATTATTTCTTTTAATGTTTCAATATCATAATCTGACCAAGGAATATCACTTTCATATGTATTACCAAATTCCCAATCATATTCACCATCTAAAATTTCTGCAGCTTGTTTTTGTTCGTAATCATTTGTGTTTAATAAATCACTAAAACTACTTACAACTAAATATAGTTTGTTGTTTTCTAAACCAAGATCCATATCTTTTGCAAATTTTTCTATTGAAATATATTTGTTCTGATAAAGAATGATTGTGCCTAATTCATTATAATGTTCTTTATTCCAATCTATCTTATATTTCTTAATGAATCTATTGATATCATCAAGAGTATATTTCATTTTTACACCTTCTTCTTCGTAAAAATAAATCATAGAAATAATAATGTTTACAATTTCATCTTTTGCCATCGTGAGTTATATATTAAAAATTAATATTAAAAATTATTAAAAAGATTTTTTAGGGTATTTTATTTAATATATAAGATAAAAAATATCCTTATGAAATGGTGGACAAAAGAAGAAGAAGAATATTTAATTAATAATTATTCTAATAATAAAAATGAAATATTAGCAAATGCTTTAAATAGGAATAAGCATTCTGTTTTGTGTAAAGCAAGTAAATTAAAATTAATTAAAAGTGATGCACATAAAAGTGAAGTGCTGTTAGCTAGAAAAGAATTGATGATTAAAAGAAATAAAACAATTTTGGGTAGAGATTTAAATTTTGAAAATCTTAAAGAAATTGCAAAAAAATATAAAACAAGAGGAGATTTTCAATTTTATGATCCAAGTGCATATTCATCAGCTAGAAAAAATTTTGGTTTAGATATTATTTGCCCGCATATGTTTAAGCAAAGTTATAGTACACCACAATTGTTGTTATATGAAATTTTGAAAATAATTTTAAAAAATATAGATATTAATTATAATGATAGAATAGCAATAAGCCCATATGAATTGGACATTTATATACCAAAATATAAATTGGGAATAGAATATAATGGAAAAGCATGGCATAAAGATAATAAAAAAGATTTAATCAAGAAAAAAAGATGTAAAAAAAATAAAATAACACTTATAACAATAGTTGAAAATAACAGAAATTATACAAATGATGTTAAAAAACAGTTGATTGATAATTTGAAATTATTAAATTTGACACTTGGATTAAATTTATTTAAAAATGAAATTAGCAGCATAAATGATGAATATTTATATAAACTCATTCACGAAAAAATTTTAGATGTTACAGATGTTAAAAAAATAATTTCTAAATATGAATATTATTCCGATTTTAGAAAAAATGAAATAAAACTTTATAATAAACTATTAAAAAATAAAATGTTAAAAGAATTCACAAAAGATTTAATTAAAACACGTGAAAAATGGACATTAAATAGAATAGCTGAAGTTGTGTCTAAATATGATGACTTTTCTAAATTTTTAAAAAACGAAAATGCTTGTTATATTTATGTTAAGAGACATAAATTAGAACACATGTTAAGCAATTTAAAAATGAAATATATGATATGGTCATTTGATTTGATAAAAAAAATTATTATTGAAGATAATTTAAATACAACTTACAAAATAAAGAAATATTATTCTGGTGGATTTAAGTATTTAAAAAAACATAAATTAATTGATGAATGTAGAATATTTATAAAAGAAAATTTATAAAAAATGTCAGTCATAAAAAATGACTGACATTTTATTTTTAATTATGATATTATTTTTTATTTTTTATTGAAACGATCTATAATTTTACCTATGATTGGATTTCTGACAATATCTTCCTTACCAAATTCAATAAAACCTATACCTTTAATGTCTTTTAAATTATCAAAAGCATATTTTAATCCAGAATCATTTGGATTTTTAAATTTATCTATTTGATTTAGATCTCCACTTATAATAAACCGTGCATTATATCCGATCCTTGTGAGCAAACTTAGAGTCGCTTTCTTCGAAAAATTCTGGCTTTCGTCTGATAAAATTACACAATTATCTAAATTACAACCTCTTATGTAGCTTATACATAACGGTTCAATTATTTTGTTTTCGACTAATTTCTTTCTAATGTCCGACCCTACAATTTTATCAACTAAATAATATATAGAATATAAATATGGCGCAGTCTTCGAATCTAAATCTCCTTTAAGATACCCGATAGATTCTTCAATTTCAACAATTGGTGTTATAATAAAAATTTTTTCATATTTTCCTTCTTTTAATAATTCTAGTGCTTTAATTATAGACACATAACTCTTACCAACTCCGCTATCACCAATTGCTATTGTGATTTCATTTTCGTCTATCATATTAACAAATTCTTTTTGTTTTTGGTTTTTGCATTTTAGTTTAACTCCTTTCAATAAAACTTCAGCAGATGTTTTTTGTAGTTTATTTAGAAAATCTTCATTTCCTTTTTTATAACTATTGATTATTTGAACACTTTCTGATAGATCATACTCATCTATAAAATTTTTCTTCCTGGTCATAAGCTAATTTATTGTTTTTTGAAAACAAAAAATCCAGAGCAAACAATTAGTTTGTATTCTGGATTTAAATGTAATAAAATTTGAATGTTTTTAGCATCACAACTATATATTAAAGTAAAAATAAGAGAAAAAGTTGTAAAAATGACATTTGATTGATAATCAGCGGGGATAATTTTTTCCTTTCAAAAAATATTTCTATATTTGCAAATTATGATTATGAAATATTCTATTGGTGATATTGTAAGCATTAAAAACGAGAATGATAAAATTTGGAAAACATTAACTCCAATTTTATTTGATTTGATAAAACCATATTTGGGTAAAACTTACAAGATAAAAAGTGTTTTACAAGATAAATATTCTTTACATGATGCTGGATATTATTGGTTTGATGAAGAATTAGAAAACAAAAAAGAAATAAGAAAAAAGAAATTATTAAAAATAAAATCAAATGAGATATAATAAAACTGGTGTTAGTGATGTTTTATTTAAGAACTTGATTAATAATATTAAATGTGTTTCAGCTTTTGATGTTGTGCCTATAAATATTCCTAAACCATTCAATAATAAAGAATTAGAAATTCTATCTGAGTTTATTTTTGGTACTAAACTTCAAATTGATTTTGAAAGTTTTTATAGATTTGTTGATCGTGGTTGGTACGATCAACAAAAAGAAAGAAAAATAAAACTCGCACTATTAAAAATAATGGATGATTCTGATGATTTTATTCGAGATGAAAAACGGGAAAATAAATTAATGATTTTATTGCGTTTGAGATATAATTGTACCGTTTATCATAATAAATATTACGATTCAACTTTTGAAAAATTGATTTTTGGTCATTCGTTATATAACATTGATCATATTTTCTGGATTTGTGTTGTGGTGGAATTGGTGGTTCATGTTATGGTGATGTAGAAATACGTTCTATTAAAGAATATAAAAGATTGTGTGAATGGCACGAAAAACCACATGCTGATCCTCGCCCAGAATTTTTAAAAGAAATGAATAAATTAATTTTATTAAACATTTAAAACAACAGATTATGAAAAATTTATTTTTATTTTTGTTTGCTTGTACTCTATTTTCATGTACAAGTACATTTAAAGTTGATGTACCTAAGAACATTAAAGTTCCTTGTGTGATTTATTTTTCGTCTGATCATTGTGGTTGGTGTCGAAAATTTGATCCAAATTGGGAAAAAGTAAAAAATGATACAAACTTTAAAAATATTGTTTTTTACAAGGATGATGAACTCTATAATGAAAATGAATTAATCGCTTTATTTGATGTTGGTAGTGTTCCTGCCGTCGTATTTATAGCCAATGATGGAGTAGCAGTTAAAACTGTTGGATATGAATCAGAAAGCGAATTTTACAATAAAATGAAAGATTTTAAAAAGTTGAATCAAAATGATAATGTGATAAAAGCAATGAAACGTGCTGTAGCCGACATTACAACAGATGATAATTTATATAAATCTGTTGTTTGTGCAATAAAGGATAATCAAATTCAAGCGGCAAGAAACTTAGTATCTACAAGTAAAGATAATAATGATTTGTATAATTTTATTAGGAATAATCAAATTCAAGCTGCACGGGATTATATTAAATATTTAAAATAAAAATTTATGAAAAAAGCAGAACTCATTCCAGTAATTCATATGACCAGTTTAGAACAGGTTTTTAAGAATGTTGAAACTTGTATCAAATGTGGAATCAAAAAAGTTTTTTTAATCAACCATGTTGTCACAGCATTTGAAGTATTAGATGCTGCCCGGAAAGTCAAAAGCAAATATCCTGATTTATGGGTTGGTATTAATTTGCTTGGTTTAAGTACATCTGCCGCAATGGCGCTTTCTGAATCTGTTGATGGATTATGGGTTGATGGAACTATTTCAATTCACGATATCCGTGAGTTTAAAGGTTTATTATTTGGTGGTTTGGCTTTTAAGTATCAGAAACAACCAAAAGATTTGCAGCAGGCTTGTCTTGATGCTACATTTACTACGGACGTAGCAACGACAAGTGGTCCTGGCACAGGAAAAGCAGCATCAGTTGAAAAAATAAAAGATATTCGGTATTATCTTGGATCACATCCAATGGCTATTGCTTCTGGTATCTCAGCAGAAAATGCCGATGACTATTCAGAAATCGCAGAATATTTTTTGGTGGCATCAAGTATTACTGATAGCAACGAAATGTTAATTGAAGAAAAATTGGTTGAACTTAAAGCAAAATTGACATGAATTTTTCAGTAATAATCCTTTGTTGCACAACAAAGTTTACATTAAAATGTTTGGAATTTTTTTTATTCGGGAAATTTTTTTACATTTGCATTATAATTTAATAGATATGACACTTAGAAAATTAAAAAAACTCGATAAAATTGGTGCTTTTAATTCAATTGAATGGCACGAAAAAAGAATTTCTGATGCAGAAAAAGAACTTAAGAAAGCAGAGGAAAAATTGAAAAATTTACAAAAATCCCAAATAATATTATCAGAATAATGCACATTATTTACATAAGGATAAATAAACTTTTCATACTTATAAAGCTATAATAAAAATGAAATTAATTAATCAAAAATTAGATCTTGCGAAGCCAACTGGTGTTGTTTATGTAAATCATTCTACTAACGTTTCTTATTTATCAACGGATTTTTTAAATCATAATTTAATTAAACTTTTTCCTGATATAGATGTTTATAAATTTCATAGAGAAATTACACAAAATGGCATTGTACACGATTGGGGTAAACAAGATCCCCGTTGGCAAGAACCATGTCAAAAAGATTACGAAATATATGTTAAATATTTCGATAAAACTAAGAATTTTGATGAACAATGTGAAGAATACAAAATGAATTTTGGAAAAAATATAATGAAAGCACATATTCGTCATGAATTTGTAACGTGTATTCATTACAATGAATATATTTCTGATGAACAACTTGTGGCAATTATTTCACATCACGGCAAATTTAGAAATATATCTGATAGTGAAAGTAGATTTAATGAAATACCAAAATTAGAAAATTGTAAACCTGAAGATTCTAAAATTTTACCAAGAGTGCAAAAATTAATTGATTCTGCATTTGAATTGAACACTTTCGAATTATTTAAATTTATATATAGATTTAATATACAACGTGCTATTTTACAATATGCAGACAGAAAATCTTCCTATTTTGAAGTTGACCCATCTTTTGAAAAAAAATTAAAATTAGAACCATTTAATTATATTTTTCCTCACAAAAAGAAAAACAAAATACAAAATTCAATGTCGAATTCAAAATATATGAATTATGACTTGCTTATTATTAAAGCAAGACCTGGTGGTGGAAAAAGTGATGCTGCTTTACTCTGGGCAAAAAATCATATAAAAAATAAAAATGCGGACAAAGTTATTTTTACTTTACCAACAATTTTCACATCAAATACCTTAGGTAAATCACAAGGTGGTCGTTCTATTAATTCTTCAACAAAACATGAATTGAGAAAAAATGTAGAATTTTCCGATAATAATTTTAGAAATTTTGAAATATACCAAAGAAGAAATCTATTTTATAGCGAAATATACACAACGATTGATAGAATCTTAGATATTTTAATACAGAAAAATGAAGAAGCACACACAGCATTTTTTAATTTTGCTAATTCGTGTTTGGTTATTGATGAAATAGATTGTTATGATGATTTAGTATTATCAAATATTAAAATGGTCTTAACAAAATGCTACGCACTTAAAATTCCAGTTTTGATGATGTCTGCCTCTTTTCCAAAATCATATCGAAAATTTTTCTTGGATATCGCGCCTGATTATAAAGTCACAAATATTATTAATGATAATACCAATGATAATATTGTTAAATACAATATTGTCGGGATCACAAATATTGATAGGAATAACATCAAATTGAATAAAAGAATTATATCAAGGGTTAAAAAACAAAATAAAAAAATTATTATTTATACGAATTCGATCAAATCAACAAAATGTTATTATAAAAATTTAATTGATAATGGTATATCCGAAATTTTAATTCATCACTCTCATTTTACCAGTACAGATAAACAAGAAAAAGAACAAATAATACTTGATAATTTCGGTAAAAATGCAACTAAAAATGATTTTAGAATATTAATAATTACACAAATTGGTGAAATGTCATTGGATATTTCGTGTGATTATCTGATTTCAGAAATTTGTCCAATAGACAGATTAATTCAAAGATTTGGAAGATGCGGACGCTTTGATGATAATATTCATCAAATTGATATTTTAATACCACATGATAAAAAAGATGTTGTTTATCCTTCACCATATGGTACACCTCCACATAAAAGAGGTGGATATTGGAAAGAAAACGAATATTTTAAAAAAACAAGAGAAGAAATAAAAATTGGTTTATATTCTAATAATCAATTACAGTTTATAAATAATAAAATCTATAAAGATGGTGTTGTTTTAGGTAAAGACACACCAAACAATTATAAAAAATATGAAGAAACTATAAGACAAAATGCAATTCAATTACCAAAAAACACATTTGATTTTGAAGAAATGGAAGAAGAAGGTGTTACACAATGGAAACGAAGAAGATTTCAAAGTACAATTAATATTTTTATAGAACCATTTCAAAACATGACAATTTCTCATTCTTTTTTTAATTATTCGTTTGTTACAAAAACAATAAGAATATACACATATAATATTCCTAAATTAAAAGAAAGTGCTATAATTAATGAACAACTATTAAATGTAAAAGATGATAAAACTGGTGAAGAACGAGAAATAAAGATTTATCATTTAAATAATCCGTTGGATTATGATAAAACTTTTGGATTTATTTTTTAATTATAAAAAAATTGATTAATTTTAATTAAACAACCTAAAAAATGAAAATTAAATTTTTAATACAGTCTGAAGAAAATTTTATTTTACCTCTTGATTATAAATATCATCTTTGTAAACAAATTTACAAATATGTTGATTTAAAATTTAATAAACTTTCTGAAGGATGGAATAATTCAAATGTTCATGATTCGATTGATTTAATTTCATTAAGTCAAATTTATAATTTGAAAGATTGTGAAAATGGATACAAATTCTATAAATCTTATTTTTTTGTGAGTTCGCCAAATAATCAATTGATAGCAACTATAGCATTAAAATTGGCAAATTCTTCATTATTTGACGGTAAAATAAAAATATTGGAACCAAAACCATTAAATTATCCATCTTTTGAAAAAGAAGTGATATTTATTGCAGATTCAATATACATTCAATCAAGAAATGAAAAGAAAGAAAGAATTTACTATTGTGTTGAAAATGGGGAAAAAGATAAATCTTTTCAAAACAAAAAAAACAACAAATATTGGCACATTAAACATGATAATAAAAAATGCTCTGAAATTATGGAGCGAATGATTTTTAGAAAAGCAGATCAATTTAAAATTAAAATAGATTCTAATCTCAAAATATCTTTTGATACATCTTTTAAAAGAGCAAAAATAAAAAATATCACAATAAAAAATAATATAAAAGGTGTTGTGAGTGTTTGCCCTGTAATTATTTCATGTGATGAAAATACTATGAAATTTGTTTATGATTGTGGAGTTGGTTCAACAACAACAATGGGTTTAGGCTCAATACAATAAAAAAAATATGAAAGTAAATATTCAAATATTTCCTAAGGAAATTATAAAAAACAAAGAATTAACTTTGTTCGTGAAACCTATTAATCAACTGTGTATTACTAACAGTCCTGGCGATTTTGGATCATTTAGCTCAACCCAAGATATTGAACAAAAAATCTTGGGTATGATAGAAAATATGATGAATATTGATGTGAACAAGGAGTCAAGAAAGATTATTATCTCTAAAATAAAGAAAAAATATACATTACCAGAAAGGTTTAATGATAATAAATGGTATTCTATTTTTAGTCACTTGATTGATGTTGAATTAAAAAACGAAGAAATTTTACGAAAAAGTAAACGGTTTGTTGATTTGAAAAAACGGCTTCAAAGAAGACCTTGGTCAGATGTTCATATGCAAGGTTGTGAAAGTAAAACTGAAAAAGTTAAATTGTTCTTTAAAGTTCAAAAATTATATAAAGACAAAAAATGGGAAGAATTAAAAGAAATTACCGGAATAGATTTTTCTGAAAAAACTGGTCGCTTTGATGAAAAAGATATCAAAAGAATTGGAATAAATTTTAATACTGATATTCCATATTTTTCTAAAAATGTAACGAAAAGAGAACAGATTATGTTTTCTGAAAAATTAGAAATTAATTTAAAAATAACCGAACAACTTTATAACGAAATATCAATACTAATAAAAGAAAGCAATTTAAAAAATAATGTATATTTAGGTGATAGTGAATCACTTGTTATTTTAGAGTTGTTTGACAACGAAAAACAAATTTTTTAGAAATGGACATATTCATTAAATACGCACTTGCAGTGGTGGCTTATAAAAATAAGTTGAGTGATATTTCTTTGCAATATACAAACTTAGAAAAACTTGTAGATGCTGAAATAATAGATTCTCTTGATTATTGTTTTTTAGCCACCAATAACAATCCAAAATATGATGATAAAGCAAAATATAAATTTATTAATCATAATTTAATTACAAATTTTACCAACGTTAAACCTGGTGTTCATGTGTTAGTTAGTAGTAAAGATTTAAATCAACTCAAATCATTTAATTTTAAAACTTATGTTTGGAATAGGTCAATAAACAAATTTGAATTTTGTTTATTTAATAGTAGAAGTTATCTTTCATCAAGAGATCTTCGTTCATATTCTGTTCCAACTCTTGAAAAAAAATTATATTTTTTGACACAAATAACTCCTTATAAACCGGCTTTTCAATTTTATGAAGATAAAATACATCATCATCGCACTATATTTTTAGATTTAGATATGCCAAATCTCATACTTTATATTAAAGAATTTGCTACAAATTGGAAAAAGTTTACACAAGATAATTTTGAAGCAACTGTCTATAAAGATAGAAAGGATTTCTTTCCTCCAGAAGGAAATAAAATAAATTATGATATAAAATATGTTTTTGGTAATTATTTCAGTCCTGAATTACATGGATGTGAGTTGTATAAATTTCAAACACTAAATTTTTTTGGTGAAATATTGAATAGCATTGCAATTAAGAAAAATTATAATCAGACATCAAATAATTTGTTTCAAGAACTTAATTCTAATCCAACGATATATGAAATATCTATTGAAAATAATAAATCTAATTCAATTAAAATTTTGAATATTAATTCATTTTTATTGGATAATATCAGGGAAAATAATATATTTGGATTTGTTGGTAATTTTGTACACTCGCTAAATTTTGAATATGAAATTAAAAAAGGAAGTGCAAATATTAAAAAAATTAATGATGAATATAAAATAAAATTTGAATCTTTAACCAGATTACTTTTTAGATTTTTTAAAACGCCTACTCTTGAAAAAGTATCTAAAATTTTAATTACTTTTAATATAAAAAAATATAACGAAAAACATAATGATAAATTTATGAAAATTTTAAACCAAACAGCAGAAAACGAAGGATTATCAAAAGAAATCCGTGATGGTATTGAAGAATATATTAACAATATCAAAGGTTTTATTTATCACAAAATAAAAGAAAATACCAAAATCAAAAACAAAGAAGAAGAAATAGATAGACAAATAAACTTATTATATTATAATGTTATTTCAAAAATTATTTCTCGAGACGACTTTCTGAAAATGTCACTTAATGTTAAGAGAAGATTTGGATATCCATCTGATATCTCAAAATTTAAGAATTATTTTTACGAAAATCCAAACAAAATATCAGATTTTAGAAATTATGCGTCTTGCTGTATTTTTTCGTATAAAAAGAAAGATAAAAAAGACGAAACAGAAAACGAATCAATAAAAGAATGTTAAATAATAAAATAAAAAATAAAAATTATGAAAAAACTTAAACTTAAGCATTTAAATGTTACATTTACTATGAAAATGGAAAATCACATGGCAAATTGTGGGGAAAAATTTATTGGTAACGAAATTACTCTTAAAAAAGACGGAAATGGAGATAACTATATCTCTGGTCAACAATCAAAAAGATTTCTGAAAGATTCAATTTTAGATTCACTTCAGAATAATTTACCAAATTGTAAAAACACAACATCAGATTCGAGAATTTGTCCTGACAACTTAAATGATAGTATAGAAAATGATGTTAGAGCTAATCTTTTTGGAATGATGCAACCTGAAGATAACCTGAAACGATTTGCAGTTATCAAAACAACCAATTCAAAAGCATTGATACCATCAAATAATTATAACGATTTGTTGTTACGATTTAGTACACAAGATCAAAATCATTCTATAGTAAATAGGGAAATTGGTGACGATTTTTTTAATTTTAAATGGGATGTTGATTGTACAAGGATTTGTGCAGAAGATGTTAATGCTACAAATTTGATTGATGATTATTTAGAGATAACAACCGAAGTAAAAATGTTGACAGATGTAGAAACTAAAAAGAAATGGATCGAGTCCATTCTTAAAGGTTTAGAAAATTTTTGTCCAGGTGCTAATCAATCAAGAAATTTGGCTCCTGCATATAAAAATGATTTTTTTGTGGTATTTAATCAACTATATCATGATAACAAATATTTGATTTTTTTTGAATTGAGTCTTGAGAAAAAAATATCAATGTTGGAGTATCTTAAATGTGAAGGAATAAATTATATTCTTTTTGATGAAGAAATTCATAAACATTTAAAGGAAAATCCAAATCAAAATATTAATTGCGAAGATAATGTTGAAAATTGTTTTAAAAAAATCACAAAACAATTAGAAAATTATGACCTTAACGTTTAATTTTTTAATTGAAAATGTTCTTTTAAATATTGAAACATAATTAGTTGTGTAATATAGGTTGTGTATAGTATCAAATTGTAATGAAGTAACAACAAACAATGATCGACGGAAACCAAAATAATTGTTGTGTATAGTATCAAATTGTAATGAAGTAACAACTCTTTATGAATTTTATTAATAATAGTTTTTGTTGTGTATAGTATCAAATTGTAATGAAGTAACAACAGACCAGGAAAAATTTATTATAGAAAAGATGTTGTGTATAGTATCAAATTGTAATGAAGTAACAACGAACAGTCATGGAACTAACAACCGTAGATACAAATATAAAGATACAGGAGTGTTGTGTATAGTATCAAATTGTAATGAAGTAACAACTCATTTGAAGCATTATCAATAATTGAAGAAGTTGTGTATAGTATCAAATTGTAATGAAGTAACAACATAGTAAATGAGTATTATATAGGCAGAAATAGTTGTGTATAGTATCAAATTGTAATGAAGTAACAACTTAGCCAATGAACTAATAAAAAATCTGCGTGTTGTGTTGTGTATTAGTATCAAATTGTAATGAAGTAACAACGTTTTTTGCTTTACGTTGATCGGTTTCTCAGTTGTGATCAAATTGTAATGAAGTAACAACGGCTATCAGTAATATCATCGTTGAGTTTAGTTGTATCAAATTGTAATGAAGTAACAAGCGAATTGAACAAGAAACAATAAATTAAATTGTTGTATGTAGGTTAGTATCAAATTGTAATGAAGTAACAAGCGTGTCTGGCGATTTATATTTTCAGTATTGTTTGTGCCGTTAATTGTAATGAAGTAATAACTATTCACAACCAACAATTATCTAATCAATTGTGAATATCAAATTGTAATTATGTATATTTAATTCTGATAAAAAATTGTGGACATCTTAAAGCATAAATATATCCAGTCATATATCTATATATTAAAAATTAAAGTCCAAACTTTGCTGCATCTTGTTGGATAACAATTTTAGCACAGTGTGGGCCAAACCCAAATTGAATTGAAGAAGGTACTGTAAGTGCCCTTCCGCAACGACCACAAATTCCCATATGATAGAAATTTATTCTTGGATCTAAATTATTTTCTTTTAATTTCTTGAAAAAATACAAAAAAGCCTTAACACAAACAGCATCTTTTGTAAATTTAGATTTTGGTGTAAATGAGAATACTCCATTGTAAAGTTTTCCCATATAACTATATGAATTTATACCTGGGCCTCTTAAAACAGCCACGAAACGAAGATTTTCCTCATATTTATTTTTTGGTTTCTCTAATCCAGATACTTTATAAGTATACCAAACACCAGATGTTGATTCTAATGTGAATATTGATTTGCCAGCAAACATAAAATCTTTGATGGCACTTGGATCTGTTATTGGATATTTGTTTCCAACATATTCAGATTTTCCTTTTTCACGTTCAAGTTCGTCAACTTCAACACTTTCATTAATGATGTATAAATTATAATCTAAAAATTTCATATAGTATATATTAAAAAATTATTTGAATTTTTTTGTGTTTCGTATAAAAAAA
>Ga0114951_10004433_pt1 | contig 13703 bp, 13 predicted proteins | sample AM7aDNAmetaG_FD_88677 | JGI IMG/M metagenome (GOLD analysis project Ga0114951, IMG submission 88677) | Freshwater microbial communities from Finland to study Microbial Dark Matter (Phase II) - AM7a DNA metaG | ecosystem: Environmental > Aquatic > Freshwater > Lake | place: Finland: Lake Alinen...
GCTTTTTTTATATTCTGCAAGAAATAAAAGGATTATTTTTTTGTTTAAAACGCAGATTTATACTAATAGCCTTAATACTCAACGACTTTAATTCTATATAAATCATTTTGTCCATTTTTACCATTCAATTTTAAAGTGTACCTTTGCACCCTCAAAATATTTGCACCCACTCTCTGGTTTTGTGAAAACCCGGATAGACTGACAAAAATGGAATGTAAATATCTAACTTTTTAGATATAAATAAATTATGGGAAATATTGTAGCAATTGTAGGCCGACCAAATGTCGGAAAATCAACTCTTTTTAATCGCTTGACAAAAAGCCGCAGAGCGATAGTAAATGATGAAGCAGGAACTACCCGCGACCGCCAATATGGCAAATGCGAATGGGAAGGACGTGAATTTTCAGTAATCGACACCGGAGGGTGGGTAGTCAATTCATCTGACGTTTTTGAAGGCGAAATCAAACGTCACGTAGTATTGGCTATGGAAGAAGCTGATGTTATTCTTTTTTTGGTTGATATACAAAACGGAATAACTGATTATGATTTGGAAGTGGCACAAATTCTGCGTACTCAGAAGAAGCCAGTATTGTTGGTTTCAAATAAAGCCGATACATTTGAATGGCAATATAATCTTGCCGAATTTTATAAACTGGGATTGGGTGAGCCACAAATGATTTCGGCTATAAACGGGCTCGGAACAGGAGATTTTCTGGATAAATTACTCACATTCTTTAATCCTGATATAAAAGATGAAATAGAAGAAGATTTGCCTCGTTTTGCAGTTGTAGGGCGTCCAAATGCTGGAAAATCTTCGCTTATAAATGCTTTGGTAGGCGAAGAGCGAACGATTGTTACAGATATTGCCGGAACTACACGCGACTCTATTTACATGCGTTTTAACAAATTCGGTCACGATTTTTATCTGGTAGATACAGCCGGAATCCGCAAAAAGGCGAAAGTGAATGAGGATTTGGAGTATTACTCCGTTGTACGCTCAATTCGTGCCATTGAGAACTGCGATGTGTGTGTTCTTATGATTGATGCCACCCGTGGAATTGAAAGTCAGGACTTGAATATCTTTTCGCTGATTCAGAAGAATAAAAAAGGGTTGGTTGTTTGTGTTAATAAATGGGATTTGATTGAAAGTAAAGAAACTGCAGATATTAAGTCTTTTGAACGTTCTATACGTGAGAGGTTGGCACCATTTGTTGATTTCCCTATAATTTTTGGTTCAGCATTGACAAAACAACGTATACTTAAAGTCCTTGAAACTGCAGTAACGGTTTACGAGAACAAACAAAGAAAAATTGCAACAGCAAAACTTAATGAGTTCTTATTGCCGGCAATAGAGAATTACCCACCACCAGCTCTCAAAGGAAAGTTTATCAAAATAAAATACGTAACTCAGCTACCTGAAACACAAGTACCTACCTTTTTATTTTTCGCTAATCTACCTCAATATGTAAAAGAACCATATAAGCGATTTTTGGAAAATAAGATTCGGGCAAAATACGAATTTAACGGTACGCCGATTCAAATTTTTGTTCGTCAAAAATAATAAAAAAATGCAACTGAGTTTCAGTTGCATTTTTTTTATCACAGAAAGTTATTTTAAAACCCACTGTATATAATTTTAAGTGTCAATGCATCAGAAACACTTTTGGTATTTTCTTTATTGCCTCGAAGTCTTACAGCACTCATAAGATATTGTTGTTTTATCGAAGAAATTGATGTAGTTCCACTTGTACTTGTTGATGTACCAACCGCTACTGGAATTAATCTGAGTTTAATTGCAGATGCATTACCACCTGAGTGCTTGAGTTCATTTGCAATTAACGTAGCGACATCAAATGAATAGTAACGTTCATAATTACTTGTTGATCCTACCTGACCTACAGTATATCTGCCCAATACAGAACATGTATCAGATGGTAGTTCACTGTTTTTAAAGAAGTTATCCGGGGTTTTACCGTTATCTTTATCTTTTATCAAAAGCACATATTTTACAACAGGATGTAAAGCTGTATCTTCTTCAGTTTTAGCAACATTTACACGGAGTATAGCACTATTAATAGTAAGTCTTTTACCATTTACATCTTTTTTCAGACGTGCTTGAATTGTGTCGAGAGGCAAATTCAATTCCGTATATAAATTAGCTGGTGAAGCTAAGTAAGTTATGGTGTCATTTAATTTAACCCACTTTTTCCTGTCTGGATATTGAATACAATTAACTTGTCGTACCTCACTGCTTGCAGGAAATGTTAGGTAATTATTTATTGTGTCGGTACCATGAATATAATGATAATAATATACCATATTTAACTGTTGACGACCTATATTTAATAATGTAGCAGCACCAAATTGAGCTGTAATATATATTCCTTTAAAGTAATTTACAAAATCGTTGGTTGAATTAAATTTTGAGTCATCTAAAAATCTATTAAGAAACGTTTTAGTTGTATCCTTAAAAACGATTGATTTTGACGTACTTGAGTTTTTTCCTGCCGTTATTTTTCGCTCTCCGATTTTTAACTCTTTTCTTTTATTAGGGTCAGGGTCACAATATATATTTGGGTCAATATTGGATGGATAAATACCAGTATATGAAAATGTTTTAGTCATTTCATAAATATTGATATCTAAAGGCGAAGTCGTACTTCCAAAGCAACTGTAATAATTCAGGAAAATTTTGGCAGAATCTGCCACTGAGTTTGCCGGAAATTTAAAACCTACCGGACAGTTTAACTGCGCTAAAATTTGTGCTCGTATTGTTCCAAAAATAGTGTCATTAAATGTTCCCAATAAGAATGAATCGGGTTGCGAGACAATGGAAATAATAGTGTCTGTCTTTGAAGTAATCTGAAAAGTAGATGCTTTAACAATTATTGAATCGGAATAAGAAAGTGTTCCTTTTCCAACGTCAGTCAAAGTGTCGGTACACGAAGTGACAAATAATGACACCAATAAAATAAAAATAACAGAATAAGATTTCATGTATTTTGGGAAGAAAAAATTACAAAATGATTTATTTTAATCTATAAATTATCGTAAAAGTCTACGTAATCGTTGGCGTAATCCTCTTTGTTGAGGTAAGGTAAGAACTTAAGTTTTTTTGATTTGATATATTTAAGAACCTCTTCATTTACAACGGGACTTGATTGAATGACCGCATCCGAATAGTCAATTGCCAGTTTCGAGAGTGCAACAAAATCAATGACTTTATCCTTAACCTGAACTACGTGACGCTTTTCAATACCTTCAAGTAAAAGTCGTTCTGCGAAGAGACTGCGGAATGGCTTTTTAAACTCATCTGCAAAGAGCGAGTAAACCACTTTCGAATGTTTGAAAAATGGGTCGTCGTTGTAAGCCTTTTTGATGTATAATGGTGCCAAAGCAGTCATCCAGCCCTGACAGTGAATTACATCAGGAGTCCAACGTAGTTTTTTTACAGTTTCCATCACGCCACGAACAAAGAAAATGGTTCGTTCATCATTGTCTTCAAACTCTTCACCATTTTCATCGGCAATTGTGTTCTTACGGTGGAAATAATCCTCGTTATCAATGAAATATACCTGTAAACGAGCAGCTTGTATTGAGGCAACTTTAATTATCAGCGGATGGTCGGTGTCATCGATTATCAAATTCATTCCCGATAAGCGTATAACTTCGTGTAACTGATTTCTGCGCTCGTTCACCGCACCAAATTTAGGCATAAATGTTCTGGTTTCGCGTCCGTGGTCTTGTACTGCCTGAGGGAGAAAACGCCCCATATTTGACAACTCTGATTCAGGCAAATAGGGAAATATTTCTTGCGAAATAAATAAAACCTTCGTAACTTTTTTCTTCATGCTCTTCGGTGAGTGCTTTAGCGGTAGTTTTTCGTTATGCAAAGATATATAAAAAAAATCGGATATAAACAAGACCCTGAGCAACAAATGTTAAGCAGCCTTACATGAAAATATATTAATATTAAACGTATAAACATTCAAAAAAAGCTATTTACCATTGTTTCAGCTATTTAATAAATTGTTGATAATCTATTGCTAACAGCTTGCAAAAATTATTTATAAAAGTTTAACCATGAATAATATGCTATGTATTGTGTAGAATTTTAAGCATTAAGCTAAATCATGCATGCATTTTTTGAACTATGGAATCTAGAAAGTATTTACATGGCAGTGAAATGAATGAATATACAAATAAGTTTTACTAATTTTGCACCCTGTTTAAAAGTGAGAATGTTGAATGAAAGTTTTCAGAACGTTTTGTCAAATAAAACAATGGAAATAATCCGTCTTGTGAGTAATCTTGAAAGTGAGATTAAAAGAATAAAAGAGGCTGGAAAAACTATAGGTTTTGTACCTACAATGGGGGCTTTACACGATGGACATCTGGCATTGGTGAAACGTGCAGTTGAAGAAAATGATTTTTGCGTGGTAAGTGTATTTGTGAATCCAACACAGTTCAACAATTCTTCAGATCTTGAAAAATATCCCAGAAATCTGGAACATGATGCAGAATTGCTTCAGAAAGCCGGTTGTTCTATAATTTTTGCCCCGGAAGCTGACGAAATGTATAACAACGATGAACTTAATAGTCAATTTGAGTTTGATTTTGGAGGGTTGGACAAGGTTATGGAAGGCAAATTTCGTCCGGGTCATTTCAATGGGGTTGTGCAAATTGTAAGTAAGTTATTCAATTTTGTGCAGCCTAATAACGCTTATTTTGGGGAAAAAGATTTTCAGCAACTTTCAATAATTCACCACATGGTAAATGAAATGAATCTAAAGGTGAATATTATTGATTGTCCAATAATTCGCGAAGAAAGTGGACTCGCTATGAGCAGCCGCAATGAGCGATTAACTGACATTCAACGGAAAAATGCAGCAGAAATATCTAAAGTTCTGTTTGAAAGTCGTAACTTTGCAGCGCAAAAGTCACCAAATGAACTCACAAAATGGGTTACTGACAGGGTAAATGCTTTAAAAGGATTGGAAGTTGAATATTTCGAAATAGTAAATTCATCAACTCTTCAACCTCTTCAATCGTGGAATGAGCCTTCAGTTGGTTGTATTGCTGTTTTCTGTGGAGATGTAAGATTAATTGATAATATAAGATATAATTTACAATTCAACGTTTAGAATAGTAAATTAAAAATTAAAAAATATGTTCATTCACGTAGTAAAATCAAAAATTCATCGTGTTTCGGTTACCGAAGCCAATCTGAATTATATAGGCAGCATTACAATTGATGAAGATTTGATGGATGCAGCAAATGTTATTGCCAACGAAAAAGTTAGCATTGTAAACAATAATAATGGTGAACGTTTTGAGACCTATGTCATTCCAGGAAAAAGGGGTTCAGGAGTAATTTGCCTAAACGGAGCTGCTGCTCGACTTGTTCAACCAGGTGATATAGTGATAATTATGGCCTATGCAATGATGGAACTTGAAGAAGCACGAACCTTCAAACCTGCCGTTATTTTTCCAGATACCGCCACAAATAAACTAATCTAATCTAATCAGGTTTAAAGTTTACAAAGTTTGAATGGTTTGATTGTTTTTTATTACTTTAAAAACTTTTTTTACTTTACAAACTTTCCAACTAAATTTTAATGAAAGTCGTTATAATTAAATACAATGCCGGAAATATCCGCTCAGTGCTTTTTGCTTTTGAGCGCATTGGTGTACAGGCTATTGTTACCGATGATTATGAAGAAATCCGTTCAGCCGACCGAGTAATTTTCCCTGGGGTTGGAGAAGCTTCCTCAGCAATGAATTACCTTAAAGAAAAAGGACTTGATAAACTGATTTGTTCACTCACTCAACCTGTTTTGGGAATTTGTCTTGGAATGCAGTTGATGTGCAAACATTCTGAAGAAAATGATACAAATTGTTTGGGCATTTTCGACGAGAAAGTAAAACTTTTCCCACAAAAGGGTTTAAAAGTACCTCAGATAGGTTGGAATAATATATCCAGCTTGAAGTCAGGACTTTTTGAAGGTGTTTCAGATGGAATCTATATGTATTTTGTTCACAGTTATTTTGTTGAAGAATGTGATAATGCTATTGCTAAAACAGATTATGTAATACCATATAGCTCTGCTATTCAGAAGAATAATTTCTCAGCAGTCCAGTTTCACCCTGAAAAATCGGGTGAAGTTGGACAGAAGATTCTTGAGAATTTTATAAAAGGTTACTAAATCCGACACCAAAAACTGATGACTTTCGAAGTTCAACAAACAGACCCGAACTCAAATGCGAGGGCAGGCATCATACACACAGATCATGGCGTTATTGAGACGCCTATTTTTATGCCTGTAGGAACGGTAGCTTCAGTTAAAGCCGTTCATCAGCGTGAATTAAAAGATGATATTAAGGCTCAGATTATTCTGGGTAATACCTATCATTTGTATCTTCGACCTGGAATCGATACCTTGGAACGTGCTGGTGGGCTGCATAAATTTAATGGTTGGGATAAACCAATTCTTACCGATAGTGGTGGTTTTCAGGTGTTTTCACTTTCAGAAAATCGAAAATTAAAAGAAGAAGGTGCAACTTTCCGTTCACATATTGATGGAAGTAAACACCTTTTTACCCCTGAGAATGTTGTCGACATACAACGAACGATAGGCGCTGATATCATCATGGCTTTCGACGAATGTACTCCCGGAACAGCTGATTATCAGTACGCTAAAAAATCAATGGAACTGACACATCGTTGGTTGGGGCGTGGATTGAAGCATTTCGACGAAACTGAACCCAAATACGGTTATTCACAAACATTTTTTCCAATAGTACAGGGTTGTGTTTATCCTGATTTACGAAAGCAATCAGCGGAATTTATTGCTTCTCAGAACCGGGATGGAAATGCCATCGGTGGATTGGCTGTGGGTGAACCAACAGAGAAGATGTACGAGATGATTGAAGTAGTGAACGAAATACTACCGGCTGATAAACCACGTTATTTAATGGGAGTTGGAACTCCGCAAAACATTCTGGAAGGAATTGAGCGTGGCGTGGATATGTTTGATTGTGTGATGCCAACCCGGAACGGACGTAACGGAATGCTTTTTACCCGTAATGGAATTATGAACATGAAAAACCAGAAGTGGAAAAATGATTTTTCACCACTCGATGAGTCAGGAACTTCGTATGTTGATTGTGCTTATTCTAAAGCTTATCTTCGGCATTTGTTTATAAGCAAAGAATATTTAGCTTTGCAAATTGCATCCATTCATAATTTGGCTTTTTATTTGGCATTGGTAACCGAAGCCCGTGAACATATTCTGTTAGGTGATTTTGCAAATTGGAAAAAAGGGATGATTGAACAGCTTGGTAGAAGATTATAAAAAGTTTTTAAGTTCATAAAGTTAGGAGTTTATAAAGTTCAATATGAAAATCACTTACCGCACATTTGGCTTAAAGCGAATTGATACTTACATTATCAAAAAGTTTTTGGGGACTTACTTTTTCTCCATTGCATTGATTTTAAGTATTGCTGTGGTGTTTGACCTGACCGAAAAAATGGATAAGTTTTTCGAAAATAATGCTCCTTTAAAAAACATTATTTTTGATTATTATCTGAACTTTATTCCTTTCTATATGAATATGTTCAGTCCATTATTTACGTTTATAGCTGTTATATTCTTTACGTCAAAAATGGCGAATAACACTGAAGTCATAGCAATTTTGGCAAGTGGAGTGAGTTTCAGAAGGTTAATGCTTCCATATTTCATTTCTGCACTGGTAATTGGTTCAATTTCATTTGTTATAGGTGGATATATTATTCCTCCGGCAAATAAAAAAATGCTTTCGTTCGAAGATAAATATGTGCGGAAGATAAAACAGGACAATGCCCGGAATGTGCAAATGGAGGTTGAAAAAGGAGTAATTATGTATATTGAGCGGTACGAAGTCAGTAATAATACCGGATACCGATTTTCACTTGAAAAATTTGAAGATAAAACACTAGTATCCAGACTCACTGCTCAGACTGTAAGTTGGGATTCGGCCTATCATTGGAAAATAACCGATTACTTGCAACGGGATTTTAACGGAATGCGTGAGAACATAACACGGGGAATTACAAAAGATACTACCATAATGGTAAAACCCGAAGAGTTCTTTATAACAGCTGCAGAAGCTCCTCAGCTGAACAATAGACAGCTCGGAAGCTATTTACACAAACAAAGAGGCAGAGGTGTAGGCAATATTCAGGGCTTTGAGGATGAATATTACAAACGATTTTCGATGCCTCTTGCGGCATTTATAATGACATTAATTGGAGTATCTTTATCTTCCCGAAAAGTACGAGGAGGTATGGGTGTACATTTGGGTATTGGACTGGCACTCAGTTCAATTTATATACTGCTTTCAACAATGTCAACTTCATTTTCTGTTGGTGGAACTATGACAGCCTTCCAGGCTGTATGGTTGCCAAATGTGTTGTTTCTTGCAATTGGTGTATATCTTTATAATACTGCTCCAAAATAATAGCCCGGTAACACCCAAAAAAAGGTATTACAAAAGTATAAAAAATAAGTTGTTCATTAATTTGAACAACTTATTTGTATTTTGATAATTCAGAAAGTTCCCTTATGAGGGATTATGGTGTTTATTTTATCTGTCTGAATACTGTTTTTCGTAATAATTTTTATAATCCCCGTTGATAATATTATCCATCCATTCCTGGTTTTCCATATACCAGTCTACTGTTTTCTCTAATCCTTCTTCAAACTGAAGTGAAGGTTTCCAACCTAGTTCTCGTTGTAGTTTGGTAGAATCTATAGCATAACGTAAATCGTGTCCTGCACGGTCAGTAACAAAGGTAATCAGTTTTGCTGATTCTCCTTCAGCACGTCCAAGTTTCCGGTCCATTATTTTGCAAAGCGCATGAATCAGATCAATGTTTGTCCATTCGTTATTACCGCCAATATTGTAGGTCTCACCATTGTTTCCATTATGGAAAATTGTATCGATAGCCCGTGCATGGTCATTTACAAATAACCAATCGCGTACATTTTCACCTTTACCATAAATCGGAATTGGTTTTCTATTTCGGATATTATTGATTGATAGTGGGATAAGTTTTTCAGGGAAATGATTAGCACCGTAATTATTTGAACAATTTGAAATTACTACAGGCAAACCATAGGTATCGTGATAAGCACGAACAAAGTGATCGGATGATGCTTTACTTGCTGAATAAGGTGAGTGTGGATCGTATTTGGTTTCTTCGGTAAAGAAAGTGCCGTCAAACTCAAGTGCACCATACACTTCGTCAGTTGAAACGTGATAGAATCGCTTGCCTTCCATATTGCCTTTCCACGTTTCTTTCGCCACATTCAATAAATTGCAGGTTCCGAATACATTGGTGCGGATAAACGCAAAAGGATCAGTTATCGAACGATCAACATGCGATTCGGCAGCTAAATGAATTACACCATCAATTTTATTGGTGGCAAAAAGTTCCTGAATAAACTTTTCATCAGTGATATCGCCTTTTACAAATTTGTAATTCGGAGCATCCACTACATCTTTCAGATTCTCCAGATTACCTGCATAAGTTAATACATCCAGATTAATAATTTGATAATCAGGATACTTTGTTACGAATAAACGAACTACATGCGAGCCTATAAAACCAGCACCTCCGGTAATTAAAATTGTCTTTTCCATGCTTTTTTAATTTTGTTATGCAAAGATACAACGATTTTTTATTGCTTACAACTTGTTGAAAACTTTTTGTCGGAAAAAAGTTGACTATGGACTGATTGTTCTATTTTTGCAGCGTGGAAAAAATAAGCCAATATATCGAAAAGTTACTTGCACGTCATGATTATGTCGTAATACCAGGATTTGGTGGATTTGTTGTTCAGTTTCAGTCAGCTGAAATTGAAAATAATGTCGTTTTTCCACCTTGTGGGATAATTAGTTATAATCCATTAATGCTTCACAATGATGGATTGCTTTCCATTGAGATTTCGCATGCTTTGCATATAAATTATCGAGCTGCAAATGAACTGGTTAATAGGGAAGTTGAAGATCTTAAAACAAAAATAAAAGCAAATAAAACAGTACATATCGGACAACTTGGATCTTTCAATATAGACGAAAGTCAAAACCTTATTTTTTCCCCTGAAAAATCACCTTTCTTTCTACCTCAAAATCTAGGATTATACCCTTTGAATTTACATAAACCGTTGATTAATAATAAAAATGAAATCAGGATAACCGTTACGTCAGGAAAATTTTATAACTATGCAGCAGCAGTTTTGTTGATAGTAAGTTTATTTATATCTACTCCCCGATTAACCGATGTTCGTCATACTAATTCTGCAGGTCTTACTCCTGATTTTATCCTAAAGTCTGATAAGATAAAACAACACGTAGAAAGTACATCTACGGCAAAAATGAATTTGGGATATGAAATAAAAAAGCAAGAAGTTCTGACACCTGTACCGGAAAATAATTATCACGTTATTGTGGCTAGTTTAGAAACCCGAAAGTCAGCTGATATTTTTTGTAAAAGTCTGAATATTAGCGAATATAAAAATGCTCATATTCTTGTTCCTGCTAAAATTTATCGGGTTGCCATAGAGTCGTTTTCGGATAAAGATGAAGCAATAGAATACATGGAAAACCTCCGCAAAACTGACAAACGTTTTGATACTGCCTGGGTACTATGTGATTAATTTTCAATTCTCAATTTCAAGTCCAACTCATAACAGGCTAATTATCTGATATTTAATTATTAATTGAGAATTAATAATTATTAATTGAAATATTTTTTTTACCTTTGCAACCGCTTTTCGAGAAAAAGCATTAGGTATAATCATTTTAAAAATAAAAAAATGCCAACAAAAATCAGATTGCAACGTCACGGTCGTAAGGGATATGCTTATTATCATATCGTGATCGCAGACAGCAGAGCGCCACGTGATGGCAAATTCATTGAACGTATCGGTTCATACAACCCAAACACCAATCCCGCAACTATCGATTTAAAATTCGAACGTGCTTTGTATTGGTTAACTACCGGTGCACAACCTACCGATACAACTCGTAACATTCTTTCAGCAGAAGGAGTATTGATGAAAAAACACCTTCTTGAGGGAGTTAAAAAAGGAGCTTTCGATGAAACTGAAGCTGAAAAAAGATTTGCTGCCTGGAAAACCAGCAAAGAATCGAGTATTGTAAAAACAAAAGAACAATTGGCAGCAGAGAAACAAGCTGACCTGAAAGCACGTCAAAAAGCTGAAGCTGAAGTAAATAAAGCAAAAGCAGCAGAACAGGCAAAGAAAAAAGCTGATGCTATTGCTGCAACTATTGCTGCAACTATTGCCGCTGAAGCCCCAGTTGAAATAACCGAAGAAGAAGTAGTAGCAGAAGCTCCTGTAGCTGAAGTAACTGAATAACAACATGTTGTCTTATGCAAATAGAACCCGAAAGAAATTTCGGGTTTTTTGTTAGTAAATAATCGTGTTAATGTTGAAAATCTTTAATTAATTGGTACAATTTTTATTTATTATCCTCGTTTAAATTAATTAATATAGAGAAATCATTTTTGTATGCAAAATAAAGTCAATATAGCTCTCCAAATACTGCCAACATCTAAAACCATACATCCATATCAACTTGTCGACAAAGCGATTGAAGTAATTGCTGCTTCAGGCTTGCGCTATAAAGTGACTCCCTTCGAAACTGTTATGGAAGGGAGTTATGATGAAATAATGAATGTGGTAAAGTTGGCACAGGAAGCTTGCTATAAAGCCGGAGCAGATAGTTTAATGACTTATGTGAAGATTCAAAGCTCGACCAATGATGTGAGTATTGAAGATAAGATGGGAAAATACGAGTAAGCTTTCGGAATTAAGTTAGAATATGAGACTTTGAATGAAAAACAACATAAACATTAGGCTAATTAATCAACTAACAGCGGTTATAAATAAGTCCGATATATCAAAAAGACTTTTTTCCGGTTTTTCATGGACATTAATTGGGACTATTATTGGTAAGTTTCTGCAACTAATTTCTTTTATTATTGTTGCCAGATTGCTTGGGAAAGAGGATTATGGTAAAATCAGTATAATCCGTTCAACATTGTCAATGTTTCTTATGTTTTCAACTTTGGGTATGGGAACTACTGCAACCAGATATATTTCGCTTTACAGGAATAAAGAGCCGCAAAAAGCTTTATCTATTTATCATTTTGCAAACAAAGTAACTTTTGTATTTGGATTCATTATTGCAGCATTATTATTCCTTTTTAGTAGTTTTGTTGCTGAACATTCTTTACATAATCCTGCCTTAGCAAATGCTCTTAAAATTAGTGCTGTAGCTTTATTTTTTCTCTCAATTTCTGCCGCTCAGATTGGGGCTTTGAATGGATTTGAGGATTTCAAAGCAGTTGGTATTCAATCAATTATAAATGGATTTTTACAATTTATTTTCATTATTATTGGAGCATATTATTGGGGAATAAACGGAACTATATTTGCGCTAGCATTGTCCGCATTGGTAATTTGTTATCAATATTGTTATTCTTTGAAACCGAATATAAAAAATCTTAAAGAAAAAATAGAAATCATTGAAAAAGCAGATATGTTTTCTATATTTTTCAAATTCTCGTTGCCTGCCTTACTTGCTGGAATTGCTACTATTCCAGTTCTTTGGTGGACAAAAACCATGTTAATTAACCAGAGCGGATATGGAGAAATGGCAATTTATGATGTTGCCGAACAATGGTATTTCGTGTTGCTATTTATTCCAAATGCATTAAGTAGCATAACTTTACCATTACTAACAAATACTACAGCAGATGGAACTGCTAAACAATATAAATATTTAATTAAAGTAAATCTGTCAATCAATATTGGTATAACGGTATTATTTGCTTTGGGAATTGGATTTTTCTCACCATTCATAAATAAATTCTATGGCAAAGAGTTTACAAATTACATTCCAATGATAATATTGTTAGTAACGGCTGTAATATGTGCAGCTAATAATGTGTTAGGTCAGATAATCGCAAGTAAAGGAAAAATGTGGATTGGTTTTGGTTTGAACTCCTTGTGGGCATTCTGGTTAATCCTATTTTCTTTGTTATTTATTGGAAAGTTGAAATTAGGTGCAGCAGGACTTGCATACGCCATGTTAGTGAGCTATATTTTGCATAGCATTGTACAATCAATTGTTGCAGTAAAGGTCAACTTTTTATCAAACCAAAATGGATAAATCTCGAAAAATACATATTGGAGTAGTTTGCGATCAATTTGGCAATTTCGACAGAGGTGGAGCAGAAGTTCAGATTGATAATACTTTAAATGCATTAAATAGAATAGATGGTGTTACTACTGAAATCATAACTTCTCATACAAAGGATGTTGAAAGGTTTGATATTGTTCATTTTTTTAAATCATCTATTGGGTACTATCCGTTTGTTTTATTGTTAATAAAAAAACATATACCCTATGTTGTTTCAACTATTATTTTTCCGGAAAACTACAAATCGGATCTTTTGAAATATAAGATATCCAGAAATGTACCATTAATAAAAGGAATATCGTGGATGAGACTTCAATATGTGTTATGGGATAATGCTGCTAGACTTTTCCCAAACACAGATATGGAGTTAACTTTTCTACGGGATATTGATGTAAAATCACCTGCTGAAATAATTCCAAATGGGCTAAACA
>Ga0114951_10004436_pt1 | contig 13697 bp, 10 predicted proteins | sample AM7aDNAmetaG_FD_88677 | JGI IMG/M metagenome (GOLD analysis project Ga0114951, IMG submission 88677) | Freshwater microbial communities from Finland to study Microbial Dark Matter (Phase II) - AM7a DNA metaG | ecosystem: Environmental > Aquatic > Freshwater > Lake | place: Finland: Lake Alinen...
GTTTGAGAGGCTGCTCACCTGATGCTGGAAGGGGGGAATGGTCACTTTCACCGTTTTGGTCCATATCTGGAAGAGGTGGCTTTATGGCGTAGCCAAGATCTTTCATAATCGGCGCCATGCCGCACTTGTCCTGCATATTAACGATCATATCAAGGTCTGTGTACTCGCGTATAATCGAATCGCCATAAAGCTGCAGGGAGGCGGCAGGGCCTTTGATGGTCATTACGGGAATACCATGGCGCTGGCAGGCTTCATCAATGCTGCGCCACTCCTGCATCAGAAAACTTCTTGACGCCTTCTCGATGCTCATGAGCCGCTTGAGTTTTTTCATGCTTGGCTGGCTCAGCAGGGTTTCTGTTATGCTGAGTCCCGCATACAATGATGAAACTGTTTTATGCTGCAGAGCCTGTCGAAGCAGTCGATTTTCGTCCAGGGTCAATCGGGGGCTGGCTGTGGTCGAATACAAATTTTGCAAGGATGCATCCGAAAAGACAGGAAGTCCTCGCGCAATCGCACAAAGCTTTACCAGAAGTGGGAATTCATTATTCATAATATATCTATGATTCCACTCAGCGCCGGTGTCAATCAAAAAAAAGCTTTAACTCTGGATGATAGGAACTGTATTCCCGAATGCTCCAATAAAGCACTCTTGGATTTCCGGACGGGGCGATTGCTTTTTAGAGCATTTCACAAGAACTCTGTAAACGTTTTTTTGTCTGTTGTCACGACCGAAAAACTGTGCACTAACCATTTTTGATGTCATGTGCACTCCGCCGTAGCGGTTGAGTCCTAATGTTTCGCCCTTACGTATCAATCTTTACACCTTAATTGTACTTCAGCCAAAGTTTGATGTGCTATGCGAAAGTCTGCGGATCCCGAAGACTGCCCTGAGTGAAGTCGCAGTGGTCGAAATGACCAACAGTGATAGGGTGTTTTGATAGTAGTTCTAGATTGATATGCAATGCTGTCGCAATGATAAGACACCCACTATCCTTTCTGATGATGGCCTGATTTTGGATCAGCATTACCGGAACTAGTCAGGTCGGCAAATAAAAGCCAACCAGATAATTGGAAATGCCAAAAAAATATCCCCCTCTTCCGGATTATATCGGAAGAAGGGGATACCTGAGTTGAGCAAAATATTTCCTAGACCCTGAGTAAGCGTGCCACGCATTTCAAAAATATTTTAATCACACGGCTGCATTGCTTGTCAGAAAATCCGTACAGGACGAAAGTAAAAACTGTAATTCTTGTTGTTGGTGATTGACAAAGGTACGTTGAAATCGTATATGGACCCCATTTCTGCGTCGTACTCAGACGAACTCCAGTACTTTCCCGAAGCACTTAAATCACCCCAGTCATTATCAATCAGATTAGATTGCATGAGTATAAGCTCATTAATGCTTGGCAGAACCCAGTCGTTGGATGCATTAAAATTAGAATCATAACATTGCTGTGCAGCCGTTCCCGATAAAGAATGATCGTTTGCAAAATTTACAAGTACAGCCGTATTTTCAGCACCTTTTCCAGTATTTACAAAGGTGCCACCAATGTAGGTGCCGTAAAGCCCCCACTGTGCTGAATTCTCCCCATTCCCGTTCCAGCTTAAGGGAGCCACTTCCATATACCGCCAACTTGGCGTATAGCCGCTAGTTGTATAACTGGCCCTGACATTAAATATAAAACCTCCCCCTGGTCCCCATCCACCAAGTTCATAGGCGGCTGTTGTTCCGAGGTTGCTGCCAGTCACGGGAATTTCGAAAGGCAGACCAGGATCATTTTGAATATTGGTTTTTGTAACTGTTCCGCTGTACAAATGCCTTCCATTAGCAGCTACAGCATAAGCTAAAAAAACAACAGTACCACTGGGTTCGGGATTTGTTAAAACAACTACTCCCTCCCACTTATTTTTGCTAGTGTTTCTGGTCAGTTGCAAAACGCTGCCAGCAACACCTCCCTGAGGCAGATGAATTCTCGTGTCTTGCTGAAAAGCTTTGACAAATACTTTATCAACTTGAGAATCAAACACACTGTTTATTCCAACACCTGTTCTGCTATTGAAAGAGTCAAACTCCGCAATACCGCTTATTTCCACCTGTAGATTAAACGTTTTGTCAGCCTTGTCTTTATCTGCCAATTTACATCCCGCAATCAGAGTACAGGAAAATACAATCAGTGCCAGTATTCTCATGATTTTCATTGGTATCCTCCTCATACTCTTACGCTGGCTTCCCAGCGGGTGAGTTCTTCTAAAGTGCCAAGCTCATTAAGCTCTGGCGTCTCATAGGGCTTCTTTCCCGGAGTCGAGTACTCTGAAACATTTCTTTCAATTATTCCTTTAATCATCTTTTACGACCTTCCTTTCAGAGTTGCTTTTTTAATATTTAGCAACAATGGTGTGACTGCATTCTTCAATTAAAATATAATATAAATTCGAACTTTTGTCAAATGAATTTCAAGGATTACGAACAGATACCTACATTTTTTATATGATTTTTTATAAATCTGTAGATGTTGCATGAAATTATCCCATACAAATTAAGTCTTTGAGTCAATAAGAAAAAGTTTTTTCGAACAGACATTGAATTGACAGTTTAACATTTTAATAATAATACGTAAACCCCTAGCTCTGCTGGAAGACTCCTGGAGTTTGACAGTTCCGGGAGTATGTAGTGCCATTTTTGGAAAAAAGATGATGGTAGTCCCGAAAGAAGCCAAACCCCCTGCATGCACAAACGGGGATATGTTCAAATTATCAAAGGCTGGGCGATACAACGCTTTAGGTTGCAAAACAAATCAGGTTTTTTTATTTACGATTAAGCCCCTTTGAGGAGCCAGCAAACGGCAAGCCTCCGGCTCTGCCGGAGGAAGCTGACTTACCTATGCAGCCCACTGAGATGTATGACATAAACTGTTGTACGTGTTTTCTGAAATCATGCTAGAATTATCCTCAAACAAGCATTCTTGAAAGCTTTAGGAAATAAGACTTTTACGTTGAGTGTTGATTAAAACACAAGGAGCCTTGTAGTGAGTCAGACAAAACCATCTGCATTCCGAGCCGTAGGCAACCTGATATCACTCTTTGCCGGAACACGCAAATCAATCTATATTTCCGTGTTGCTTTCCTGTGCGCAGTCTTTCAGCCTGTTTCCAGTAGCACTGCTGGTTCGCCGGGTTATTGATGATGCCTTGCCGCAGCACAATAGTCGGCAGCTGATCATTATCCTGTTAGCCATAACAGGGCTGCTGCTCATCAGCGGAGCTGTGCAGCTGGCAAACCGGTTCATTTCGCTTCGCGCCATTAAATCAGCTGTTGGGAATCTTCGCGCAGAACTGGTAAACGCACAGTTGGCTGGCACACGTCTGTATCACTCTCGCGAAGACCACGATAAAATTCATTCACAAATCGTTCAGGATACCCTGCGGGTTGATTACATGCTGGGCGCACTTCTGAACCAGTGCATCCCCGGCGCATTGGTCACTCTGTGCCTGGCCGTTGTGATCATCTCCATGAATGCTAAGCTTAGCATTATCTGCATGGTCCTTTTCCCGCTGTTCTCCCTGTTCAGCATGGCCATGAACAGAAGGCTGAAAGCCCGTATCAAAATATTCCACAGTGCTTTCTCAGCTTTCAGCAAAGGTGTGTCCTTTATCCTCACGTTCAGCGAACTCATTAGAATATCGGCTGCGGAGGCCCATGAGCAAAAAAAGCAGCATGCCTCTATCGACGAACTGCGCAGATCTCAAATCACTGCAGCCTGGTTCTCGGCGCTCATGGGTGTTATTCAGCAGCATGCCCTGATGGTAACCGGGGTTATGGTCATGCTTATCGGCGGATTCATGGTCATAAAGGGAACGCTGTCAATGGGCGAACTTGCCGCTTTTTATGCAGCGTTGGGGCTGTTGAATTCCCATGCTGTATCCGTTGTCGGTTCGATGCCCACTCTGGTGGAAGGCTTTGAGTCTCTGTCCGTGCTGCAGCGCATTTTGCCTCCTGCCAGGCACAGCCGACAGCTCTCAGCTGAAACCTCTCCCGCTTTTGCGGCCTCCGAAAGCGCTCCATATTGCGGCACCCGCAAACATGACCTGTCACAGTCCATTTGTCTTGAATCGGTAGATTTCCGTTATGCCGTTCCTGATGGAGGCAAAACCACGAGCCCATTCTTTCTTCATAATATCCATCTCACCGTCAATATTTCTACTGGCCAAACCATCACGATAAATGGACTGAGCGGCTCAGGGAAAAGCACCCTGATGTACATCCTGATGGGTTTCTACCGACCTCTCAGAGGTCGTATTCTCATTGATGGCATTCCCCTTGATGATCTGGATATATCCTATTACCGCAGGCAGATCGGCGTGGTGCTTCAGGAGCCTCTGCTGTTTGCCGGGACAATTAGAGAAAACCTTGTCTATGGTTTGGATTGCTGCGATGAACAGGACATATTGGAGGTGTGTCGGCAGGTCATGATCCATGACGACATCATGGAGCTTCCCGACGGATACGACAGCGACATCGGCGACCATGGCATGCTTCTATCAGGCGGTCAGCGGCAGCGTATTGCAATAGCTCGGTCGCTTCTGCGTAAACCCAAAATTCTTATCCTGGATGAGCCTACCAATCATCTTGACGAGTCTCTAATCGAGGGCATGCGTTTGCTGTGGGATCGCAGCGCCGCCTCTCCCGACCGCACCCGCGCCTGTATCGTTATCAGCCATAACAGAATATTGCAGCAGCTTACAGACCAGTCATATGTTCTGCAGGACGGCATTATATGCAGTGATTCTTCTATCTGTAAGACCCATGCGGATTCGTAAGGCAGCAAGATAGACTTCTTGGGAACGGTGTTTTACAGTTTAACAGCGTTCAGAGAGTAAAGCTGTTAATCCGGATAGGTGAGCACAGCGCCTTATGAAGGATTTTTTGCTTTGTGCTCATGAGCGAGAGAATAAATGTTTTTTAAAATTCAGCCAGCAGTTTTTGAAGCCGGGAGGCATCGTATTTACGGTCAACAAGGGGTCCATCCTTTAGCCCATCGATGCGGTCGGTAAATGAAAGGCTTTCTTCCCGGTACAGTATGCCTATAGGGATTTTATCGCCCCACTGCCGGGCTTTCACCATGGCTGCCATATAGTCGGAGCTGTCATGGGCATCCTTTGACAGGTCATACACCCGCTGCCCGTACCACTGGTAGGTGTTCACGTGGTTAAACGATACGCAGGGCTGCAGGATGTCAATCAGGCTGAACCCCCTGTGCCGTACGCCTTCCTGAATAATCATGCTTAAATGTTCGGTGTCGCCGGCATAGCCGCGGGCGACAAAGCCTGCTTTGAGAGCCAGAGCTACGGCAAGGGGCGCAAAGGGCTCAAGTATGACACCGTGGGGCTGTGCGCGGGTGATCATGTGCAGATCCGATGTGGGCGATGCCTGCCCCTTGGTCAGCCCGTAAACTTTATTGTCATGCACCAGCAGCGTAATGTCCAGATTGCGGCGTATGGCATTCATGAAATGGTTGCCGCCCTCGCCATAGCAGTCACCATCGCCGGAATTGACAAGAATAGTCAGTTTGTGGTTTGCCGTCTTTGCCCCCGTTGCCACGGGCAGCGCCCGGCCATGAAGGCCGTGAAAAAAATTGCAGTTCAGGTAATGGGGCGTTTTTGCCGCCTGGCCGATGCCTGAAACGATCAGAACCTCCTGGGGCGAAAGGCCAAGCTTTGCAAGGGCGTCTTTTATAGAGCCAAGAATTGCGTGATTGCCGCAGCCCGGGCACCATTTGTTTTCAACGTTGTTGTCGAAATCTTTAGGGCATGCCATTTTTACCTCCCTGCTTTCATGACGGCGTCTGCTATTTCTACTGGGTAGAAGGGCCTGCCATCGTATTTAAGAACTGACTGAGTCACGGCAATGCCGGTTTCCTGACGCAGAAGGCCGGCAAACTGTGCTGTGCTGTTCTGTTCAACACAGATGATGCGCTCGGCCCCGGCAAGAGCCTGTAGTGCTGCATTGCAGGGAAACGGCCAGATATCGCAGAAATGGACAAAGCCTGCAGCTAGGCCGCCTGCGCGCAGCAGTTCTACTGCCTCGGCAACAACACCCAGCGTTGAGCCCCAGCACAGGAGCATGATCTTTGTAGCGGGGCGCATAATCGCAGGCGGCTGCATCTCAGCCATCATGCCCTGCAGCTTTTTGGCGCGCTTGTCTACCATGATAGTGCGCAGTTCGGCTGATTCGGTGGAGTGGCCATCCTCTTTATGTTCATTACCGCAGACCATGACAAGTATTTCACCCGAGCAGGGAAGGGCTCGGGGTGAAATACCCGAGCCGGTTAATGCATAGCGCTTGTAGTCTACCGGTTTTTCAATGTCGGCATCGGCAATACTGTGATGCAGTACCGCATCGGGGGCTGCTAAATCATGATCAAGTATGTAGAGAGAATCATTAAAATACTGGTCTACCAGAATAATAGCCGGCACCTGATATTTTTCGGCCAGGTCAAACGCCCGGGCAGTGGTCTCATAAGCCTGCTCGGGTGAGCCTGGCGCAAAGACAAAGCGGGGAAATTCGTCCTGCCCGGCATGCAAGACTTGGCGCAGATCAGCCTGGGCAGTACGGGTGGCAAGGCCGGTTGCCGGGCCGGGTCGCTGAGCGTTTATGACAACGATGGGGGTTTCCGAGATGCCTGCAAGCCCGATGGCTTCGGTCATGAGGCAGAAGCCGCCCCCGGACGTAGCAGTAAGAGAGCGTGCTCCGGCAAATGATGCTCCTATAATCATGTTGGCTGCGGCAATTTCATCTTCAGCCTGCTCCACGACAAGGGGAAATCGGTCCTGCCACGCGGCAAGATTCATCATGATGCTTGTGGCCGGCGACATGGGATAGAATGCTGCAAAACGGCAATCGCCAGCCAGTGCCCCCAGGGAAAGTGATGTGGCGCCCTCCATGAGCATGCGCTGTGCCGGTTCGGCGATATTCCATAAAAATTCGTGTTTGAATGAAGTGTTTTTGACGGCCTCTGCTCCGAGCCTTGCAGCCGTGAGGTTATTTTCAAGCACTGCCTGGCTTTTATCTGCGAATTGCTTGTGCAGGACTTTTTCAAGCAGTTCTGCCGGCGCACCAAGTATCTTCAATGCAGCACTTGTTGCAACCGTGTTAGCCATTATGTTGCCGCCTGCATCTTGAGCAAGCTTAAGGAAGTCAATCGGCTGGACAAGGCCATCGGCTTCAGTGTTCTTTGAGTTGAGCAGGCAGATGCCACCCGGCAGTATCTGGTCGCTGTGCATCTCCAGGGTGGTGTCGTCCATTGCTATTAACAGATGGACGCGGTGATAGGGCGCCCTAATCTGATGATCTGCTATGCGCAGCTGATAAAAGCTGTGACCGCCCCGAATGCGCGACTCGAAATCATTGATGCCGAAAACATGCAGACCTGCATCGCGGCAGACTGCGGCAAGCAATTGGCCAACCGTCTGAATGCCCTGGCCTGCCTCTCCGCCGATTTTAATGGTGAGATCTATGCCCATACTGTTACCTCATCTTGTAATGCGTACGTGTCGCAAGACTCGCCCTATTTTAGTTCTTTATAGATCGAACGGAGCTCGTTTACTCCCTTGAAAATGAGTGCCGAACTCATGGTAGCAGATGTTACTGCATCTATGGCCGGATCAAAAATAAATTCTTTTTTAAGTCGTTTACCCATAAGCTGCTTGCGCATGTTCTCGATATCATATTCATTCCAGTCAATATTGCCGTACTTTGTCAAATGCAGTGGTAGAAAATCGCGTATAATTCCCTCTGCATCAAAGGTGATGATATAATGAATGCCATGGCATACATCGCAAACCGGCTGCTGGCTGAACAGCTTGCTGTAAAGTGTAAGTGTTTTGCCATCAATTGCGGTTGTCGCCATATAGAGCGTGCCTCCGGAGGATAAGGTGATCTGTTTGATATCCGAAAGAGGTCCGCAATTGGCACATGCCGCTGTCATGCTGTTCGAGACTTGCTCCAGCGACTGCTTCGGGGCCAGATTCAGCCGCAGTTGACGGGTGTCGCCAGAGGGTATCTCATGCTCGGTAACGCGCCGGGTGAGTGTTGCGATATCCTGTTCGGCGGCTGTTGAGAGGCTGTTGATGAAAAACGGCACATTTTTGGTCAGTCCATTATGTGTGCCGACCACCACAGCCTCATTACCCCTTTTTTTTAGAACCAGCATAAATGGTGTGCCGCCCGGCTCTCCCATGGCATCATAGAAGGAAAATCTCTGATCCGCAATAAGGGGGAAGGGTACATCTTGCCGCTCTTTAAACTGCTGAACTTCACGTTCATTGTTTCCTGCTCCTATACCGATGAAGCGAACTTTTTTTTGAAGCACCGGATTTTTTTGAACGGCTTTGTATACATCATTCATGACCGGGGCCTGCGCCTGGCACGAGGAGCAGTAATTATTGAAAAATTCAACTAGAATAATTTCAGCATGTATGTCTGGGATGGCGAAACTTTTTTTGGAGAACATGGATAAAATGCTGCGCTCAATGCCGAAATACTCCAGCTCGGGGGCCGTGAAAGCGTAATCTGTTGTGATGGGCGGGAAGATGTCACCCACGGCTATGGTTTTACGCTGTCCTGCATGTGCAGGCATGTAAACGCATATGCATGCGAGCACGGCAACGCACACGGTTCGGTTCATCATTGCGGATCCTTTCGTTTTTTTGGTACGTAAAATATCGGTTGGTCAGGCACGTCAGCAGCCTTGTTTAGCAATTCGTGAAGGGCGATCTGTTCTTCCATACTCAGCTTGCGCGGTCCGGCGCCGTGTCCGCGGCAGGCGCGGCATCGCGTTTCCGAGCAGAACTGGCAAAAGTTGCAATCAGGGCATTTGGGTTTTTTGCTCTCTTCCATTATGTTTATAATAGTAGGGAATGTCGGTAGTGAGGTCAAGGTAAAAGAAAAAAAGGTTTGGATACGCCGGCCATTGGGAGCTAATAGATATTTGCTATTCTTGAAGTGCCATAGTATATCTGTTATAAATTAAAATAACTATTACCTAAGCAGGGGGTGGATTAAGCAATGAAAAAAAGATTTTTTTTGTTTTCCTTTTTTTGCCTGGCTGCACTTTGCGCAACTGTTGGAAGCGCTTCGGCGATCAACGTTGGTGATCCCTTCCCTCTCTTTTCCCGGGAAAACATTCTGACCCCGCAGGAGTGTGCCTACCTGCGCATTGCCCCGGACAAGCAGTTTTCCCTCAATGACCTTAGCCACGATATTATTATCATCGAGTTTCTCAACGTTTACTGCCATACCTGCCGCATGCAGGTCGAAATTTTCAACGACCTTTTCACGACCATTCAGAAGGACCCCGAGTTGAGCCGCAGGGTTTGCATGATTGGCATTGCCGTCGGCAACACTGCTGATGAAATACAGGATTTTAAGAAAAATTTTGGTGCCCTTTATCCCATTCTCTCAGATAAAGAAAAAGCAATTTTCAATATGACCGGCAATTTGCAGGGCACTCCTCATACCTATATTCTGCGCAAAGAAGATCAGCGCTTTATTATAGACTATCACGCAGGTGGTGTTACCTCAAAAGATCGCTATCTTAATACCGTTAAGTTCGCCCTGCGCGGAACTTTTACCGGCACAACGCCCGGAAACAAGCTGCCGGTATTTGCGGTCAAGACAGCCAGAGGCATTATTGACGACAAGAAGATTCAGGGCAAAAAGTGTATACTCTATTTTCCCTCAGACAAGCGCTACGCCGTTGAAAACGATACGCGCAACCGGAAAAATCAGGTAAAAATACTTATGGATATTAAAAAGCAGTTTCCTGACGTACCGATTATTATCGTGCAATATCCGGGATTCTCATTGCCTGCGGCACTGACAACTGAGGGCTTCTACGCTGGTGATCCTGTCGATGCTCATGTGATGGCGCAGTTCAGAAGCACAGACGGTCCGACTATCTATTTTGTTAATGACTACGGACGCATCGCTTTTAAAGATGAGGGCATAACACTGTACAATGCTCAGGCCATTATTGAGGGCAAAGGTGAATATAAGGCTGTGCCGGAGGCAAAAGAAGAAGAGATAGTTAAAATTATTAAAGACCATATCGAGAAAGACGGTAAAAAGGCCGCTGCAGTTGAAAAGGAAGTTCTGGATAACGGCAATGCCGTTTATGTAATTACACTGGAGCCCCGGCGCGATGGCGTGTTTCTTTTTGCCCGGCTTGAGAGCAAATCAAGCCTCTGCGATATTTGCCATGACAGCCATTTTTTCTATGTACTGGATCAGGATGGCGTTATTCTAGACTTTTTCTTTCTGCAGCTGACAAAACTGGGCAATATTCCGTGGACCGACGCGGACGTGGCAAAGATCAAAAAACAGATTGCCGGTAAAAGCATTTTCAGCGATTTTCCCTTCGACCCCAAAGCCGATGCTGTCACGACGGCAACCATGTCGTCAAGCCTTGTGTATGAGTCGCTGAATGCCGGGAAAAAGGTGTTCGGTGAGCTGAAGGTCTATAAATTCCGCTATGATTACTGGAAGGAGCTTTGCATAAACAATATGTGCTTAGTCAGGGCGAAGCTTGCCGACATGAAGCACAAGCAACCGGATCTTGCACCGGATGACTCCCTACTGCAGGGCATTGCAAAAGAGCTCAAAGCCACATGTCCGCTTGACGGCACGTATTTATTTTTAGACGGCACAATAATGTGCAGCAATCACGGATTGGTGCCGCAGATCTGCAAATAAAATGTTTTTTTCGAGAAAGAACTATATGAATAAAGTACGTTTTTTGTTTACTTGCTTTGCCCTGGCCTTTATTGCGCTGTCCGGCGTGATTGGTGCTACAGCGCATGCAGATGATCTGGTGGATTTCACGCTGAACGATTTTACGACCAAGCAGGAAGTCTGCACCTCGTCGTTTCGCGGCAAGGCCATGCTGATTATTTTTGGCTCGATTTACTGCAAGCCCTGCGTTGAGATGCTGCCCGTGGTGCGCCGGCTTAGAGATAAATATGAGCAGGCTGGCCTTGTGGTTGTTGGCATCGATATCGATCTGACCAGCGATGATCAGAAAATAAGCCAGTTTATCAAGGACCAGCAGATACGGCATCTGTATCTCATCGACACGTTCAAGGTTGCCAAGCAGAACAGGGTTTTTACCCTGCCCACAACTCTTATCGTCAATCCCAAAGGCGTCATCGAAAAACGGCTGCTGGGGGTTCATGATTTCGAGAAGATCGAGGAGATAATCAAAAAGGTGCTTCCCGAGGCCGGCAGCTGCGCGCCTTATTTACAGCGGTAGAGGGGCACACTTTTTTTTCCCGCACCACATAAATAATGTTCGAATAAATTATCCGTTTAGCAATGAGGTACACAGCGTGATGTGTAGCCGACGGATGCCGGACTGAGCAATACGTATGAGCTGATACTGCACAGCTCTGTGAGCACGCAGTCTGCAACTTCTGAATAAAACGACAATGAACAATTACCTGATTTTTATTTTAGCTTTACTCATACTGAGCTGGCTTCTTGATCTTGTAATAGAGAAGCTGAACCTGAGTTCTCTTTCCCCTGACCTGCCTGCGGAATTCCAGGGCTGGTATGATGCTGGTAAATACGCAACCTCCCAGCAGTACCTGCGCGACACCACAAGGTTTGGCTGCATCGCCGATACATTTTTAATGGCGCTTACTGTGGCTTTTATTCTTCTTGGCGGGTTCAATCTTGTCGACCGCATAGCTCGGGCAGCAGGTTTCGAGGAAATTTCTACGGGGCTCTGTTTTGCAGGCAGCCTGCTTCTGGCATCAGACATCATTCATATACCTATTTCCGCCTATGCAACCTTTGTGATCGAAGAGCGCTATGGTTTCAATAAAACCACGCTTAAAGTTTTCATTATCGATCATCTTAAGGGCTGGCTGCTTGCTGCGGCTATCGGCGGACCCGTGCTAGCGCTGGTGCTCTGGTTTTTTGAAAAAACAGGGCCTTGCGCCTGGCTTTGGTGCTGGGGTTCCCTGACGGTTATTCAGATAGTGCTTATGTTTCTTGCTCCCGCTGTGATAATGCCGCTTTTTAACAAGTTCACCCCGCTTGCCGATGGAGAGCTCAAGTCGGCCATTGAACGGTACGCCGAAGGGCAGCATTTCAGACTTCAGGGGATTTTTACTATGGACGGATCGCGCCGCTCGACAAAGTCAAATGCATTCTTTACCGGCTTTGGCCGTTTCCGGCGCATTGTGCTGTTTGATACGCTCATTGAAAAACACAGCGTCGAGGAACTTGTCGCCATTCTTGCCCATGAAGTTGGGCACTGCAAAATGAAGCACATCTTCCGGCTTCTGTCTATGTCAATTGCCACGAGCGGCATCATGTTTTTTATTTTATCGCTGTTTCTCAACAGCCCTTCCTTAAGCACAGCCTTCCGGATGGAGCACACATCGCTCTACGCCACGCTTTTTTTCTTTGCATTCCTCTATGCACCTATTGAAATCCTGCTCGGCATTGGCGCTAACATGCTTTCACGCAGGCATGAATTCGAGGCAGATGCTTTTGCCTACCGCACCGTCAAAAGCTCCGAGCCCCTTATTACGGCTCTAAAAAAACTCAGTGTCGATAATCTATCCAACCTTACGCCCCACCCCGCAAAGGTTTTTATCGAGTACAGCCACCCACCTGTGCTGGCGCGTATACAAAGCCTTCGCCGGTCAGCACAAAACGCTTTTCCCCAATCGCTCAGTACGGCCTGAGGTGCAACAATTTATGCCAAGCCATATGTAAAAAAACAGCGGCTCAGCATTGTTCGTCTGCATCATGTTCTGATTGTCATTTGTAACGATTAAATATACTTAAATATACCGATTCCTCGCCTTGGGGCACTATGCTATCTGCGACTGTGTACAAGTGCACAAGCCATTGAATGGCTTTGAATCTTTAACGCTTCTGCCATTTTACCTGTCGTAATAGCTTTTTGATAGCACCGTATTTGTGGGCTCTGAAAGTTCAAGCAGTTGCTTTGCTGTCAGCAATAGATTAATTTAATTTATTTGTTTGTTCGGGCTCCAAACTCTCAACCACCGGAATCTTTTGAAGAATCAGAAATTCGCCCATATCCCTCATTTTTTTGTAGTTTTGCCGCAAATAACTGACTATTTCGGGCACCTGCTGGTACTCAGGTATATCGTCAATCCGCCATGTTTTTAGTGAATAGATAATATAGAGGGGCTTTTTTTTCTCCAGATCTGCAACCAGTTCCCGTCGATGATCTGAGGTTACAGCAAAGTAGGCCATCGCAAAGCGGGTGGGATTAGTCCTGTTGAACAGGAAATAATAGGCCGCTTCGTTGGGGAAGAAATAGACATAATCTCCCTCGGCTGTATGTGCATCAAGGAAAGTGCGGATTTTGTCGAGAGTGGCCGCTGTTGTCTGATCAAACCGTATTTTACCTCTGTCCAACCCTTTAACTTCAGTGCCATTATTTATTCGTGTCCATTTATTGGAAAAATTTCTTAGATCATCCATAACCGATCCAAAAGTTGTTTCCAATTGTGAAAAGACAAACAAAAGAAGAAGAAAAGTTGACAGTCCCGCACATAGTAGAAAATTTCCGCCCTTGACACAAACTGGCAGTTTTCCTGTCATTCCGCCAAACGCTCGGTCAATGGTGAGGAACAGGAGCAGTAAGGCAGGTTGAGAA
>Ga0114951_10004437_pt1 | contig 13694 bp, 10 predicted proteins | sample AM7aDNAmetaG_FD_88677 | JGI IMG/M metagenome (GOLD analysis project Ga0114951, IMG submission 88677) | Freshwater microbial communities from Finland to study Microbial Dark Matter (Phase II) - AM7a DNA metaG | ecosystem: Environmental > Aquatic > Freshwater > Lake | place: Finland: Lake Alinen...
ACTCCTCGCTAAAATATCGCCTGGTTTTAAATTGTTCTTTTAATGTTTCTTTTCCCATTTTTTCCTGTTTTTGTTAACCAATTTTTATCTATTTTTGGTCAACCTATTTCAGGCATGGACAGTCCTGATTTACTGCCAACTGCTGCTGCCAACTCTTATAATTAGTTTATGAATGATTGTCGTATGCAATGTTGTTAATTGTTTACCAATAATATGATTATTTTTCAACCCAATTAATTCTTCTTCCACAAAATAAACAGAATGGGTCTGATGAATGACTGGTTATATTAAAGACAAATATACAAGAATTTTAGGAAGAAAAACAATCAAACCAATTATCAATGCAGTAATTGAACTTATCAAAACGCCAGCAGCAGCTAAATCTTTAATTTTTTTGATTGTATCGTGCTTTTCGGGCGAGACAAAATCAGCTATATTTTCTATAGCAGAATTAATTATTTCAAGCGTAATTACAAATCCTATGGCAAAGACAATAGCTATCCATTCAAGGGCTGAAATATGCAGGCAAAATCCGGCAGTTATAGCAACAACAGCAGTTATTAGATGAATCCTTGCATTATGCTCTTCCCTAATCAATATTTTCAAACCATTGAAAGCATATCCAAAACTCCTTAATCTTTTAGTAATAGAGAATTTTTCTTTGGGCATAGATATTAACCTTCTCTTACAATTTTTATGATGTTTTCTATTTCTTTTAGGTCAGGAATGTTCTGATTTGTTGCATAGTAATATTCAAACACAAAATTTCCTAAATCATTACATTTTTTAATTCCTGTTTCAATTACCGTTCCTAAAGCTATATCTAAGGGTACTAAAACAGTAATTCCAATAAAAGTTTCAGATAAATCAATCGTTTCCAGAATAGAGTTTAAATCCTTGCAAACTAAAGGAAATTCGTTTTTAATAATTTCTTTTTGTGTATTAGTAAACCGTTGATTAGTTAAAGGCAGCACAAGAAAATAATACCTTAATTTGTTGTCGAGCCCACCAAGACCGCTCGAAATAAACCCCATGTTTTCATCACATAAAGAGCCTTCAAGAAACATTTTACATTCTTGTAGCGCTAAAAGAGTCCATTGTTTTAACTCATTATCCGGGTGGTTCATATATTTTTCAATTTGTCTGAATGCCACAATTGTTCCCAGATGTGCTAATAAAACTAATGCTCTTTTCTTCTTATCTAATGGTACATTTTTGTCAAGTAATATAATGCCGAGACCGATAGTTTCTTCTTCTGTCAACTCGCCCTTGTCAAAAGAATGGGAATGATTGGTATATTCAATTTGTGTCTGAATGTCTATACCTTGTTCCAGAATATCGAACCTGTCTGGAATACCTTCCATAAGTTTCTCTATATCCTCATTATTTTCTGTCATATGTAGTCAGTTTTTTTGTTTACACCAACTTTTTTGTTTTTTTGACGTTTCCATGTCCTGTCAGACGATGGAAAGTCTTGCTAATCTATACTTTCCATCGAGGTGTAACCACATGGAAATGTTAAAAAATGCTGGTTTTTATTCAATAATCAAGTCTTTAATTTTTTCCTCATTTTCATTCATTGATTTTTTATGAAAATTTACAAAATTTTCGATATTATCAAAATAAGCGATTACTTTGTTTCTACTTAATTTTGTTGGTTTAGTTGATTTTATTGTAAGGTACGATGTCCAGGGATAATCTATTGTATCTTCTGCAAAACCATGTTTTACCGGATTGTTATGAATGTATGCAATCAAATTAGTAAAATGATTTGGGGTTTCTACTGGTTTTCGTTCAAAGTTTTTCTCAAACAGTGAACCAATACGATGATGTCGCTTATTAAACCAACGAGAATAAGCATTGAAAAGATGTTTAAATTGATGAACCGGAACCGGTTTTTTTAAAAATATTTTATCTGTCTTTTCGGGGAAAAACGTTTTCCATTTTAAATCTGAATTTTCTGAATTTGCATATTCTGAATTTAAAAAACCAATCTCATTCTCATTTTTTATGCGTAACAAAAGATGAAAGTGATTTTTCATTAAACACCACGCAAAAGTTTCTGCAACAGAACTTATATAAATATCATAAATAGCCAGAAAATGCAAATAATCTTTTTCTTCAACAAAAATGTTATCTAAATTGTTTCCCCGATTATAAATGTGATAAAAATTACCGTATTCAATTAATGTTTTCAATACTTATTTTAGTTAGTGTTTCTTTTTTTGACGTTTTCATGTCCTGTCGGACGATGGAAAGTCTTTTAAAACTTTCCATCGTGGTGCAACCACATAGAAACGTTAAAAGTACAAAACTTATTTTTAATTTATTCTATTCTTATATAAACTATATAAACATATAATTTTAACTTCAACTTTTCAAAATCAAGTTTTATAATTATACCATTTTTTTTCTAAAAAAATAAATATATTTGAACTCCAATAAAAAAATCCAATGAAATCAAAAGCATCATCAAAGAAAAAAACGACTAAAAAAGAACCCCAGCAACCTAAAGTTCCGTATTCGTATAAGCCTGAAAATATGAAACTTGAGGAATGGCAGATTGCTTTAAGAAGACAATTTGCGTTGGAACAGAATTTTGGGGTGGAAAATATGGGTACCCATCCTGTCTTTTCTGATTTCAATGTTCATAATTCCCAGACAAAAAGAACATATAAAGTTGCTATTCGTGATGAAAAGAACGGGCTTAATTTTTGTTCATGCCCGGATTTTAAAGTGAGCGTTCTTGGAACCTGCAAGCACATTGAATATACACTTCATTTATTAAAGAGTAAAAGGACTAATAAAAAATACTTTAAAGCGGGATTTATTCCCAATTATTCATCTATAAGTCTGCGTTATGGCAATGAGAGAAAAATCTATTTTAGGATAGGCACAACCAATGCAGATAAAATGAAAACGCTTTCGGAAGAATATTTTACCAACGACAATTTTCTTAAAGATTCAGGGTTTGAACATTTTGAAACTTTTCTGGCAAGTGCAACCGGGTTAGACCCTGAATTTCGCTGTTATCAGGATGCTGTTGATTTTATTATTAATGTAAGAAGTTCGGAAATAAGAAGAAAGCTTATTGACGCAAAATTCGACAAGAAAAATGTTGAAAAACTATTTGCCACTTTGCTCAACACAAAATTGTATCCCTATCAGGAAGAAGGTATCCTTTTCGCTGCCAAAGCCGGGCGCTGCCTCATTGCTGATGAAATGGGTCTTGGGAAAACCATTCAGGCTATTGGTGCTTCTGAGCTTATGGCAAAAGAATTTGGTGTCGAAAAAGTACTGGTAATCTGTCCTACATCGCTTAAATATCAGTGGAAGTCGGAAATTAAAAAGTTTACAGGCAAGGATGCACTTGTAATAGAAGGAATGTATCATAAAAGGCAGGAACAGTATGGCGGGGAAGATTTTTATAAAATAATAAGTTATAATGTCATCAAAAATGACCTTTCTCAAATCAACAAATTCGCTCCCGACCTTATTATACTTGATGAAGCACAACGCATTAAAAACTGGAAAACAAAAACAGCACAAAATGTAAAATTACTTTCTTCCGAATATGCCTTTGTGTTGACAGGTACGCCACTTGAAAACAAACTCGAAGAACTTCATTCCATAATACAGTTTATCGATATTTTCAGACTCGGTCCGTTGTTTCGCTTTCTGTATCAACACCAACAAACTGATGATAATGGAAAAGTCATTGGTTATACTAATCTCAATGAAATAAGTAAAACTTTGGAACCCGTTTTAATCAGGCGTAATAAAAAAGAAATTTTACACCAGTTGCCCGAAAGGGTTGATAAAAATTATTTTGTACCTGTAACTCAGGAGCAGATGGATGCTCATACCGATTATTATGATGTCGTTTCACGATTGGTAAATAAATGGCGGAAGTATAAATTTTTATCGGAACAAGACCGGCAACGTTTGCTTATTTCTCTTAACTGTATGCGCATGGTAAGCGACAGCACCTACATCCTTGACCAGAAGACAAGGCACGATACAAAGATTGGCGAATTGATAATAATTCTTGAGGAAATTTTTGAAAATGCCGAAGAAAAAGTCGTCATTTTCAGCCAATGGGAACGGATGACAAGGCTTGTGGCTAAAGAGTTGGATGCTATTGGTGTAGTATATGAATACCTACATGGCGGTGTGCCAAGCAATAAAAGAAAAGACCTGCTCGATAATTTTCACAACAAGCCCGAAAGTCGTGTTTTTCTCTCTACAGATGCCGGTGGCTTAGGGCTAAATCTGCAATGCGCCAGTACTGTTATAAATCTAGACATTCCGTGGAATCCTGCTGTGCTGGAACAAAGAATTGCCCGCATTCATCGGTTGGGACAAAAAAATCATGTGAGTGTGATAAACTTTGTTTCTTCCGGTACCATTGAAGAGCGAATTTTAAGCTTGATTGGATTTAAAAAATCGGTATTCAGCGGAGTTTTCGACATGGGCGACAACAATGTATTCATGGGCGAAGACAGGTTTAAGCAGTTTATGAGAACCGTTGAAACCATTGCTGATGCTCCGATTGAAGAGCTTGAACCAATACTGACCACTGAAGAAAATAACAATGAAAAAGAAGTTAACAAAAAAGCAGACCTTATTCCTGAAGAACCTGTTGCTGAAGCAGAACCCATAGAAATCCCCACCAAACAGAAGGGTATTCAAACAACAATTCCTTTCACTGAACCACAAAAAGCTCAAAGCGAATTGATAAACGATTTGTTCGTTACTGGTATTGACTTTCTACAAAAACTTGGCAACACTTTAAACAATGTAAAAACAGGAAAAATATCTACGTCAACATTCATAGAAAAAGATGTTGCAACAGGAAAACCATATTTTAAAATTCCCGTCCCTGATGAAAAAGTTATGGAACAGGCATTGAATACACTAAGTGGATTGTTTGATCTGTTTAAGAAGGATTGATTTCTTTTCAAACACCCTCCAATTAAACACTTGTAGTTTTAGACGCTTTAAACGTATATTTTTTTTGAGAAGAATAGCTAATAAATACCGTCAGGACAGAAATGATCATATTGGACGGTGTGGGATAAAGACCTAAAACATCAACCAGTAATTTTAACCCGAAATAAAAAATTATAAGGTTAACCACAACCACAACCAAATATCGGAATAACTGAATATGCCCACGCAAATCGGAATAAGAGAAAGTTACATATTTCTGCAATAAAAAACCCGACAATAAAGTAATGGGAAACTTAATTCCCAGCGTAGCAATATGTGAGCGAATAGTTACAAAACCAAGGTCTAACATTTTGTGTCGTAAAACAAACGTGTATATCAGAAAATACATCACCCAATCAAACACCAAATTAGCCACCCCTGTCACACCATACTGAAAGAATTGAAAAGTCATATATTTGCGGAAAGGAGGATAAAAGAAGCCAATGGCATCACTTATAAAACTACCGGCTGTTCTGAAAGTCTTTTTCATTTAAAATATAATCAAAAATGACGGCAAAAATAATATTAAAATTTTATCTGTAGTTTACTTTTTCTATAAAGATGCAGAATTGTTATTTTGGTTGCGAAGGATTTTTAATAAGTTTGTAAAGTTGTTGAGGGGTTTCTTTTTTAATGTTATTGTTTTGCTAATGGTTCCTCACATTCCTTTAGAGCGGCCGGTTGAATGGTGGTTATTAAAGATAATATTATGAAAATCACGAGTGCTAAATTTATCCCCCGGGCATCAAATAAATGGTTTTGGTTTGGTTTAGCTCTTTTAATCAAGCTGGCTTTTTTTATTTATTTCTTACACCAGTATGATAAATCCCTGCTCGATTTTAATTCGGTAGTTATTGGTCATAAAACAGGAGATACCGATTCATATCTAGAACCCATAAATAATCTGATCCAGAACGGTTCATACAACCCCGATTTCAGAATGCCCGGCTATGGGTTTATTTATTTATTGTTCCGTTTATTATTCAATCAACTGCTGGCATCCAATCTGCTGGTTGTCTTGCAATTATTATTATCTGCTGTTTCTGTTTATTGCCTGGCATTGTCAGCACTGTACATTTACAAGTCAGAGAAATATTTTCTCTTCATTTTTTTTATTTATGCGTTTAGCAGTTATCCTTCTTATTTTGATGTGCTTATTGTTACAGAAAGTTTTTCTGTCAGCACTTTAATACTGAATGTTTATTTTCTTATTAAACACCATCAAACCCGTAATAAAGTCTGGTTGTTCATATCAGGTGTTTTTTTATGTTGGGGTATCTTCCTCAGGCCGGTTTTCATTTTACTTATATTTTTTGAGTTTTTATATTTGTCCTTCTTTTTATCAAAAGATAAAATTATTAGTTTCAGGAAAAAAATTATTTCGTTACTGCTTTTTTTGCTTCCTTTTATTTGTGCAGAAAGTTTGTGGGTGGCAAGAAATTATTTTCATAACAAACAAGTTTTTTTCTTGACAAAGACCATAAGATATTCATGGTCTAATAAGGATTTTGTTGCCGTCAAAGATTTTGTGAGTTCATGGGGCGGAGACGATTCTTATGAGCACAATGCAGAAATTTTCTGGTTTGAATACCATCAGGACATTTTTAAAGTTAGTAAAGAAAAAATTCAACAAATAAAATTTCCAGCATACATTTATACCTCAAAATTTAATTATGACAGCCTGGTGGCTGTTAAAAAAAATATCAAATTATCACGCGATACATCGTTGACATCAGAACAACGAAACCATTACCAGGTCTATATTACAGACAAACTTAATAAATATTCCCAGTCAATAAAAGATGAAAAACCAGCAGTGTATTATTTGTATGCTCCGGCTAAAATGTTGGTCAGATTTATATTTCAATCGGGTTCTCATTTCTGGTTTCTTAAGCCGTTTAATACGCTGAGTATTTTAGAGAAATGCATAAAATTATTTTATTCCTTGCTTTATTGGATCATAATTATTTTAGGCTCAATAGGTTGTGTTTCATTTATGATCAATCATTTTCGGGATTTCAATATTAAATTCGTTATGTCATTTATACCTTTATACTTCATTTTAATTCATCCCGTTTTCTTACGACTTACTGATGAAAGATATATTATTCCCGCTTATCCTTTTCTCACAATCATTGCCGTTAACTGTATATTTCTTTTATATCAGAATTGGATTAAAAAGTTCAATAGATTGAAAAAAACCTAATAGTTTTGTTGCTAATGATGTCTCTGGTATACCAATAAAACACATCTATCTGATTATCAGCTTACCAACACCTACAGTGTTTTCAGCACTATAAATCTTATAAAAATAAATACCATTTTGCAAACCATTGCGGGTGATATTGAATTCTTTAGTTAAAATCTGTTGCATCGATTTTACATTTTTACCTAACGCATCGAACATCTCAAAAGAATAGGGTTCATTTATTTTATCAGACTTAATTACAAAAGTAGTATTGTCACTGAATGGATTGGGATAAACATTTACACTGCTAAGCTGATTGGGCAGCTCTTCGACCCCAACTGCATTATATAAAGTATTAATAGTGGTATTGGTCATAACCGGTGTATTATAATCAAAAATAATAGCTGCCGTATTTTTAATTTGTGTGCCTACCGGCAATGCTGATTTTAATTTTACACTAAATCTTATAACGCCATGACTTGCAACTTCGTTGCTGGTGCTATCAGGTAGATTTATACCATAAAAATTAAACCTAACTTCACCCGGGGCATTCCATTGTGGATTAACAGTATGACTGGTTCCTAATATTTGCAAAGAGTTGGAAATAATATTACTATCCAATATATCTACAATACTAATGTTATATGCGACATTGTTTCCAGTGTTCTGAAAATGAATGGCATAGGTTAGTTTATCTGTTAAAATGGGAATATTTCCGTTTATGCCCAGACCTTTTGGAGATACTTCTTTAACATTGGGATCGTAAGAATTCACAACAGGCAATTTAATGGTATAGTCATTATTGGTTGCATCCACATCACCTGCCGGAATATTTGTCATTACCCTGAAATGCAGCGTATCACCTATATTTACTGATGTAAGCGGGGTTAAATGTATGCCTGCATAAAAACTATTCCAGTAACCACCACCACTTAGGTTGGTAAGATTGGTATAATTCCATATCAATGTGTCGCCATTTATTGTATTTGCAGGATTTGAACTTAACGAAGGGTTATAAGTAACACGATTATCTAATACTAATTTGAGCAAACCTGAAGCAGCATTACAGCCGGTGTTACTTACGTAAGGATACATGTAGAAAGGTTTATGGGGACGTACAACACCCATAGAATTGGCATAGCACATAACATCTACATTACTTGTACATTGTAAAGAAAAATCTACATTAACCTGTGGTAATGTTGTGTTTGTATAAATCACAGGCGAACAAGCTGTTGAAGGAAAGATAAACTGATAACTTGATGGTATCTGAACAGTGTAGTCGGTCATATAGGATTGTTGAACAACCATGTTATAATTTCCGTTTCCGTCTGTATAGCCGTTGGCATTTTCCATTGTGGTTGTAGAGGGACTGGCTAAATTTGCAACACCACTCACGTTAATTGATTGCAACGGAGCATCTGTGCCGTCAAATATACAATTGCTGTTATAATCAATATATACTTTCCCGGAAACATTACCATACAGACAAGGATTGGATACATAGCCGAAAATGTCATTAACTATATTATACATTGTATCCAGACTTGAATTATTATGAACATTAATAATTTTAGTATTCGGACCCGACATAAAGACCTGCCCGGGTATATTGTTCAACACCTGATCTGAGGCAAAGTACGGCTGCTGGATATACAAAGAAATTATCCAGGGATTTTGCCCCAAATAGTTTGTGGCTGTATCAGTAAGAGTGCCAGCAGAGGTGTTTATAACCTTCAGAGAGTCACCCATAAAGGAGTTGGCTATTGTTACTGTATAAGACATCTGACCTATCGTTATACAAGCGTTGGGATCATGGTTAAATAATGGTTGTTGCAGTAATGTTATATCTCCTTGTGTCTGAGCTTTTAACTGTAACACAAACAGGCAGAAAACTAAGGCTAATAAAAAGGTATTTTTTTTCATTTATTTATTTTTTGTTATTAATTACTTGAGAGGGCCAGATATTGACGCCAAATAAATTTTCCGTTGCTGTATAAAAAATTATATAAGTTATTATGATTAGATTTGACATGCTAATTAAAAAAATATGAAAAATTATTATTGTAAAATGGTGTTATGTTTATATATAACTACTTTAACATTAAATATATCAGGACAGGTAAGTCGCCAGCTTAATATTCCGGGAAGATTACAATGGGATAACGCCAATGGTTATTGCGGAGAAACATCCATCCAGATGATTGGTTTATATTATGGAAATTATATCTCACAGGATATATGCAGGACTGTTGCAGGAGGTGAAGTACTAATTGGTGATGATAATGGTGAGGCGGCCCTCAACAGCATGTCTTTTACATATGAAGAATGGGATTATAACCAAGCTACACCGCAATATCAGAATTATCTTGTATGGATTAAACAACAGCTTTACAATTATCATCCGGTAATAATAACTGTTTTTGTAGCAGGTATGAGCGATCCGGATTATGACCATATAATTCCGGCTATTGGTTTTACCGCAGCTGATACGAGCATATTTCAAAACACAGACGTGCTGAAGTTCAACGACTGTTACGACAGTACATTTTATACCCGGGATTTTCAATATATGTGGGATACAAGAAGTATGTCGGGTAATGGGGCAGATTATGAATACTGTATTCCCAAAAATGTAGATTACGGTTGTGCTGTTACAGGTATTAAGGATAGCCAGCACGTAACAAAACCTGTCCACCTATCAATAAACAGATGGGATGAACCTAATGTAACACTTGGACAATCGCCTGTTCTATTAAATGCTACTGTTACTATAGACTCACTCACCATTGGAGATAAGTATGCATTGCTGAGATATAATGATTACACCACCATACCTTCCTCAGTATTTAATCCGGCAGGAGCTACTTCTGTTGTTTATTTCATGGCTTCCGGTACCTCCCAGACTTTTTCTGATTCTTTTATGTCTAATACAGCCGCTTTTTTCAGGTGTATCCCTTATAATTATTCAACAGGTACACAAGGAGTTGTGGCGAATAGGTGTGAATTTAGTGTTTATCCCAATCCAACAAAAGATATTCTGATTATTGAAGCGCCTGAAAATTCTACTGTTGAAATAATCAACTCAACCGGTCAGACTGTTAAATGTCAGGCTTTATTAAAATCAAAAAACACCATCAATATAAAAGAATTAAGTGGAGGGATTTATTCAATAAAAATCAATTCCGGTAAAGAAATCATAGTAAAGAAAATAATAAAATATTAGTTAATAAACTGTAAAAAAGACTTGGGTTGGTTTATTTTAATACATTCATTAACAACAGTTTACATTACCTATATACTATTGAAAGATCTTTTGTTTTTGTTTTAATCACCCCGAAAATAAAAAGTTGTTAGTCCTTACAATTTTTCTTTATTTTTGCGAGGTTTAACTTATTTATAACTATAATTTATCTAAAATGAAAGAATTTACAACTCCGGATTTGTCCATAAAAAAAGATCCTCCGTCGTGGTTTCGCTGGTCAGTATTAATTCTTATAAGCTTTGCCATGTTTGGCAATTATTATATTTATGACAGTATTAGTCCTTTGGCCGACTTGCTGAAAACGCAATTAAAATTTTCCGACTCTAATATCGGTCTTTTAAATGGCATTTACAGCTTCCCTAATATCATCATGGTTTTGATAGGAGGAATTATAATAGACAGAATAGGCACAAAAAAATCTGTGTTGTTATTTTCACTCCTTGTTATGCTGGGAGCTATAATTACTGCTATCAGGGGCGATATTATAATGATGGCAGCCGGGCGATTGATATTTGGTTTGGGCGCAGAATCAATGATTGTCGCTATTACTACTGTCATTGCACGTTGGTTTAAAGGTAAAGAGCTTTCTTTTGCCTTTGGAATAAACCTGACAATAGCAAGGCTGGGTTCTTTCCTGGCTCTTAATTCTCCGGCCTGGGGTAAGCATTTTTATGCTACCTGGCAAGGTCCTTTATGGATAACCGTTGGCGCAGGAGTATTTGCCGTGATTTGCCTGATTATATTTTATGGTATGGATATATTGGGCGATAGAAAATATAAATTAGAAAAAGAAGGAAATCAGGATAAGATTGTTTTCAAAGAGATTTTTAGTTTCGGTAAGTCATTCTGGTTTATCACTTTGTTATGTGTTACCTTTTATTCTGCCATGTTTCCCTTCCAGACATTTGCAATAGAATATTTTCAGGATTCCTATGGCACAAGCAGAGAAGTTGGTGGTGCGTTGTCAAGCATACTAACCCTTTCGGCTATGTTTTTCACACCGTTGTTCGGACTGCTTTCTGATAAAATAGGGAAACGTTCATTATTGATGATGTTTGGTTCTTTGTTAATCATTCCCGTTTACCTTATCATGGCTTATAAAATAGACCTAGCCTCTCCATTAGGATTTACGGGGTTTGTAAATATTAACATTAATTTTTTTGATATACACGCAGCAATCCCTGCCCGCCTGATAGTGCCTATGTCTATAATGGGGCTGGCATTTTCGTTGGTACCTGCTGTGATGTGGCCTTCAGTGGCTCTCGTAGTAAAACAATCGAAGCTTGGAACAGCCTATGGGCTGATGACGATGATACAGAATATTGGTTTATTCGGTTTTAATATTCTTATCGGATGGGCTAATGATTCTTCTGCTGCTGGTGCATCTAACCCTGGTGGTTATAATTTAGGCATGTGGATTTTCTCAATTTGTGGATTCCTGGGGTTATTTTTCGCCATAATGCTTAGAATAAATGAAATGGGACCCAATGCCCACGGCCTTGAATATGGCTCTATACATAAGCATAAAACGGAAGAAATTAAAAGGAAAAAAGACGCGTTGGATAATTCTTAAAAATAAAAAAGTTGGTTACGGAATACCCCTCTGCTCTTTCCACAGCTTATTAAAAGACTTGGTTTTAAGTACGGGTAAATCTCTTCGCGGTCCCCAGTATTTGGATACTACTTTATTAAGGGCATAGTTTTTTAATTTCACATTTCCGAAATCCATCATTTTCCTGCTCAGAAAAGCTTTTTTAAACGCAAATTGTATAAATTTATCGCTGCCAGTAGAATAACCTCTTTTTACAGAATCTCTTCTGTTAAAGAGTAAAAGCTCGTGCAGGTTAATACTAACCGGACAAACTTCAGTACACCTGCCACATAATGTTGATGCAAAACTCAGATGTTTGTATTCGCTCATACCTCTTAAGTGTGGGGTAATAACAGAGCCTATAGGTCCGCTGTATGTAGTATTGTAGGCATGTCCTCCAATATTTTTATATATGGGACAAAAATTCAGACAAGCGCCACATCTTATACAGGTCATGGCACGGCGTTGTTCGGTATGCCTTAGCAATTCAGACCTGCCGTTATCAACAAGTACAACATACATCTCTGCAGGTCCTTCAGATTCATAATCTTGTTTGGGTCCTGTTATTATGCTATTATAAGCTGTAAGATTTTGTCCTGTGCCATGTGTTGCCAGCAAGGGCCAGATGTTATCCAGATCTTTTAACGACGGAATCATCTTATCGATGCCTGCTATGGCAATATGCAACTGTGGAAAAGACATGCTCATAAGAGCATTGCCTTCATTTTCCGTCAGCGCTATGGCGCCTATGTCTGCTATAATAAAATTGGCTCCAGTAATACCTACATCAGCAGATATAAATTTGTTTCTCAGAAGTTTTCTGACAAAAGCTGTTATTTCTTCGGGAGTAGCATCCGGAGCTGTTCCGAATTTTTCGTTGAATAACTTGGCCACATCCTCTTTAGACTTATGCATAACAGGTGTGATGATATGATAAGGCTTTTCGTGCGCTACCTGAACAATAAACTCTCCCAAATCTGTTTCTAAAACTTCAATGCCTTCATTTTCGAGATGTTCATTCAATTCCAGCTCTTCGGTTATCATGGATTTAGACTTAACCACAGTCTTGGCATCGTACTTTCTTAATAAAGCAATTATCTCTCTTATAGCATCTTCGGCTGTGGGAGCCCATATTATTTTACCGCCTCTTGCTGTAAAATTGCCTTCAAAATCTGTAAGGTATTTATCTAACTCGTTTATAGCTTTGTATTTAGCGCTGGCTACTCTTTTCTTTGCCAGGTCTAAATTTCTGTACTGCAGCTTTCCTTTAGCAAAATTTTTCTCGTATAAAGAAATATTTTTTTTAATTGTTGCTCTGTGAGCCAAATCAAAAGATTTAGTTTCAGAGTCAATAATAAATTTGTTGTAAACTTCAGACATTGCTGTTTTTCATTTTTTACAAAATTAATAAATAAAGTTCATTATTAATTAATTATCATTAAAAGAAGTTTAAAGTGCCTAAAGTGAGCTAAAGTACTTAAATTTAGAGGACTGGAGGACGATGAAGAAGTGTCTAAAATTAGCTGTATAAAAATGTCCTGACTTGTGACATTTAGTGCGTTAGAAAACTTCCTTTTTTTCATAAATAAAGTTTTAAGCACATTAGAATTGCATAATTGCGCCAAAAAATAATTTGATATTTTTTAAGCAATTCTCAA
>Ga0114951_10004439_pt1 | contig 13690 bp, 13 predicted proteins | sample AM7aDNAmetaG_FD_88677 | JGI IMG/M metagenome (GOLD analysis project Ga0114951, IMG submission 88677) | Freshwater microbial communities from Finland to study Microbial Dark Matter (Phase II) - AM7a DNA metaG | ecosystem: Environmental > Aquatic > Freshwater > Lake | place: Finland: Lake Alinen...
CCAGGTCTATCTCGTCCACGGTAAGACCCAGGAAGCCACGCATATGGTGACTGCCGGAGACATCGGTGTGGTTGCCAAGCTAAACGTGACCGGCACGGGTGATACACTGTCCACTAAAGAGAAACCGGTCAAGTTAGCTCCCATCCATTTCCCCAGCCCTATCTACAGCGGTGCCGTCAGTCCTAAAACCAAGACCGATCTAGATAAACTGGGCTCATCTTTGGCCCGCCTGGCGGAAGAAGACCCGACCCTTAAAGTACATCGTGAGTTAGATACTGGCGAGACTATTCTCTCTGGTCTGGGTGAGACCCAACTGGAAGTGGTAGTCGGCAAGATGCACCGTAAATTCGGGGTAGGAGTTAACCTGGATATTCCCAAAGTCCCCTATAAAGAAACTGTTATGGGATCAGGCAAAGGCGACTACAAACATAAGAAACAAACCGGCGGTCACGGCCAATTCGGCCATGTTATGTTGGAAGTGGAACCCATGCCCCGCGGCAGCGGACCGGTAGAGTTCGTAGATGCCGTGGTGGGCGGTACTATCCCACGCAACTTTATTCCTGCGGTAGAAAAAGGCGTTAAAGAAGCCATCCATGAAGGTACGATTTGCGGCTATCCGGTAGTAGATATGCGAGCTAAAGTTTATGACGGCAGTTTCCACCCGGTAGATTCTTCCGAAATCTGTTTTAAAATCGCCGGAGCCGGCGCATTCAAGAAAGCCATGGAGGCCGCTAATCCAGTCTTACTGGAGCCTATCGTCAAACTCAAAGTGACGGTTCCTGACCATTACACCGGTGACATCATGAGCGACCTGAATAATAAGCGCGGCCGTGTTCACGGCATGCTGCCGGAGGGCGGTTACAACACCATCGAGGCAGAGGTCCCGTTGGCCGAAGTCCAGCGTTATGCTATCGATTTGAAATCCATCACTCAGGGCAGAGGGCGCTATACCTACGTATTCAGTCACAACGAGGAAGTGCCAGCCTTCGCAACTCAAAAGATCGTGGCCGCCCGAAAAGCTGAAATGGAGGCAAAAGCCGCCGAAAAAGATATGTAACAGCTTGTATCAACTCAACAACCCCCCTTCCTCAAGTGAGGAAGGGGGGTTTTATTCCGTGCTTAATATGTTCCTGTTTAAAGTCTATCCTACCATATCTTTGACTTTGGCTGTAAAAGCGGGCAGGATTTTCTTCCAGTCCGCTACAATACCGTAATGAGCTACTTTGAAAATATTGGCTTCAGCGTCCTTGTTGATAGCTACTATAACTCTGGAACCAGAGCAACCGCTCAAATGCTGACTTGAACCAGAAAGGGCCACCGCAATATACAGGTCGGGGCTGACTATCTTTCCAGTCAAACCTACCTGCAGATTATCTGAGACCCATTTATTATCGCAAGGCGGACGGGAAGCGCCAAACGCCCCCTTAAGAAGCCTGGCCAACTCTTCAAGTTGTTTGAAACCCTCGGCGTTCCCAATGCCACGCCCACCGGATACAACAACTCTGGCGTCCTCAAGCTTCAAACCGGCGGATATTTCGATCTTCCTATCCAGTATCCTGGTTCGAATTGAGGCCGGATCAAGACCAGCAGAAATGGTAATTACTTCACCTTTGCGGGTATTATCTTTGGCCATGGCAGGCATAGCTTTGCTCCTGACGGTAGCAATTTGAGGATCCGATTCACAATATTGAATAACCTGAGCATTGCCGCCGTAGACCGGCTTGGTCTGTAAAAGTCGTTTTGTAACGGGATCGATGGCCAACGCCACACAATCCAAAGTAGCAGCTGTATTAAACCTGAAAGCCAAACGGGGAGCCAGGTCGCGCCCGATCTCTGTTTGCCCCAAAAGCACTATCGAAGGAGCAGCCTGGTTTAGAATATTTTCCATGACCGTTAAATATGCGTCTGTAAGATAATACTGCAAGAGCGGATCGTCCACAATGTAGACTTTGTTAGCGCCGAAAGCGATAGCTTCCTGGGAAATGCCTGCCACTCCGCTGCCGATGACCACTGCACTTAAATCTTGACCAATCTCGGCTGCTAATTTTCTGCCTGCACCTAACAATTCAGCAGCGATAGGAGATAACTTTCCGCCTGTGGTCTCACAAAAAACCATTACACCTTTATGTTCAGACATTAATTATCTCCAATCGCATATTTATAACTGAAAACTCGTTACTCGAAATTTATCACTCCAAACTCTTTATAACACCTTATTCTCTCTAAGTTTCACTGCCAATTTGTCGGCTGCGTCCTCAGGAGTATCACCTAAAATAAATTCGCACTTGGTATCTCGCACCGGCTGAAAAAGCTTCATTAATTTAGCCCTGCTGCCACTTGCACCTATCTTAGCCGGTTCGGCCCCAATGTCAGCCGGTTTCCACACGATGGGCTCCATGCGCCTGGCCATCATGATGCCTTTGACATTGGGATATCGAGGCGTGGGATGTTCGTTACTCAAAGTAACTACCGCCGGTAAGCCAACTTCTATCAACTCGAAACCATCCGCAATCACTCGTTCCGCTAAGGCTTTATCACCTACCACTTCCAATTTTCTGACAATAGTCACGCTGGGTAGTCCCAATATTTCAGCAATGCCGGATCCAACCTGTCCGGCGTCCCAATCAGCAGCCTGACGTCCGCATAGAATAAGATCATAAACTCCTATCTTCTTAATAGCCAGCGAAAGCGCGTAGGCAGTAGACCAGACGTCTCCATCTGCAAAAGCCGGATCTTCCAGCAAAACCAGATCATCAGCACCCATAGCAAGGGGTTTTTTCACCACGTCCCTCATTAAATTTATACCCAGGCTCAATACGGTAATCTTGCCACCTACTTTTTCCTTAACACGTAAAGCAGCCTCGACAGCATACTCGTCAAAGATATTGATTACTGGCGGCATCCCGGGCGGAGGTATCACTTTATTGGCTGCAGGATCGATCTTGAAACTGCTGGGTGGAGCTTCCGGATCGTTGACCTGCTTAACGCAGACAATGATATTCATGATATGACTATCCTCTAAAAATAGTTATTATCCCGTTTTCATCCCCAATTCTTGCCTGGTTTGAATATACCTTATCACGTCCGCACGGCTTAACAGGCCGACAAGCTGAGAGGTTTTCAAAACAGGGATCTGATTCAAGCCATTCTTCGCCAGAATCTGCAGGGCCATGTTAAGGTCTTCCTCCTGGTCAACAGCTAAAAGGGGTGACCGGGTCATTATCTCTTGAACGGGGGTATTGGACCAAACATCCTGGGGCAACCTTTTTACATCCGCCAGAGTCACTATGCCAACCAAACCTTTTTCGGTGCAAACCGGCAGAGCCCGGCGTCCGCGCAGGATAAAACTATCATGCACCACACTCTCTATAGAAACGGCAGGACTGACACATTCTGGAGAGCGATCCATAACGTCCTTCACTTTAACTCCGGCTAATTGCTGACGCAAAGATTGTTCGCGCATAGCGTTATCAGCCGCACTGGCTAGAAACCAACCGATAAAGACCATCCAAATGCCGCTCACCAGACCACCAGAGAATATCCAGATATCTTTACCAAAAACTAAAGCGATACCCAATAGGATCATCGCCCAACCAAATAACCGACCGATATTACCGGCGATCATTGTGGCTTTATGCAAACTCCTGGTAATACCCCAGATAATTGAACGTAAAACCCGACCCCCGTCCAGCGGAAAACCGGGGAAAATATTAAAAACAGCCAGATAAATATTTATAACGCCGATGTAGTAAATTGTGCCTACCAGAGGTTCCGCAAACCGATTGAAACTATCCAATAAAAAAGCGCCACCTATAAATATGCCGCCCAGTATCAAGCTGGAAAGCGGTCCAGCACCAGCCATCAGAAACTCTACGCGCGCACTTTCCGGTTCATTCTCAATGTTGCTTACTCCCCCAAATATAAAAAATATGATACTGTTAACTTTCAACCCCCGATTAATTGCCACCAGAGAATGACAAAGCTCATGTACCAGCACAGAAATAAAAATAGCCAAAGAAACTATCGTACCGGTAATCCAGTAAGTCCTGATAGGCCAACCAGGATAAATTGCGGGAAAGGTGCTTTGTGCGAAAAGCCAGGTGAATAACACCAGCGCAAATATCCAGGTATAATGCACACCAATTTCTATTCCAGCGATTTTACCTAGTCTTAAGACCCCTCGCATCTGCTTCCTCCTGAAGAACTCTAATCTATATTTTACCATGACTGGAGAAGAATATTCCCAAATTGCATTAAACCAAGAAGTTGAGCGAATTTAATATAATATAAGGGTGGTAATACTCAACCATATTGGAGTCATAAAATGGCAGATGCTGAAATAATAATCAGTCCTGACACACAGAGAAAAATCAGGATTCCTCCGGGGCAATATTTAACCGAGAAGTGGCCAGTCTTACATTACGGTTCAGTTCCAAGTATTGATGTGTCTCGCTGGAATCTAAGGATTTTTGGATTGGTTAATAAAGAACTTGATATCAATTTTCAATATTTCGTAAGTTTGCCTCAAATTAAAGTTCTTTCAGATATTCACTGCGTTACAACCTGGTCCAGGCTGAACAACCTCTGGGAAGGCGTCAGCAGCGCTGCAATTAAAACGCTGGTAGAAATCAAACCTGATGCCAAATTTGTCATTGTACACGCAATTGGCAATTTTACTACTAATCTAACTACAGAGGATTTCTTTCAGACAGACGTGTTGTTGGCAGTCAAGCATAATGGAGAATCACTTTCTCAAGAACATGGTGGTCCAGTAAGATTGGTGGTGCCAGGCCTGTATTTTTGGAAAAGCGCAAAATGGGTAACCGGTCTGGAGTTTGTTAATAAAGACCATCCTGGTTTTTGGGAATCTGCCGGATATCATAATCACGGCGATCCCTGGAAAGAAGAACGATATGATTAATACTACCCGTTTTTCTGGTCTCCGAAATATCGCAGTAGCAGCTTAACTCTAGCCTCTAAATCCAGGGCAGCAGAAGAGGGCGGTAAAGAAGCGACTGCCTTTGAAGCTTCAGCCACGGAATATCCTAATGAAGTTAATACAGCCAGTAATTCTGAATTGCCATGCACAGAGGCTAAATCCTGAGAAATCCAGTTTGAGCCGACTTTTTCTTTTAATTCCAGAACAATCCGATCTGCTATTTTCTTACCTATTCCAGGAACACTCGTCAACATCGCAGCATCTCCTGAGGCGATAGCAACAGTCAATTGTTCAGCGTTCATGGCAGAAAGCATGGCCAGACCTATTTTCGGACCGATGCCTTTTACCGTGATCAGGATTTCAAATAAAGTTAACTCCCTGAGGGAGTTGAACCCAAAAAGAGTTAGGTTGTCTTCGCGTACATGCAAGTGTGTTTTTAATCGGGCTGCCTGGCCAACAACACCTAACTGACTTAAAGTTGAAGTGGGCACAAAAACATGAAAACTTACACCCCCCACGTCGATAATGACCCAACCTGAACCTATGGCCTCGATTACGCCTTTTATACCTGCTATCATCTTTACACTCTATCTGTTTAATAACTTTTCGAGCTGCATGGCCTGAATATGACAGAGAGCAACAGCCAGAGCATCTGCCGCATCGCTGGGTTCAGGGATTTCTTTTAAACCCAACTGCAGCATGACCATCTGCTGAATTTGTTCTTTGCTGCTAGCCCCGTAATTCGCTACTTTTTGTTTTATCTCAGCCGGGGTATATTCAAAACAGGGCAGCTTCCCCTCGGCAGCGGCTAAAATGGCAATAGCCTGAGCGCGCCCTATTGCAAAGGCGGACTTGACGTTTTTAGCTATGAAAGGCTGTTCAACAGCTACAACTTCCGGCTGATATTTAGTAATAATTGCCTGCAAATTTCCAAACAAGAAACTCAAACGCTCTCCAATCGGAGAGCGTGATGGTGTATTCAATGCACCGTATTTTATAAGAGCCACCTCATTATCGAGGCATTCTATAATCCCAAATCCCATTACGATTGTACCTGGGTCAATGCCCAAAACAATCATCCTTTATTCATAATCTCCAGATTCGAATTTTTCAATCACCTTATCGGTGAAATTAACATTGCTGTAGACTTTTTGAACGTCATCCAACTCTTCCATCCGGTCTAACAGTTTTAAGGTTTGAATCGCGGCTTTCTCTTCAACATCTATCGAGGTTTTGGGAATTTTTGCTAATTCAGCTGAGCTGGCTGAGATATGTTTTTGTTCGAGAGCTTTCTTAACCATTTCGAGTTCATTAGCTTTTGTGTAAATTTCGATACTGCCGTCTTCCACTTTAACGTCTTCAGCACCAGCATCAATCGCTAATAAAGTTATTTCATCCGGATCTTTGCCCTCAGCATCCACGGTTATAATACCTTTTTTATCAAAAAGCCAGGCTACACTTCCAGCCGAGCCCATCGTCCCGCCTTGCTTATTGAAAATATTGCGAATTTCCTGAACAATACGGTTGCGGTTATCACATATGGTATCCACCAAAATAGCTGTCCCGCTGGGGCCGTAACCTTCCAGCGTCAACTCTTCAAGTACCGCACCCTCGTTACCTCCAGCGCCTCTTTCAACGGCCCTCTCAATATTATCCTTGGGCATGCTGGAATCACGCGCTTTCTGAACGGCCATTTTTAATTTGAAGTTGTTCTCGATATCTCCCCCGCCCTCTCTGGCGGCCATTATTATTTCTTTAGTCAGTTTTGTATAAATCTGACCCTTTTTGGCATCTTCAATGCCTTTTTGCCTTTTAATCTTTGACCATTTATTATGACCTGACATCTAAGTTCTCCTCAGCCTGACTATTTCAGTAAATATCCAATTATCTCACCTGATTATTTTAGGGGCTAAGCGGCCTTATGTCAAAATTAACTGAAGCGGCAGGACCGATCATTCCCTGTTATTCTGAAATACCAATTACCATGGCTACAGCATTCTCACGGGAATGAGATAGGCTGATCTCTAAAGAGTCCAGCCCCAATTCATTAACCCGTTTTAAAGCTCCTCCGTACAATTTCACCTTCGGACGTCCGTTAACCTCGGAAAGGATTTCTACATCCTGCCAGCTAAAATACAAGCCGGGTTGGCTTAAAGCTTTGAAGACGGCTTCTTTACCGGCAAATCGTACTGCAAGCGACTCGATGCGATTGCCATACAATGCCATCTCCCTGGCGGTATAAATACGACACAAAAAACGGTCTCCCCAGGTCAAAAAGGCCTGACGGACACGCTGGATTTCAATTATGTCAATTCCTAGACAAATCTGTTTCATTTGCTAACGATTTCATATGTGTGTAAAATAGTGCTAGAATTGTAGCTTATTTCTAAGTTCTTTTCAATAGACAATCCGGTAAGTATTCCTTCAGTCTGCAGTTACAGCCTGGGCCTGGGCAAAACATTATTTAACATTGAATGATAAATGATTAATATTATTCCTAGAATATCTGTACTTATGGAGGTTTATTAATGGTCAAGTCACGGTTGCTTAATCTCATTCTGGGCATCACAGTGGTTTTTACTCTCTTCATGGGCTTTTTAGCTGCTCCTCTAGCTGTATCAGCTGAAGATTCCACACCTACAGCCGCGCCTGCTCTGCCCCCTGCAATTAAACTAACTTGCGATGTTCCATCATACTCTGACAATTCCGGTGTAACGTTCAACTACAATGTAGCCTTAACCTATTCTGGTAATGATACCATCACCGCCAATTTAACTACGGTCAGCCCCCCTGGATGGAAGCCTACGATTACATATACTGGGAAAGAAGTTTCTTCCATACCAATTGGACCTATGAATTACGGTACTCCCGATTCAAAAACCTTATCCATATCTCTGTCCCCCAATCAGGGCACTTCACCTGATCCTGGAGAATATAAACTAACCCTGAAAGCCACTTCAGGTCAATTCAATCAATCCATTGATCTCACTGCAGTGGTTAAAGCTAAATACCAGTTTTCTATGACTACTGACACAGGCAACCTGGCCACACGGGCGACTGCAGGAAAAGACAGCCATTTTCTCATCAATTTAAAGAATACCGGTTCAGTACCCCTGGAGAATTTGAACCTGATCGTCAGCAAACCTGAAAGCTGGAAGGTAACTTTTTCTCCAGCCACAATAGCATCTTTGGGCGCAGGACAAAGCATTCAGGAAGATGTCACCTTCTCGCCTCCCTCCGGTAAAACCGTTGCCGGTGATTATATGGTCACTATTAGTTCCTCCAACTCCCAGGTTTCCAGCAATATGGATGTTAGAGTAACAGTTGAAACATCCTCAATCTGGGGCGTGATAAGCATAGCTATCATTATCGTGGTCATTGCCGGTTTGGCGATTCTGTTCTTGAAATTGGGCAGGCGGTAGAGAATATGGTAATGGTCGAAACTTCGAACCTGACAAAAAAATACAGCAACACAACTGTAGTCGATAATTTGAATCTTAAAATCGATGAGGGACAAATATACGGCTTCCTCGGACCGAATGGGGCAGGGAAAACCACGACCATCCTTATGTTGTTAGGACTCACGCGACCCACTTCGGGTTTTGCCAGCATTAATGGTTTAAACTCAACTCATGAAGCTTTAAAAGTTAAGCGTATTTCAGGTTACATCCCGGAAAAAGTGGGGTTCTATAACGACCTCAGTGCCAGATATAACTTGCTGTATACAGCTAATCTCAACGGTGTTTTCGATGAGAAAGCTGAAAAGGCAGTCAACCAGGCCCTGGCGGACGTGGGGCTTAAAGACAAATCCGATGAACTAGTTGCCCATTTTTCAAAGGGTATGAAGCAGCGTCTGGCTATCGCTGACATCCTTATCAAACAGCCCAGGGTAGCTTTTTTAGATGAACCCACCTCAGGCATTGATCCCGCGGGTATCACGCAAATACTTGACTTAATCGCGGAAATAGCCAGGAACAAAAATATGACGATCGTTATGTCTTCTCACCAATTGAGTCAGATTCAACGCATTTGCAGCCACGTGGGAATCCTGTCAAAAGGTAAACTGATCTCTGAGGGCTCTATACAAGAACTGAGCAAAAAAGCCGGAGAGGGAAAAGTGGCCATTGAAGTTCAATTGGCTGAAATCACACCAGATATTATTGAAAATATTAAAACTGTTAAGGGTATTTTAAGCGTGGATCAAAATGAAAATACCTTGACTCTAACCTGCAGTGAAGATTTAAGACGCGAGATATCTAAAGCTATTTCCGATAAAGGCGGGCTCATAACTCAAATGCAACTTCAGAGTTATGCACTTGAAGATATCTATTTAAAGATGATAAAAGGGGCTTAAAATGTCGGCATTTTATACGGTGACAAAAAAAGAACTGCAAGATCATTTCAATAACTGGCGTTTCATGATCATGTTCTTAGTTATTTTTGCGGGGATAGTGTACATAATATATTCAGCCGCCAATTTGAAAGCAGCGGCGTCTAATCTATCAGGCGAAAATATTTTTCTTCAACTTTTCACAACCCCTGCTTTTACCAATACCAATACCTTGATCCCTACTTCATTTTTATCACTAATGGCTATTCTTCTTCCAGTCGTCGGGATAGTTCTGGGCCTTGATGCTATTAATAGCGAGAAAAATAATGGCACACTCAGCCATCTGGTCTCTCAACCTATTTATCGTGATAATATCATAAATGCCAAATTTTTAGCAGGTCTAATAACTGTTGCCGTAACCTTGACCTCTATTGTTCTAGTATCTACCGGAATAGGAATATTAAAGCTCGGACTGCCCCCTTCAGTTGAAGAATTTGGCCGTTTGTTCTTTTTCCTTATTATTGGAATCATTTATGGAGGCTTCTGGCTGGGATTAGCCATACTCTTCTCCACATTGTTCAAACAAACTGCTGTATCCGCTGTTTTATCCATAGGTGTCTGGATCTTTTTTGCTTTCTTCTACCCCATCATTTACACATCAATCGTAGCTCAGGCTGACTCTATAGCCAAAGCCCAATCTGCTATATTCGTAGCACGCCTGTCCCCTATCTACTTATTCACCGAGTCTATGGTCGTAACTTTGGTACCTGCCACCAGGTCGGCTTCCCAATTATTAACGATTTTTACAACAGATGCAGCCAATTACCTGATGACCACTCCATTATCGTTCTGGCAAAGCTTTATCAGTGTATGGCCGCAGATAATAGTAACAGTACTGTTGACAGTGGTTTGCTTTGTTATTTCTTATGTAAAATTCATGTTTGAAGAAATTAGAGCCCTTTAGACCACTTTTGATCAAGGAAACTGTGACTTCCAAAAGAAACGATTATAAACTTCTTGTGCTGGATATTGACGGGACTCTCATCAATAAAGAGGGTACCATATCGACTGCCGATCGTTCAGCTATCGCTATGGCCAGGGAAGCCGGCTTCAGCATTTGTCTCTGCACAGGTCGCTCCACCGGGGCCAGCCTTAAAGTTTTAAAGGAATTAGGATTAGACGGTTTTCATATCTTCTTTGACGGTACGTTGGTCTATGATCCGCAGAAGGATACGGAGCTCTATTCAAAACCTATTCCTTTAGCCCTGGTTAAGGAAATGACCGAGTATGCTTTGAAAGAAGGCCTGCCGATAGATCTATTTTCTCACTCCCAATACTTTGTGGTGGAAGAAAGCTGGCGCACGGCCCTTCGAAAAGATTTTTTCGACATTCAAGCTGTCGTGACTGATCTTCACACGATCTGGAAAAAAGAAAAAATCATCAAAGGCGGTATTGCGGTTAAGACCTCGGATGAAATCAAGTTAGCTAAAAAATTTGCTGAGAAGTTTGCCGACCGGTTAAATTTGACCTGGACCGTTACTCCCGCCTTTCCGGACATTAAGTTCATCAACATTGTCACCTGCGGAGCGTCCAAAGGCCAGGCCATGGAAGTCCTGTGTTCTCATCTACAAATCCCTATTGAACTTGTTTGCGCGATAGGCGATGGAAGTAATGATATCTCGCTACTCTCTAGGGCAGGACTGGCTATTGCCATGCAGAACTCTCCAACAGAACTTAAGGCCCTGGCAGACTACGTAACCGGTGATGTTAATAAAAGTGGTGTCGCAGAAGCCATCCAGAGCTTTTTGCTAAATTAGCTTCAATTAAACCAATATGCGCATTGCCTATTTTAACTTCCAGTCGATTACAGGTTCTCTTTGATTCTTTTTGCCAGTGCCAAATTTATACCTTTGACCTTAGTCAATTCTTCCACTGTAGCCTGCCGGATGCCCTGCACTCCACCGAAATACTTTGTTAAAGCTTTTTTCTTTTGCGGACCAATGCCGCGAATATCATCTAGCGCCGATTTAAAGGTGCGCTTCATATGGATTTTTTGGAAATAGGAAATGGCGAAGCGGTGGGCTTCATCTCTCAAGCGCTGAAGTAGCCTGGAAGCGCCTGAATGAGGCGATAAGCTCAATGGTTCGGATCGCCCCGGCAAGAAGATGTCTTCATTTTCCTTGGCCAGTCCTGCAAGCGGTATGTTGGTTAGGCCTGCGTCGTGCAGCGTTTCCACAGCAACATTCAGTTGGCCTTTGCCGCCATCGACCAAAACCAGGTCAGGAATAACGGACCATCCTGCCTGGTTATTATCATTGGAAAGTGCCCTGCTAAAACGCCGATTGAGCATTTCCTTAAGCATAGCGTAATCATTAGCTCCTTCCACTGTCTTAATCTTGAAACGACGGTACTGCGCAGGGTCAGGTTTGCCATCATTAAAGACTACCATACTGCCAACTGCATCTGTACCCTGAATGTTTGATACATCATAGCCTTCAATGCGTTTAGGCAGAACAGAGAGTTTGAATTCTTGCTGTATTTCAGCCAGCGCCTCAGTCAATGCTGCAGGACCAGCTAGTTCTTTTACTTTAAGCTGAGCCAGAGCCTGATGAGCATTTTCCGCGACAATATCAATTAAGTCTCTCTTCCTGCCCTTAACGGGATTCTCGATACACACCCTGGCGTTTTTTTTACTTGATAGCCATTCTTCTATCACAACCTTTTCCTCTATCGGATACTGGGTCAGCAACAATTTAGGAATATAGGGACTGGCGCTGTAAAACTGTTTAACAAAGCTCGTCATAATTTGCCGGGGATCTTCGTTAGCCACGCCTTTCAAAGTATAACTTTCGCGTCCAATCAACTTGCCATGCCGGATCATGAAGACCTGAACACAAGCGCGGTCATTTTCCACCTCAAAAGCGATAGCATCCTGCTCTCCGCGCACTTTCATAGCTATACTCTGGCCTTCCGCCACCGCCGTTAGAGCCTTCAATTGATCCCGAAATCTGGCGGCCAGTTCATAATCCTGGGCTTCGGCACACTCACTCATCTTTTTGTTTATAGCCCGCGTCACTGCTTCATGCTTGCCTTCCAGATACTGGATAAGCTGTTTAATAACGTTATCATATTCGTCTCGGCTTACTTTGCCAGTACAGGGAGCCAGGCAGTAACCCATATCAAATTTCAGACAGGGTCTGGCCCTTTTATGGTTGTCGATATTCTCTGAGCAGGTACGCAACGGAAAAATACTTTTTAAACCCCCCAGACTTTGCCGCAGGGAGTTGATGCTGGCGAACGGCCCAAAATAGTGGCTTCCGTCGTCGTCTAACCGGCGGGTTATATATAATCTCGGCCATGGTTCATCCAATTTTATCTTTAAATAGGGGAAGGTCTTATCGTCTTTAAGCAGCACATTATAAGGTGGCCAGTAACGCTTGATCAGGTTAAGCTCAAGAATCAAAGCTTCCTGCTCAGAAGTAACAACGAAATACTCGAAATCGTGAATATGTTCCACCAGTGCCCGAGTTTTGGGGGTAAGTTTCACTGGAGAAGAGAAATAAGATTTAACCCTGTTGCGCAGATTGACCGCTTTCCCAACATACAGGATATTACCCTGAACGTTGCGCATCAGGTAAACTCCAGGAGTTTCAGGAAGTTGTTTTAATAATTCCAATATTAAACTAGAGGGCATCTTACTCCAATCCCTGGTGTAACAGGCTTGAATATAATAATATTATACCCAATCTAACTACTACATGATATTTCCTAAGACAATCTTTGCCTTTTGTGTGAATTGACTTGTGCTTAAAGATCCCTTTTTACTAGCTCAAATTTAGATTTTATTTTTTAGTTATGTTAAAATGAGATGATTTTAAAAACTGGGTGACAAAGCATGAGAGATTTCATCGATAATTTTCTAAAGTACCTGGTAGTCGAAAAAGGCTTTTCCAAAAACACCAGGGAAGCCTACCACAACGATCTTTGCCAATTGGAAAGTTTCATAACAGTAGAAGCTTCCAAGCAAGGCGAGATGCCTTCATGGGAAAGATTCGATCATCAAGCCATGTTAAGTTACATGTTGACTCTGAAAGAAAAAAGCTATGCTTCAACTACTCTAGCCCGGAAAATTGCGGCTACAAAGTCTTTCTTCAAATTCCTGACCGATGAAGGCAAGATCAGGCAAAATCCCACGGAAAATATTGCTTCTTTGAAAGTGGGCCGAGCTTTACCTAAACCCATAACCGTAACTCAAACCCGCCGACTGCTAGAAGAACCAGCCAAAGTAAACACACCTGAGGCCAGGCGAGATAAAGCTATGTTGGAGCTGCTGTATGCCAGCGGAATGCGTGTCAGCGAACTGGTGTCTTTAAATATCAGCGATATAGATATCAACGGCGGCTATGTCCGCTGCTTCGGCA
>Ga0114951_10004444_pt1 | contig 13660 bp, 8 predicted proteins | sample AM7aDNAmetaG_FD_88677 | JGI IMG/M metagenome (GOLD analysis project Ga0114951, IMG submission 88677) | Freshwater microbial communities from Finland to study Microbial Dark Matter (Phase II) - AM7a DNA metaG | ecosystem: Environmental > Aquatic > Freshwater > Lake | place: Finland: Lake Alinen...
CCACTTGGTTGCCAACGGTGGCTGTCAAACTATCCGGACTGATTCCACCCTCGATCACAGGTGATGTGCAGGCGATCATGAACGTGGCGCTGATGGTGTGATTGGCCGTCACATTGTTGAAGGTGTAGCTGGTCAATGCGCCAAGATGCGTGGTGCTATCCACCACCACGTCGCTGATGGCGTAATTGGCGTTGGGCGCGATGGCGAAGGTCTGGTTGGCGTTGTAGGTAACGACGGTCGCACCGCTCGGACTGATGGAACCATTGACGCCCGCGCTTGCCGTGATGACCGGATTCACGTCAATCGTGGCCGATCCAGTCTTGCCGGAGGCGGCGACCGTGAACGTCTTGCCAATGCCCGCCGTGAGAGGTGTCACGCTGACGCCGCTCAACACACCCTCTAAAAAACTAGACGACGTGCCGGTGATACCCGCTGTGCCGCCGTAAGTCACCGTGCCTGTGAAGGCATTTGCTCCGGTATCGCAGGTGTTGTTATTCGCGTCTTGGGCGGTAATCGTAATGCCCGCGATGGCCGTGCCGGATGTCTGCGGCGAGGAAATTGTTGAGATGACGAAGTGATCCAAGGCACCCGCATTGACCGTGATGCCGCCTTCCGTGCCGGTGATGCTACCGGTTCCAGTGTCCGTCGCCGTAATGGACTGCCCGCCGCTCGCCACCGCCTTGGTCAACGTCACCCCGCTACTGAAAGTATGCACTCCGTTGTCATTGCCCGTGCCCGTCGTGAAAGTGTAATTGGCCGGCAACGTCTTGCCCGCATCCGTCACGCCCACCGAGAAAGTGATTGTTCCGGCATAGCTCGCTGCGGTGTTTCCGAAAGTATCTTTGGCCGTCACTGTAATGTTGCCCGCCGAACCCGCCGTGGCACTGGCCGGGAATCCCGTCACCGCCAACTGGCTCGCCGCCCCTGGCGTGATGCCAAACGCTGGGCTGGTGGTCGTGGTCATGGTTCCTGCTGCCACCGTCGCAGTCGCCGTCAACACCTTGTCGGCACCAACGAGATTAATATTCAATCCCTTGCCGGTGAAATCTGCCACGCCCGCCACCGCATTCATCGAAGTCGTGCCGCCCAAGGTGCCCGTTCCTGTCGTTAGCGTCAGTGCCACGCTCTTGGTGGCATCTGCACCCGAAGTCACCATGTTGTTGTATTGATCCTCAATTTTCACCACCGGTTGTTGTGCGAAGGCAACGCCCGCCACCGTGCTGGCTGACGGCTGTGTGGTGAAAACCAATTGGCTGGCGGTTTTAGCCGCCACCGTCACATAAACCGAAGTGGCACCGTGATTCAAGGTGAGCGTGTAAGCGCTGCCATTGACGGTTACGGTCTTGGTTTGATTGCCCGTGTCGGAGAATTGCCAGATGCCGCCATCCAAACCCGAGGCGGCAGTGATCAAACTATAATTACCAGCCGTTACCGGTCCGGTCATGAGCGAGGTGTCGAGGGTGACATTAATTGTGCCGCTCACCGAAGCAGCCGATGAAACGACCATTTTGTCGGCTCCGGAATTTCCAAGGTTGAACTTCAAGGTGGCGCCATTGCCAATGGTTAAAGCTGTGCCGAAGCCGGAGCCTTGATACAGGTTAAATTGGCTGATGGCTCCATCAGTCATATCAAAAATGTTTCCTCCCAGATTGAGGCTGGCTCCGACACCCGCAGTAGAAGTAGATCCCGCTGCCAATGTGGTTGAGCTTCCCGGCTGGACGGCGAAAGTTCCGCTATTCACTGTGATAGCCGTGTTAGCCAGACTTCCCGCTGTAAGCTGCAAAGTGCCAGCGCTGACGGTCGTATTGCCCGTATATCCATTGGCCGCCGAGAGCGAGAGTGTGCCATTGCCAGACTTTGTCAGAGACAAAACGCCGCTGCCACCGGTGCTGATGTTTCGCAAGGTTCCAGAGTAGCTGGAAATGGTATTGGCTGCCTGATTTACAGTTAGGATGTTATTCCCCCCAGCCGGACTAGCATTGGCTTCAATGATGATTGTTCCCACATTGCCGTTTGCTAAACCCGTAACGGTCTGGTCGTAACCTGACAATTGAACCTTCAAAAAGCCGGAGTTCACAGACAGACTGGTGTTGGCTGTGCCTATGGTCAGCGGACCGGAGCCAAGTGCGTTATTTGCCCCAAGCTGAATGCCGCCGTTTTCAAAAATGGTTCCACCGGAATAGGTGTTGGCCCCATTGCCCATTACGAGCGTGCCGGCACCGGTCTTGTCGAGCGTGAGATTGTTCTGGTTGCCGCTGCCGCCACCGAGGGTCAAGGTAGTTCCCAATGTGGTGGTGCCGGCAAGGTTAAGCGTCAGGGTGGATGCGGTAGCATTGCCGCCGACAATTGTTTTGGCTCCGGAGCCAGGTGTCGTGAACCCAGTGAATGTGGCCGCGCCAGTGGCCGCAGAATCGCCTAAAACCAAGTTGCCAGCCGTGTTACCAGTCGCCTCGCCGAGGGTCAAGGTGGTGCCGGTCAAGGTTCCAGCGTCTGTAAATGTGCTGCCATCGAGCACGCTTATGGCACCAAGCGTAGCAGACCCACCGGAGAGAACTTTTATGGTAGCCCCGTGCTTTACGGTGTCTGAAGTTGCTCCCAGCGTAGTGCTACCAGAGGTGGCCAGCGAACCGCCCACGTTCAGCAATCCACCGGAACTGAGCAAAATGTTGGCGCTTCCCAAGGAAACAGCGCTATTTATGTTGATTGTCGCTCCGGTTAGATCGGCTGTGGTTTTTTGCAAGGTAATGACGCCAAGCGAAACAGCGTTGCCAGTGTTGACGACATCGCCGATATTAAAAGTGCCAGTCCGCGCAGAGTTAACATAGGGGGTTGTGCCTAAAGTTTGCGGTCCTTTAAGCGTCAATGTGCCCCCGGCGGCGACACCATCGAAACCGCCCGCCTGCAACCCCGTCTTGAAAGCTGCGTCCGTTCCCAAGTCGTAGTTGATAATGTTGTTACCAGCAGTCGTGCTGCGTATGAAAATTTTATTTGCCGAATTGTTCACTGTAGCGGTGACAGGACCATTGATGGTGACAGTCTGGCTGGCGGCTGCGCCGAGGTTTACAAAATTTCCGGCTGCCGCAGTAGAACTGTTATTTACCGAAAGAGTGCAGCTGATGTCCAAGGTCAGGTTCGCCCCAGCACTCGCGGCGAGATAGGTGGTGCCGCTGGAAATATTGTTGTCCAATGCTAGCGTGCCACCATGCAAGGTCGCGTTGCCGTATTTGGCAGTTAAACTTTTGGCGTTTTGAGTGCCCGTGAGGGTGATGGTGTAATTGCCCGTTGATTCGGAGTTGGCTGTGAAAGTGCCATCGTTACCGGTTCCCGGCGTTGCAACGTAAGTGCCCGAACCGCCCGTAATGCTTGTATTCCAATTTTGTGTCGTGCCATCCCAATTGCCTGAAGGGGTAGCACCACCCACGCCGGCAGTGCCTTGATTAAGATCCCAATAATAAGCTGTCGCGCGGATTTCCGACGGAACAATGATGGCGATGGCGATGAGCGCCAGCACAAAGAACTGGAGCTTGTGGCAAACTTGGCAGGTTGAAGCGGAGTTTGTTTTCATTTGGATTTTTCAAATGATAGCTGCTACTCAATCTATGTCGTGTCACATAACCATGTGACGGAATAATACAAACCAATTTGTTTTGTGAAGAAGATTAGCCCAGAACAATTATTCCTTGGGACGAAGAACCGAGCAGCCAAACATGACGGGCACAAATATCACGATCAACCGCAAGAATTTCTCGTCCCGCAACTATCTTGCCCCGCGCAACCGGTGCTCGTCGCTGCATTTTCCAACATTCACTCCGAATGTTGGCAGACGTGTAGCACGACTGGTGCGGCACCCCAGTTTGTTGGCGGTGTCAAAAATTGTAAGCCGTTCCCGAATTTACCGGCCAAAGTGCGCTGGCCTGTGTAAGGATTAAACCATTCCCCGGTCAGTGGGGCCTTCAGTCCTTCAAGCCTGAGCGAAAATGCGGCCGGCTGCTTTAGCATGACAATGTATTCTTGTCCGGGACAGGCGAGACAGAATCCGGCGCTGACCAAATCATCGGCGGGATTCATCAGCCAGTAGCTTGTGCCTTCGAAGAATTCCCGCAGATGCCGCAAATACGCGTAACCCGGCGGAGTGTCGTCCGGGCGGATAATATCCCAAGCTGTGTAGGTGTAGTAGTAGCAGGTATAGCCGCCGGCCAGGGAAATTTCCCATGCCCGCCGGCAGATTTCTTCTGGCGATTGGCTTGCGCCTTTCCCAAAAGTCCGATCAGCAGGCCCAAGCGGGCCGTGCTCGTAGCCGAATTCGGTATTGAGAACCGGCCACGCGTGCTGCTGGCGATGTGCAAGCAGCGATGCGTGCCAATTGGAGTGAATCTGGTCGCAGCGATAGTCAACGAGGTCGTTGTAACTACCGCTGTCGTAGGCCTGCAAATCCGTGTGCGTCGTGATCGGGCGGTGGTAAGCATCATTGTCCAGAATAAACTTCATTCGTCGAAGTTTGTAGTTCAGATCCTTTTCGCCGTTCGACTCCTTCGCCAAGTCCCAATGCACGTTCGGATAGGCGGCATAGCGGGCAATTAGCCAGCGAAAATACTGATCCTCTTCGGCACTCTCTTTCGCCGGCCATTTCACTTTTTTGTTGAACACTTTGAAGTAAAGGTGCGCCACCATACCGCGCTGGTTTAGCGCGGCAATGACGCGGTCGAAATGCTGCCAGTAGGCGAGATTGAAGCGGCTGTAGTCTGGTTTTTCATTCGACCCATCCCAAGCAAAAAGTGGCGGCGGGCCATAGTCATCTGCGGCAGTTTTTCCGGCTCGCCACGAAGTGTCGTGAGCGTAGGCGTTCAAAAGCACATAGTTGAAGCCCGAAGCTGAAAGCTTATCGAGGAAGCGGTTAATTGTCGGCAATTGGGAATTAGTGGCGTCAAGTGCCCAAAGCCAATCACATTCATAACCCATCGGAAAATACCGTGTGCCATCCTCGTAAACGAAGTGAAACGGATGCTGTGGATCGACGCGCACACCGCCATGGGCCGTCGGTGATGGATTAGGCACGCACAAAAAGCGCGCTCGCTGGGCATCGAGAGCAGGCAAAGACGCGTGCGTAACGAGGGACCACTCGCCCTCCGCCGTGGGCGAGACACGGATTTTCCAAATGCCATGACCGTCGTAAAACCCCGGCAAAACCAGCTTGGTTCCATTCGGGCCGCTGACCTCAGCGGTGAATTGCACTTTGAATGGATTGTCCACGGCCACTGCGTTCGTGAAGGCAAAATCTTGTGGCTGCCAACGCGGCACACTTGTAATGGAATTACTGTTGTCGTCACGCTGCGCGGCCATCAGCTTTGATGCGGCAACGAGCAAATGGAGTAAGGTAGCAAATACTGGGCGCAACATTGGCTTCATGAATCCTATTCAAATCGCACATTGGCTGCATTTTGGATCCGGAGATTTGCTTCAGCAGGTGACTTCAAAATCTTGGATTGAAAGATGACATTCTCAAACAACACGTCGCTGATGTCTGCGGTCGAGTTCCATCCCTGTATGGACAAAACTGGTAGCCGGGCACCGGCAATCTGAATGTCTTTGAACACCACCCCTCGAATTGATCCGCGTTTGGATGAGCGCTTTTCATTGACCACCTTCAACCAGTCCTGGCCTTTGGCTGGCTTTCGCTTGTCATTGTTGCGGTAATATTCCGTGGGGCAATCCGCACTGTATTCGGAGAAAGCTACCTTTAACTCGAAAAGTTTATCGCAACCATCCTCCACCCGGATGTTTTCAAAGCGCACATTCTCCACCGCGCCCAAATCGCTGTTGTCAACACTCATAGCCCAGCCTTTTTCCTTTTTGATGATGTCGCAATTCGTAAAGAGTATGTCGCGGACACTGGGGGCACGAATGGCATCGCCAATCGTCAATGCATGACCCCACTCAGAACTCCAAAACGTGGAATTCATGATGGTAACTCCGTCGGTGTTGAAGCGGCTTTGATCTTCGTTGGAAATTGATCCTTCCATCCCGAAGTTACCATGAGCTTTGACGGCGATGCAGTCGTCCTTCGTGCGGAAAAAACAGTTGTTCACAGTCACTCGGCGCGAACTGTCGGGATCAAAACCGTCATCGTTGTCCCGCCAGCCGAGGATTTTGACGTTGTCCAAGCGGATGTCCTCCGAAAGAAAGGGGTTGATCGTCCAACCATAACTACCCATCACGATCGGGCCGTCCATCGCTATGTTTGTGCAGTTCTTGAATACCACCATCTTTTGCCACTTGACCCGTGTGCTCGCGTCTAGGATTCCCGGCCCCAAAATCCGAACCCCCGAAACATTCTCACCACGGATAATCCCTCGGACAACCGCCCCGCCCGCTAAATAGACGGTTTGGTTGCTTTTCAGTTGAATGGTGTCGGCCTCGTGAATTCGCCCGCCCTCGAAATAAAGAACATTGGGATCACCGGCCTTGGGCACATTGGTCTCGGGCGCGTCCGCAAATAAAAATAGTGGCCGGTGCAAATCCGCATCCACCTCCACAGCTAAGTGACAAGGGTGGCTCAAATGAATACGAAGTGTGTTCCCTTTGACCTCGGGCTTGATCCCGAGCGAGAGTGGACGAACGACTGGATGAAGAATTGGCCGCTTTACCGTAACAACTACATCCACTTCGCCGGTGAAGGCAAATGTGGCCATGGAAAAGACAGGCGTTTGATAGGTGAATACTTCCTTTTTATCCGCCCGCACCTGGTAATCCGCCGAGGGTTCAATTCCCTTGGGTTGGGGGTAAACAATTACTTCACCTCTTAATTGGGTAGTGCCAGGAAGTCCGAAACAGACCGCCAGCATTAGACTGAAAATATAAATATGTTTTCTCACGGAGTTATGGTTTTGATGCAAGATTACTGGGCGCTACATCGGCGAAGCGGGCACGTTCACTTCCGATTTTCACATCCGTCACATAAACAACCTTGTTCGTGGCCGGGTTTACTTCATTGAAAAAATCGTTCTTTTGCTTGCTGTTCTTCTGGTCCATGCGCCAACTCGGATGGTAAATGCCCGTCTTGAGATAGGGGGTGTATGCCAAACCAATGTTCGAATAAACGTTTGTGCCATGATACTCGCATACCACGTTTCCATCCTTCCAGATTTCAAGCAATCCATCAGCACTCGGAGACCATTTTGCATGAATCACCCATGAAACCCAAACACCTCGATCCACAATGCCGGGCAGTATCTTCTCGGTGCGCGCAGGCTCCTTAACAAAAACAAAACTTTGACGGATGACCCAGTTTGTGTTGGAGATAGATATTGCCAAGTTCGGAAAAGTGGGTTTCCAATTGCCGCGCAAAGCATGCCACTGCATAACAATCGTAGCCGCCGGGTTGGGATCATACACCCATTCGCCAGGAACCAATATCCTTTCGCCATACCACCGTTCCTGGAATCCATCTTCTGACGGCAAGCAGATTTCCGAACGAAACGAGTCGGGCCCGCGCTGGACGGCAAACCGCACGGCATGCCGCCCGGCATCCAAACCCGGACCATCAACAATTTTAACCTGTTCCGGGCGCGCTTGGTTCTTGTCACTTTTGAAGTTCACAAAATTAACTGAGAACTCCCACTTGCGAAATTGGTTGGCGTTGAAACTGTCTTGGAACATCACCGGCTGGGAATAATCAAAAGTATCTTTTGCTGCGGCTGGCTGGTCATCGGCCGCCGGTAACGTCGATTTCCCCGGTTCTCCCGCCACCGTTATCGACACGATGCCAGATAGCAAACCTAAGCAGGCGCAACGGCATGAATTCATCAGGCATTTTTTCATATTTGCTAAATTGAATTCAAATTTTGAGTAGGATTGGCAACCAGGCGACTCAATCGCCGACCGTATTCGACAAAATTGGCGCGCAGGCTGTCATCATTGCCGCCTTTGCCCGATGTATCGTGAAAGACGGCAACCATGTGGGGTTCGATGGAAAATCCCGCATCATAACCTCGCGCAAAAGCATCTTTGAGTATGTCCATCAACCGGCCATCGCCTTCGCCCGGCCAAGTATAATCCGCATCATTACGGGCAAGATTCCAAGTGGCATCTTTGATGTGGATATGGGCGACATGATCACGCACCTGCACCCAAAATTCCCATGGATCTTGCTTCGGCCAGGGCTTGGGTTGGGAGCGGTCGGAATTGAAAACAGGATTCGCCGGGTCAAACAACCACTTGAGGCCGGGACATTTTTCCAGAAGCTCCACAGCATGACGCCAACTCATTCCGCCATGGTTCATGCAGTTTTCATGCAGCGGCTTGATGCCGGCATCGAGAAATATTTTAGTCACTTCACTCACGCGACGGAACACTTCCGCCGGAATCCTATCCGCATCGTCGTCCGGTTTGTAACTCATGATGCGGACAAACGGTGTGCCAAGCCGCTGCATTCTAGGAATGATTCGGCGAACCTCTGCCAGCGTGTTTTCAAATGGGTCGTTTACCTTCTTTGACCAGTTCATCACGGATGATCCGAAGCAATAAACCCGAATGCCTGCCGCTTGCAGCTTGTTGGCTGCGATGTCAAAAGCCGCGTCCGGGATGTCGTGAAAATTTCCCTTCTGAAATCCGGGCACTTCCACTCCGCGCATCTCAAGGTATTTCCAACCAAGTTCGTGCGTCGCTTGAATCTGGCCGTCAATCGTGTTGGCAGCCTCGTCGCTGATGCCCATTAACTTCATAAATTATTTTCGGAACGAACTGGCAAAATCGTCGGTGGCCACTTTCACCACGTTTTTCTTAACTTTGGAATTCACAATCAACCGATTCAACTCTTTCTCCCACGCTGAACCGTCCATCGGCAATTCCAAAGTCTGACCGAGCAACGACGAAAATACCATCGCGTTCGCCAATTCCACGGAATGGATACCTTCCGCCCCGGGCGCAATCAGCGGCTTGCCGTCCAGAATCGCGTTCACGAAATTCTGCGTCACGATGGCGTGTGGCACTTCGGCGTTTGCGAACGGGATTTCTTCCACTTTTGCTTCCGGCTTTACAAAACCTTGCGTTGCCGTCCGGCTGAATTCAAGCATGTCCACGGCGTTGCGGGCAAAAGTAAGTTTGTTATTTTCCAACACGAGCGTGCCGCGCGTGCCGACAATCTCCAACCGGTTGGTGCCCGGCGCTTCACCGGTGGAACTGATAAATGAGCCGGTCGCACCATTGGCCCATTCAAGGTAAGCTGTCACGTTATCCTCGACTTCGATTTGATGGAAGCGGCCAAGCTGGCAAAAACCGCGCAGTCGCGACGGCATACCACAAAGCCATTGCAGCGTGTCGAGATTGTGCAGGCATTGGTTGAGCAAAACGCCGCCGCCCTCGCCTTTCCAAGTCGCACGCCAGCCGCTACTCGCATAATACGCCTCGGTGCGGAACCAATCGGTGTTGATCCAATTGACACGGACAAGCTGTCCCAAATCTTCTTGAATCAACTTGCGGATTTTCTGGTAACGCGGTTCGGTGCGTAGCTGGAACATTCCCGCGAAAACAACCTCCGGAAAATTTTGATGAGCGGCGATGAGGCTTTCCGCATCGGCCTTGTGTGAAGAGACGGGTTTTTCCACCAGCGCGTGAATGCCATTTTCAAATGCGGCGATGCCCAAAGTCGTGTGCTGAAAATGCGGCGTGGCAATGATGACCGCATCCACCGCGCCGGACTGAATGAGTTGATGGCCGTCGCCGAAGATTTGCAACGGACGGAAGCGTTCAAGTGCCGCAATATTGGAATCGCATACGGCCGCCAGTTCGCAGCGGCTGACTTTTTTATTGAGCAAATAATCGGCGTGGTATTTCCCAATGTTACCCATGCCGATGATGCCGAGTTTTACAGTTTTCATTCGTAATAAATTATTCTGGTAACGGTTTGTCTTTCGTTTCCGGCAGGAACGGCAGCACCACGATGCCCAGCAGGAGGACCAAACTCACCCACAACCCCGCCGTGCGGAAACCTTCGATATTGCTCCCAAGTTTTCTGGTGATTTGCCCGATGGTAAACGGAGCCGTGGCAGCGATGAAACGACCAAAGTTATAACAAAAGCTGACACCGGTGCTGCGCAGGCTGGTCGGGAAAAGTTCGGGCAGATAAATTGCATAGACGCCAAAGACGGAGGATTGGCCAAATCCAATCAACGGAAGCATCCAGTAAATTTGATCCAATTCACGGAGATACCGAAAGACCAGTTGGGTGGAGAGGAAGGACAGTATGAACCCCAGAATAAATGCGGGTCTCCGCCCTTTGACTTGAGCGAATTTAGCCAAGAAGAGCATACCGAAAAAGCCGCCGATGTTCTGGAGCAGTAGTCCGACTGATGCCCAGTATGCCTTTTTACTGGCAAGCATTTGGGGACTAAGGTTATCGCCCGCAAAATGAGTCTCAATGATGGCACGGACAATTTTTGGATGAAAATTTCCGATGCCCCAAAGTCCAACGATGCCTGCTCCGCACAGCACGAGACCAAGCCAGGCGTGTTTGGACCAAGTGGGATGTTTCAGTAGTGTAAAATAGGAGCCAAATTTAACGCCAATTTTATCACCCTCGGCTTTGGCGCGAACCCATTTTTCAGGTTCCTTCAATCGAGCGAGCACAAAGACGCAACAGAACGCAGGCACGGCCCCGACCAAAAACATGGCTTGCCAAGCTTTCAGGTCGAATGGCAGCCAATGGCTCACAGCCAGCGTCCCGATGCCCATGCCAATCAAGCCCGCCGCGATATTGCCCCAAGATGAGAGCGATTGCAGAAGACCCAGAGCTGGCGCGCGGGTGCGATCTGGAACCGAGTCAGCTACCAGAGCGACGGAAAGGCCAAACACTCCTCCCACACCCAGTCCGGTAAAAAACAAAGACGCACAAAAGCCAAAATAACTGGTGACAAAAGCACTGACGCCAGTGCAGACGGAATAAATTAAAATCGACAAGGTGAGCATTCGCGCCCGTCCGCAGCGATCACCCAGCGCCCCCAATACAAGTCCTCCAATGGCCCAACCAACGAGGAAAAACGAGGTCGTGTAAGGGGCGAACTCAATGGCTTTTGCCTTGTCGCCCAACAGGTCTTCCACCGCACCATCGCGGGACAAGTTGAAAACCTGTTGGTCCAAGCAGTCAAATAGCCAAGCCAGTGAGGCGAGGGTGAATACATACCAGTGGTGCCGACTAAACGAGCGCCACCACGATGGATTGTCGGCGGGCATCAATGCTTTGTCAGGACAGGCAATTTTTTGCGTTGCGTTCACGACCGTGTCGGTAAGGGCGCGGTGGAGGGCGGCACAGGCTGGCCGTCAAAGGTCTCACGCTCCATTAACTCCACGCGGATACCTTCTGGATCAAACAGATTGAGCTGTCGTTTGTGATTCTTGCCGGTCTTGGTTTCGATCGGCTGGCCGTATTTAGGAAAGTAGGCCGTAGCTTCCAGCTTGGCTTTTGCTTTTTCAATGTCCGCCACTTCGAGACAGAAATGCGGAACGGCATTGGTTTCCAGCATGAACTCGACGAAGTCGCGGCTCTCCGGCAGTTTCACATGCAGCCAATCCAGTTGCTTGCCGCTCTTGGAACCGCGCCAGCTCTCTTTCAAACCCAAAATGTCTTCGTAAAAATGCTGGGAGGCGGCTACGTCATCAACCAACACACCAGCGTGGGCGATATGATCCGAAATGCGGGTGTCGGGCAAGAATTTTCCCTGATCGCGCACCGTCCAGCCTTCCGGGGTATATTGCTGGAACTCGATCCAATAATTATGCGGTTCACGCACGCAGAAGGCAAAATTCTTGATCTGACCACGAGGCACCTGTGCCGGCACTTTGTAGCCGTTTTTTTCGAGATAGGCGCGCATGGCCTCGGCATCTTCGACCCGAAAGCAAAGCTGATAGAGGCGATCATCCTTTGCCAGCCGGTGCGCGTCAAAAATTTCGATCCACTGTGTGTCACTAACTTTCATGAAGACCAGCATGAGCGAGCCATCGTCCTTGTATTTCAGCCGTCCCTCCTCGGCGTAACCGAGAAAATCCCGGTAAAACGCCACCGACTTTTCCACGTTCGTGGCTTTTACCGCAATGTGCGAAATACCGAGAATGCGCGGAGGTTCGATAGCAGCGATGTTGGACAAAGCATTAGATGGGGCGGTGGCCGCTGATTTTTTTTCAGCGGGAACAGCTTTTGGTTCTACATACAGTGGATTCGTGTAAGCACCGGGCGCGACGGCTTTGATGTTCGGCGTAACATCCGCCGAAACTTCGCCTAGCGCCCACTTGATACCACCGACGAGCATTTGCTGGAAAGATGGGTTAGTCCAAACATCCTCGCGGTGCCCCAGCGCGGTATACCACACGCGGCCTTTGCCTTCCATGCGCACCCAAGTATTCGGATAGGGCTGGCGCTCATACATCGAGCCATTCATGTGAGGTGCGTCAATCACCGTCAAGCAATGATCGTCCGGCGCGAAGTCTTTGAGCGAATACCATTCCTCAATAAATGCGAAGCTGTCACCGATGGATTCCAAACCGGGAAATGTCGGATCAACCACCCGGTTCGTCGCAACCTGCTGGGCACCGTGGATGATGAATTCGCCGCCGATGAAACGGCAATAAGGGTCGGCATTCGTGCCGTGATTCACATAGCGGTCCGGCCCCTTTTGAGATTCGTTGGCCGTATGAAAAGTGTCGGTGGCGGAATGGATGCCAATGAAGCCTTTGCCGCTGCGCACGTATTCTAAAAGTGCCTGTTTGCCGGCTGGGGTCATCGGAGGCTGCTTGTCGGTGCCCTCACTGCATAGATTGCCGCTGGTGTAGAAAGACACGGCGTCGAATTGCGCAAGATAGTCCGGGCTGAACTTCGAACCGTCTTTTGAGAAGGTAAATTCCCAGTTGTTCGTTTTCCCCAGCTCCAACAAGATTTTCTCGGCAAAACTCGGCCGTCCGTCTTTCCATGAAATGACGGAATGTTCCCAACCGCTGGATTTGGTGAAAAATAGAATCTTTTTTGGTCCGGCTGAAACCGAAATTGCAGCCAAAAAGAATGTTATGACAAGAACGAGAATGCGCGCAAAGAATATAAAAGCTTTCATATCAAAAAGTGATCAACAAATAGTTTGCACGTTTGCAAGTTGTCCGTCATGTCACACGGTCATGTGACATCCCAGTTCCTCGAAGACTCATGCTCAAATCACATTCACATCATAAACCACCACTTTGCTCCACAGATGACTGTAGTTTTTTACAAAATCCTGATGTATGGGATGATTTTGGTAAGTTTGTTGTCCGATTAAATCATCAAAAAACATAAGTTCAGAAACATCCCAGCTGGTATCCACCACATCTCGCTTTTTTGTAGCGGCCATGATTCCCACATGGAGCTTGCGGACAGTCTCAACCTTCCCCAATGTTTTTATCCCTTCCACCAGCTTATCTCTGTCTTCAATGGAAGCAGGATTTTTCAACCAGAAAAACACATGATGCACTAATTGTTTCATTGCTGAAGCACCTTGATTTGGCAGCTTTTTCCTTTGAAAGCAACGTTGTCTGGAGGTGTTTTTGTAATTTCACCTTCTTCAAGGGTTATAATTGGACTCATTGATCAAGGCGGGCGACAGCGCGGATTTCAGGCGGGTAATTGGTTATACTGCAAATTTCA
>Ga0114951_10004446_pt1 | contig 13657 bp, 12 predicted proteins | sample AM7aDNAmetaG_FD_88677 | JGI IMG/M metagenome (GOLD analysis project Ga0114951, IMG submission 88677) | Freshwater microbial communities from Finland to study Microbial Dark Matter (Phase II) - AM7a DNA metaG | ecosystem: Environmental > Aquatic > Freshwater > Lake | place: Finland: Lake Alinen...
ATTGAACCTGTTGAACCAATTGAACCAATTGGACCAGCAGGTCCTGTTACTCCAGCAGTACCTGCTGGACCACTTGGTCCTGTTGGTCCTGTTGAACCAATTGAACCAATTGAACCAGATGGACCTGTTGGTCCTGTTGCGCCTTGTGGTCCACTTGGACCAGTTGGTCCTGTTGGTCCTGTTGGTCCTGTTGGACCTGTTGATCCTGCAACTATTCCTGTTGATCCTGTTGAACCAATTGCACCTCTTGAACCTATTGGTCCTGTTGGACCTGTTGGACCTGTTGAGCCGGTAGATCCAACTGAACCTACTGGTCCTGTTGGACCTGTTGGTCCAGTATTACCCCTTGAACCTGCTGGGCCTGTTGGTCCTGTTGAACCTGTTGTACCAGTTGGTCCTTGTGGTCCTTGTGGTCCTTGTGATCCACTTGGTCCAGTTGGTCCTGTTGAACCTCTAGCACCAGTAAGATTGCCTACTGGACCTGATGGTCCATCAGGTCCAGTAGAGCCTTGTGGCCCAGTTGGACCTGTTGGACCTGTTGGTCCTGTTGGCCCTGCTGGTCCAGAATCATAAAAATATAATTTCTTCCTAGTAGATCCAACAGTAAGATATAAATTATTACCCTCATACTCAATTGCACCATCTAAAGGTGAAACAAGTAATGTTTGTCCACTTGTATTAAAATCTATTGTACCATCATAAGATTTAATTACTACATCTTTTGCCATCTATTTCTTAATTTTAGACTTGTTATATCATATATATATATTAAAAAATAAAATCCTTTTAATATAAACATTTATATGTTTAATACATATATAAAAAAAAAATACAAAAATTAAAAATGAAAATTGTTTACAAACCTTGGGGTAGAGAAGAATGGATAGAACAAAATGAATATTATTGTTATAAAAGAATTTATTTAAATAAAGGTCACCGAACAAGTTATCAATATCATAAGGAAAAATTTGAAACTAATTATATAATATCTGGAAACGCTGAAATATGGTTAGAAAATGATAATAATATTGTAGAAATAAAACAAATGAAAGAAGGTGATTTTTTCAATGTTATACCACCAAGAAAACATAGGGTTATAGCAAAAACTGATTTAATATTACAAGAAGTTTCAACACCTCAAGTTGATGATGTAATAAGAATAAATGATGATACGAATAGAATAAACGGTAAGATTGAGCAAGAACACTTAAAACCAGCATTTTGTATTGTGTCTTCTGGTAAAGGAACCAGAATGAATCATTTGACAAAAAATATAAATAAAGCTCTTTTACCAATCAATAGTAAAGCTGTCATATCTCATATTATTGATAAAGTACCAGAAGATTATGATATTATAATTACAACTGGATATAAATCTGAAATATTAAAAGAATATTGTGAAGCTGCGCACGGGGATAGAAATATTATTTTTATTGATGTACCTGATTATGATAGTGAAACATCAGGTCCTGGGTCGTCGTTATTAAAATGTAAACATTTATTACAAAGACCTTTTTATTTCTCAACTGTAGATTGTTTAATAAAAAATAACTTACCACTAATAGATGGTGATTGGATTGGAATCTCACCAACGAGTATACCAGAAATATATTTTACAACACAAATAGATGAAAATCTAAACATTATTAATGTTAAAAATAAATCTAAAGATGGATATGATTACGCTTTTATTGGTTTATCTGCTATATACGACTATACGAAATTTTGGAAAACTCTTGAAACAAACATCGGAAAAACAGGAGAAGTGATTTCTGCTTATATGAATGATTATAAAGTGGAAGCAAGAGTAATAGAATGGTATGATACTGGTACTGTTGATAGTTATTATAATATAAAAAAATTAATGGAAGAAGATTATTTTACATTAGATAAGACTAATGAGTATCTTTATGATTTTAATAATAAAATTATTAAAATTTTTATTGATGCTAATATTTGTCAAGAAAGAATCAGAAGATCTAGTATATTAAAAAAATTCATACCAAAATTAACATATAAAGGCAAATATATATATGCGTATGAAAAATATCCTGGTAAAACATTATATGAAATTGACAAGATTGAAATATTCAAAGAATCATTAAATTGGCTTCAAAAATTTTGGAAATATGATAAGATAGCAAAAATATACAGTAACATTGATAATGATGCTAATATTTTTTATTATCAAAAAACACAACATAGATTAAGACAATTTTTAGAAAAATATCCTAATTTAAATAAAACAGAACACACCATTAACTCAATTAAATATGAAAATTTAGATTATTATTTAAATAAAATAAATTGGGATTCATTAACTAAATCATGTCTATATAGTGAAAATTTTCATGGTGATTTACAATTTGATAATATCATTTATCAAGAATATTTAGGATTTGGTGAATTTAAATTAATTGATTGGAGACAATCATTTGGTCATTCCACTGAATATGGAGATATTTATTATGATTTGGCAAAACTTTATGGTGGATTACTCATATCATATTATGATATAAAAAAGAATAATTTTTCTTTTGATGAAATTGATGGTAATATTAATCTAAACTATGAGCCATCTAAAAATTTAAAAGAATTTAAAATTTATTATGAAAAATGGATTGCTGATAATGGTTATAATTTAGACAAAATTAAAACTTTAACTTTTATTATTTATTTAAATATGATGCCGTTACATGAACACCCATTTGATTTATTCTTATTTTATTTTGCTAAAAAACTAATTGGAACAAATGAAAATTAACAAGGACACAAAAATTTATGGTTCTTTTTCTAGTAATCCTGGAAACAATGGTTGTATATTTTTTAATAATGCTTTTGAACAGTATAATATAGATGCTATATATAAATCATTTTATTCTATTGATGCTAAAAAATTAATTGAATCTGTAAAACACTTAAATTTTTCAGGATTTGCATTAAGTATGCCATTAAAAATTGATATTATAAAATATCTTGATGATATAGATGAATCAGCATTAAAAATTGGAGCAGTAAATACTATTATCAATCAAAATAATAAATATGTAGGATATAATACAGATTGGATAGGTGTTAAAAAATTCTTTGAATTAATTATACCAGATGATAATCATATAACTATATTGGGAAATGGTGGATTTAGTAAAGCTGTTCAATATGCTTGTGATAAATTAAATAAAACTTATGATATAATAACAAGAGATAATTGGTATAAAATTCCAGAATTAAAAGATGTTATTTTTAATGCTACTCCAGAAAATATAGAATCTAATAGTAGATTAATTGATGGTAGACCATTCACGATAACAGGTAAAATTATAGCAGAATTACAAGCAAAAGAACAATTCCTTTTATACACTGGAATTAAAATATAGCAATAAAATGGAGTTAAACGATATAAAATTTTTTATTGGACCAATGTCTAAAAATATTGTTGATACAATATTAGAATTTACTATGATAGAAGATTATAAAATTGGTATTATACCATCAAGAAGACAAATTGATTATAATTATGGATATGTAAATAATTGGACAACAACTACTTTTGCTAATTATATATCATCAAATTGGACAAATAGAAAAAATATAATTTTAGAAAGAGATCATGGTGGTATAGGTCAAGGTAATAATTATGATAATGGTACATTATCATTTTATAATGATGCATTTTGCTGTAATATTATACACATTGATCCTTGGTATAATTATAAACATGATACACAACGAGCATTAGACGAAACAGTAGATAATATAAAATTCATCAATAAAATAAATCCAGATTGCTTATTTGAAGTCGGAACAGAAGAATCGATTAAGTACTTAAGTTATAGTGATATAGATAAAATTTTAGACTATTTGAAAAATAAGCTGAGTTATTTATTTGATAAAATAAAGTATTGTGTAATTCAATCTGGCACAGGATTAATAGGTACTAAAAATTTTGGAACTTTTGATTTAGATAGATTAAAAAATATGATAAAGGTATGTGGTAAGTATGGTGTATTATCTAAAGAACACAATGGTGATTATTTAAAATCGGAAGAATTAAAAATCAGATTTGATAATGGATTATCAGCAATAAATATTGCACCAGAATTTGGTGTATTTGAAACAGATATTCTATTAGAATATATGAATAATGATCAAAAAGAAACATTTTATAATATTTGTTATAAATCATATAAATGGTCTAAATGGATAGATTATAATGATGAAAATTTTAATCCACTTCAAAATAAAACAGAACTAACTAGAATATGTGGTCATTATCAATTTTCTGATCCAGATTTTATTAATATGAATCTTAATATTGATAATATCATTAAAGAAAGAACATATGAAAAATTAAAAAAATTAACAGAATTATGATATAGGGAATAGAATTTATTATATTTACAAAGAAAATATAATAAATTAAAAAAAAATGGAAAATGAAAATGGAAAATGAAATGAAAAAAACTTTATTCATTGATATTGATGGCTCTATCATTAAGCATCAAGGTAACTTATCTAAAATGATAACCAATGAAATGGAAATATTACCAAATACATTAGAAAAATTAAATGAATGGAATGAAGCAGGTCATTGTATAATATTAACTACTGGTAGGAAAGAAACATTAAGAAAAATTACTGAAGAAGGATTACTTAAAAATGGTATATTTTATGATCAATTAATTATGGGATTAACCAGAGGTGAAAGAGTTGTAATTAATGATATTAAGCCAGGAAATAATATGAAAGTTGCATCAGCTATTCAAATTAATAGAAACGATGGACTCAAAAATGTAAATATATAAATTATGGTTTACGATTTTTCTATAATTACACCAATTTATAAAACACCAATATACAAAATAGAAAGATTATATAATTCGTTATTAAATCAAACTTATAATAATTGGGAATGGATAGTCTATGATGATTCACCTGCGGGTTACAAAGAATCTTATAATTTTATAAATAAATTAGCAGCAGAAGATGATAGGATATTTTTATACTCTGATGATAAAAATTGTGGTATTATTGGTGAAGTGAAAAAGAAAGCATTTTTTTTAGGTGAGTGTGATGTTTTGGTAGAAGTTGATCATGATGATGAACTAGTAGATACTTGTTTAGAAAATTTATTAGCCGCATATAATTATTCAGATGATATTGGTTTTGTATATGGACATTGTTGTGAAATATATGAAGATAGTGAGGATATAATTGATTATGGTGAAAATTGGGGATTTGGTTATGGAAGATATTCAACAGTAAACTATAAAGAAAAAAATTATAAAGTAGCAATTGCGCCAAATATAAATTCAAAAACAATAAGATACATTTCTGGTATTCCAAATCATGTTAGAAGTTGGAGAAGAGACATATATCATGAAATTGGTGGTCACAATAAATATTTGCACGTTGCAGATGATTATGAATTATTTGTGAGAACATTTTTAAAAACTAAAATAGCAAAAATAAATGTTTTTACTTATATTCAATATTTTGAAAGAAACGGTAGTAATACACAATTTCAAAAAAATTCAGATATACAACAACTAGTATATCAAACATCAACTTTTTATAATGATAAAATTCATCATAGATTTAATGAACTTGATATTGATGATTTTACTTATAATAATAGTATATCTGATTTAAATATTGAAAATCCAATAATTGAGTCATATTCTAATTTGATAATACCTGATAATTTATTAAAAACTAACATAGAATTTGATAAAAAAAATATTTTTCTAAATAAAAATGTTGATGAAATATTTACAGATATTTATAAAACCAATTATTGGAATAGTAGAGAAAGTGTATCAGGGCATGGATCTGAAACACATCAAACAAAAATATTAATTGATAAATTACAAAATCTATTGGGTGAAATGAAAATAAAATCATTATTAGATTTACCATGTGGTGACTTTAATTGGATGAAAAATGTTAATTTATCCAAAATTAATTATATAGGTGCTGATATAGTTGAAGATTTAATAGAATATAATAATATAAATTATAAAAAAGAAAATATAAAATTTGATGTTCTTAATATAATAGAAGACAAATTACCTAAATTAGATTTAATTATTGTTAGGGATTGTTTTGTTCATTTAAATTATGAACAAATATTTAAATCAATAAATAATATAATATTATCAAAATCAAAATATCTATTAATTACAAATTTCACAGAACGAGAATCCAATCAAGATATAATAACTGGATATTGGAGAGCTTTAAATTTACAAAAAGAACCATTCAATTTTCCACTACCAATATTTGTACTCAACGAAGAATGCACTGATCCTAATGGAAGAGATAAATCATTATCATTATATAAAATAAGTGATTTAAACAAACTAAATTTATATGCTTATTCTAGAGTTTATAACATACCATTTACACTACAGTATAAAAAAACTGAACATTATAATAGTATAATAAAATCTATTATTAAATTAACAAATTGTCAAAGTTATCTTGAATTAGGTGTAGAATATGGTGAAAATATTATGGAAATAAAAGATTCGGTTAAACTTTGTGTTGGTGTAGATATAAATCCAATATCTAACATAGATAAAGTGGTTTTTTATCAGATGACAACTGATGAATTTTTTTATAAAAATAAAAATACTTTTGATGTTATTTTTATTGATGCAAATCATAATTTTGAACAAGTAAAAAAAGATTTTAATAAATCGTTAAAAATATTAAATCAATATGGTATAATTATACTACATGATACTGATCCTATGATTGAAGAATTAACAGATTCAAACTATTGCCATGATTCATATAAAATAGTAGATTACATATTAAGTAAAAGAAAATTAAATATAATAACATTACCAATACAAGAAACAGGAATGACATTTGTGATGAGAAAAGAAGATAGGAGAATAAATAATTTCATAAAAATAAATAAATAAAAATGGTAACATATGAAGACGGAAAAGCAATATCAGATTTCCTAAGAACAAAAATAAAAGATAAAATAGAAATTTCAGATTTTGGCGCAACTATAGTACCAAAAGGCAAAAAATTATCACAAGGTTGCTACGCATGTAAAACAGGTACTTGGATTTGTATTTATATTGGTGTATCATGTAATTTACAATGTTTAGTTTGTCCACAAACATCTAGACATACAGAAAAAGAATTTATATGGGCAAATGGTGGAGCTGATGATATACATTCAATAGAAGATTTAAAACGGGTTTTAGAAAGAAACAAAAGAATAACAGGTGTATCATTTTCTGGTGGTGAGCCTTTTATGTATCTAAAAGATGTTAAAGAATGGTTACAATTTATAAATGATAATTTTTCAGAGTTAAATTTATATAAATGGATATACACAAATGGAACTAAAGTAACAAAAGAAGGTTGTTTAGAATTAAAAAAACTTGGATTAAATGAAATTAGATTTGATTTAGCTGCTACAAATTATAGTGATAAAATAATTAAAAAAATAGAATATTGTAAAAAGATATTTGATAAAGTGTGTGTTGAGGTACCAGTTGAACCATGGAAAACAGATAAATTGATAGAAGTATTGCCTAAATTAGATCAAATAGGTTTAGACTATCTAAATTTACATGAACTTTCTATTTGTGGTGATAATAGAGAAAGATTAATTACTGGTGGTTATATAGATGAAAAATTAATATACAATCCAAATGCTGGACTACATTATTTACCATCTATAATTGATGCATATAGAATCATAGAATATATAGAGGATAACCATCTAAATATAATATATAATGATTGCAGTGCAAGAAATATGGTAAATCAGCATTTAGGTTGGCAATATCAAAGAAATAGACAAAATCTAAATTATATTTGGGAAAGTTGGGAAGATTTTCTTATAAGAGCAGAAAATGATGGTAACACGCCATAAAAAAATAAATTATATATGTTAACATTAAATTTACCTTACAAAGTAAAAATTATAGAGACAAAAAAAGAAGAAAAACCTATGATAAATTTTTCTATTATAATAATAACAAAAAATGATGAAGAAAAATTAAAAAATCTATTACTATCATTTGAAGAATTTAGAAATAACGGAGGAGAAATTTGCATTTTAGATATGGGCTCTACCGATAACACAATCAATTTTGCTAATGAATGGGGTTGTAAAGTCGAAGACATATCTAATTTCTCAAGAGTTGTTGATGAAGATACAGCACAAATGATAAATGATAAATTTAAATTTGATGAAAATAATATTATAAGTATTGATGATACATATTTTGATCGTTCTGGTGCTAAAAATTATGCAAGTACATTAATATCAAATAATATGATATTAATGATTGATATAAATTCACAAATCATCAATTTTAATTTTTTCGAAATAGAAAGATATATAAATGAAAGTTATAATAAATTTAAATTTGTAGTTCTAAATAAAAAAGAAAATATATATGAATTTTATAATAAACATGATTATACTTGGTATAATATTGTTTATGAAAATTTATTACCAAATAATCTTGAAAATAGTTTTGAGTTACCTGAAAGTATATTAAGAATACAAGCAATAAGAAAACAACAAGAAGAAATATTAGTAGAATTAGCCATCAACTCTTTTTTAGATTCAGGAAATCAAAAAATATCTCGTCTGTTCGGTGTAGAATTAATGAATAAAATTTTATATGAATCTGCTATAAATGAATTAAATAGACACATATCAATTTGTAATTCAAACATTGAAATAAGTGAATCACTTGTTAATATAGGTGACATACTTATACTAAAAGGTAATGAAAAAGAAGGCTTAGAATATTATCATAAATCGTATTTAGAATGTAGCACTAGAAGACTCGCTCTTTATAGATTAGGTGAATATTTTCACTTTAAAGGTGAAAGAGATAAAGCTATATTCTATCTGGAAGGTTTATTAAATATACCAAAACCAAATGAAATTGATGATGACGATCTTATGTATAGAGATGCACCATATTCATTATTATATGTGGATTACTGGTGGATTGGTAACCCAAAGAAAGGTAAATATTATTTCGATAAAGCACTTGAAATTAACCCATATAATAAAGTTTACATAGATGAATCAATTTATCATTATAAATATAAAGGTAACACTATACATGGCTCATTAACATATCAAGAAATTCAATATTTATATAACGAAAGCAAAAAAGCAAAATCTATATTAGAAATATATCCAGAAAACGGTAGAAGTACTCATGCATTATTAAATGGTTGTGATGGTTTAGTAACTGTAATATTAAAAAATGATGAACAACAATTTAGAGAATCATTAGAAAATCCTGGTAATTTAAGAATACTTAATATGTCTATTACAGAATCCATATCTTTATTAGAATTCAATAACGAGAAATTTGATATGATTGTTATAAATAATTATGAAGAAATTATAAGTGATTATAATCCATATTGGGGTATTTTAATTTGGGAGAAATTTGCGAATAAATTAATATGTGGAACAAATTATGATGTATTTAAGAATAAAATTGATGAAGCTTTTGAAATATCTGGTATTGATAATAATATCTGGTATAAAAATGCAAGTACATTTGAAAAAACAATCATTTATAAAAGAAAAAATGAGTAAAAAAATAGCAATTTGTATTTCAGGATATTTAAGAACATTCGAAGATTGTTATCCATCTATAAAAGAAAACCTAATTCAAGATTATGATTGTGATATTTTTATTCATACATATGATAAAATCAGATCTAAACCATCTTATCACAATCAAGATTATTACGATAGAGATAAAGATTACAGTTTAAATTTAAATTTTCTTGAGAAAATTCCAAATTTAAAATCATTAGTAATAGAAAATTTTAATGATATTAAAGGTAAATTTTTAAAATTTCAAAAAAGACTAGGAATAGACTATATGCCAGCAGTTTATATGGCACCATATAAAATATATAAATGTAATGAACTTAAAAAAAAATATGAAAAAGATAATAATTTTATATATGATTTGGTTATTAGAACCAGAGGTGATCAAATATTTACTAAGAAAATAAATTTTAATTTTCCAGGAAATAGAATTCTTATTAATTCATATCCTTTTGGAGATGAAGACTATATACATAACTGCACAGAAAAAGAAAAATCTAAGACTGTTGGTTACTTAAATGATAGATTTGCAGCTGGTAGTAGCGAAAATATAGATTATTTGTCAGATTTATATAATCATCTTAAAACATATTTAGTTGAGCCTTTATTTTCACCAATAGAAAGTTTGTTTTATTTACATTTAGAAGGTAAAGAATTAGAAAAACGAAATTTAGGTTTTTATGTTAAGCATGATCCACCAAAAGAATCTTGTAGATTATGTGGAAAAAATTTTAATTAAAAATATGGCTAAAAAAATAGCAATGTGTATATCTGGTTATCTTAGAACATTTGAAGAATGTTATCCTAGTATATTAGAAAATATCATACAAGATAATGATGTTGATATTTTTATTCATACTTATGATAAGCTTGGCAATTCAAGTGGATGGAGATCACCAATTGATTTAAGTGAAAATATCAATATGGAATTTTTAGAAAGTATTCCTAATATCAAAGTTTTAGCAATACAAAAATGGGATAATATTAGATATCAATTTGAAAAATTCAGAAAATATCATCTTCCTGTTTTTAATATTAATGTTATCGCTACTATATTTTATAAAATATACATGTGTAACCAATTAAGAAAGGAATATGAAGTCGAAAATAATATAAAATATGATTTAATAATTAGAATGAGAGGTGATCAAATATTTACAAAAAAAATAAATTTAGATTTTTCAGAAAATAAAATTTTAATAAATTCATATCCATGGGGTGATGAAGATTATCTACATCATTTTATTGGTGATGATTGTGGACAAGAAGGCGCAAGAAATGAAACCGAATGGATAAATGATAGATTCGCTGTTGGTAATAGTGAAAACATAGATTATTTGTGTGATCTTTATAATAATTTTGCAGAACTAATTGATCAAGAATATTGGATCGAATTAGAACATTTATTATACAAACATCTCATTAAAAAAAATATTGAATTTGAAAAAAGATACTTGGCGTTTTATGTTAAACATAAGCCACCGAGATTACAAATACCATAAAATAATGATTGTAGTTAGAGCACCATTTAGATTACCTCTTGGAGGAGGAGGAACAGATATACCATCTTATTATGAAAAATATGAAGGAACATTGATAACAGCAACTATAAACAAATATATGTTTGTTAATATAAATGAGCCTGCATTAATTAATAAAATTAAATTAAGCTATTCAAAAATAGAAATGGTAGAATTAGATTCTATTAACGATATTAATCATGATATAGTTAGAGAAACATTAAAATACTTAGATATAAAAAGACCATTAGAAATTCATTCTATGGCTGATTTATCAGCAGGTACAGGTATGGGTTCTTCCAGTGCGTATACCGTTGCGTTATTAAAAGGATTAAATACAATGAATAGAAGGTTCATTTCACTACAAGAAATGGCTGAGGAAGCCTGTAAAATTGAAATGAAACTATGTAAGAAGCCAATAGGAAAACAAGATCAATATGCAGCAACATTTGGTGGTATTAATCGACTTGATATTGATAAATATGGTAAAGTTACAGTAACATCACTTAATCTTAAACAAGAAACTATTTATGAATTGGAAAATAGATTGATGATGTTTTATACAAATATAAATAGAGACACGAATCAAATTATAAATGAACAAAGTAATAAAATAAAAACTGATGAATATCTAGCAACAGAATCAATGCACAATATCAAAAAGATAGGCTTTAAGATCAAAGAATCATTATTAAATGATGATATAGATTCTTTCGGTTATTTATTAAATGAGCATTGGATGGAAAAGAAAAAAATCACTACACAAATGTCATCTAATGATATTGATAAATGGTATAGTATAGGAATAAAAAATGGAGCATTAGGTGGAAAAATTATGGGTGCTGGTGGTGGTGGATTCTTATTATTTTGTGTAAAAAATTGTGATAGAAAAAAAATACGTGAATTAATGGAAAAAGAAGGATTACAATATATGGATTTTAAGTTTGATTTTGAAGGAGTAAAAGTATTAGCAAATATATGAAAAAAACTAAAGTGCTTATTACAGGAGTTGCGGGATTTATAGGCTCAAATTTAGCCGATAGATTAATTAAAGATGGTAACTATGAAGTTATTGGTATAGATAATTTAGAATATGGAATTGAAGAACAAATACCAGAAGGTGTAAAATTTTATAAATTTGATATTCGTAGTAAATGGTTAGATTATTTATTTGAAGGTGTCGATTATGTATTTCATTTTGCTGCTAAAAATTGTATTAGTGATTGTCAAAAGAATCCAATTGAAACCTTTGATATTAATGTTACTGGTACAATAAATATATTTGAAACCGCTAAAAGAGCCAATGTTAAAAAAATAATATATGCCGAATCATCAGCTATGTATGAAGGTAGTACTATATATCCAACACCAGAATATGATGTTAAACCACAAAGTTTCTATGCTCTAAGTAAAGCATCTTCTATGCTTGTAGCAGAAGGATATTCAAGATTTTCAGATTTGAAATTTACCTCACTTAGATATTTCTGTGTTTATGGACCAAGACAAGATTATAGAAGATCAATACCTCCACTTTTTAGTTCATTTATCATAAAATTTCTTAATGATGAAACACCAACAATATATGGTACAGGAGAAAAAAGAAGAGATTTTATTCATGTAGATGATATAAATGATTTTCATATTCAATGTATGAATGATGATAGAACAACGGATAAAGTATTCAATCTTGGAAGTGGAATTAATTACTCAGTCAATGAAATATACACTACAATATCAAAATTACTTAATTCCAATATCAAGCCTGAATATAAAGACGATTTACCAGGTGAAGCATTTCAAAATCTTGCTGATATAACAGAAGCAAATAAATTAGGATGGATGCCAAAAATAGTAATAGAAGAAGGATTAAAATCTTCTATTGATTTCATAAAAAATGAAATAGAAAATGGTAATATAAAAAAATATAAAATATGAAAGAAATAAAAATTACAAATTTATTACATAAACCAAAATTTAGTTTAGTATCAGAACTTATTTATAGTGAATGGTTTGCTGGTGTCAAAATCGACCCTAAGGTATATGTAATTGAAACAGAAGATGATTTATCAAATTTAACTGATATTAACTTCAAATTTGATAATATATTATACACACTAAATGAAATTACAGAATATAAATCTTGTGTAAAAGGCACAAAAATGATAGAATGTAGATTTTGGAAAGAAGACGTTATAGAATAAAATGAAAGAAGACGTTATAGAATAAAATGAAAGCAATAATTCTATCTGCAGGTAAAGGTGAAAGATTAGGATCAATAACTAATTATACACCCAAAACTATGCTAAAGATAAATAATAAACCTATACTTCAACATAATATTGAACTCTGTAAGAAATTTGGAATTACTGACATTTATATAAATCTTCATCATTTACCACATGCAATTATGAAATATTTTGGTGATGGTAAAAAATTTGGAGTTAATATAAAATACTCATATGAAGAAGAATTATTAGGTACATCTGGCGCAGTAAAAAAAATAGCAAAAAAT
>Ga0114951_10004447_pt1 | contig 13656 bp, 11 predicted proteins | sample AM7aDNAmetaG_FD_88677 | JGI IMG/M metagenome (GOLD analysis project Ga0114951, IMG submission 88677) | Freshwater microbial communities from Finland to study Microbial Dark Matter (Phase II) - AM7a DNA metaG | ecosystem: Environmental > Aquatic > Freshwater > Lake | place: Finland: Lake Alinen...
CCATAGGATCCATGCGCGTTCTGACCCAGCTCTTCGCCTACGAAGTGCCCATGATGCTTTCGCTCATCGGCCCGGCGATACTCGCCGGGACCTGGAATATAAGCGAGATAGCCGGTTTCTTCACCGCACACAAACCTTATATGCTGGCCCAGATACCCGCCTTCTTTGTGGCGCTTATGGCGCTGCAGGGCAAGCTTGAGCGCGTACCTTTTGACATTCCGCATGCAAAAAACGAGATAGTGGGGGGACAGTTCACCGAATATTCCGGACGCCTCCTGGCCTTCTTCTACCTGGCCGTGGATATGGAGATGGTGGTCGGCGCCGGGCTGATCAACGCCATCTTCCTGGGCGCCACGCTCGGCACAGCCGGCATCCTCGGCGCGGTGATCTTCCTCGCCAAGACCCTGGCCATAGTTTTCCTGCTCACGCTCACAAAGGTCCTTATGGGGCGCGTCCGCATAGACCAGATGGTCAGATTCTGCTGGCAGATTCTGGCCCCTCTGAGCATGGCCCAGATTCTGTTTGATATCTTTCTTAAATTCAGACTAGGATAAATAAAACCGCTTATGAAAAAACCGGCAAGAGCTTTAGGCGAAGTCCTCAGTAACCTTTTTAAGGAAAAGGCGACTTGTAATTACCCTTTTGAGAAGGCTGTTGTGGACGCCCGCTTCCGTGGACGCATAGCCTTTGAATCCGACAAATGCATCGGCTGCAAGATGTGCGTGCGCGCATGTCCCGCAAAGGCTATAGAAATAATTCTATCGGCCGAACAGCCGGCGGCGGCGCCGGTCGCGGAAGGCGCGGTTCCGGTTCCGGCGAAAAAGAAATTCGACTGCATAATGAGCCTGGACCGATGTATATACTGCGCGCAGTGCGTTGATATCTGCCCCAAGAAGGCGCTTATTTCTACTCAGGACTTCGAGCTGGCGCACACCGACCGCAGGACCCTTATACTTCACTACAAATAGCATATGAACGCCGATATCAACGCTCTCCTAAGCGCGGAACTCTTTGGAAACAGAGTTTCCGGTTATCTTTACGCGGCCGCGCTATTCGCCGCCGCCCTTATCTTTCTTTATTTTCTCAGGCATATAGTCTTTGCAAAGCTCCAAAAGCTGGCCGCAAAAACCGAGACAGATCTGGACGACCTGGCTATCGAACTTATCACCATGATCCGTCCGATGGAATACGGGCTGATAGCCATTTACCTGGCTATCAGATTACTTAACCGCGCCCCCGGATTTGACAAGGCCCTCACCCTCATCCTGCTGGTGGTTTTCACCTACCGCGCCATCACTCTGGTCCAGCGCCTCCTGAACTACTGGATAAACAAGACCGTCGCCCAGCGCGGCCTCTCTGAAACCGCCAAAAAGTCGGTAGTGCACAGCACGCAAGTCATACTGCGGGCGCTTATCTGGGCCGCCGCGGCTCTTTTCGTGCTTGATAATATCGGCGTCAACGTGTCAGCGGTGCTTACCGGCCTCGGCATCGGCGGCGTCGCCGTAGCTCTGGCCGCCCAAGCCATACTGGGCGATCTCTTCAATTTTTTCGTCATTCTGCTGGATAAACCTTTCAATATAGGTGATTTTGTGGTTTCCGACACCGTGTCCGGCACTATAGAGCACATAGGTCTTAAGTCCACGCGCATACGCAGCATATCCGGCGAAATGGTGGTGATATCCAACTCAAATCTGCTGTCCTCCCGGATCAGGAACTACAAGGATCTAAATAAACGCCGGGTGGTATTCAAGACCGGGGTCGTGTATCAGACCGCGCCTGAAAAACTGCGCAAGATACCGGCGCTGATAAAGGCGGCCATCCTTGAGCGCGCCGGCACTGAATTCGAGCGGTCAAACCTTTACAATACCGGCGACTCCTCAATAGATTTTGAAACGGTCTATTACATGGCCACCGGCGACTACCTGATTTACATGAACACGCAGGAACAGATACTGCTGAGCATCCTTGAGGCTTTTGCAAAAGAAGATATAGCCTTCGCCTACCCGACCCAGACGCTATTTGTTAACAAATAGCCGCAAAGCGGAAAGCGTAGAATACCGAATAAAAGGAGAATAGGATGAAAAAAACACTTATATTTTTTGCGGTATTTATGGGCCTTGCGTCCGGCATTGCATGCGCCCAGGAACGCGTCGTAGTCACGGTTGACGGCGATAAGGTGACTTCCGCTGACATCACCAAAAAGTTGTGGTGGCAGTATTCCGCCAAGGGCCTCTCCGACCTTATAGACGAGAAGCTTCTGCTTAAAGAAGCCGCCAGACTTAATATCTCATATGACGCCAAAGAAGCCGACAAACGCTTTGAAACACTCGCCACTGGCTACAAGGATAAGAAAGAGTTCGAGAATAACCTAAAGGCCGTAGGTTGGACAAGCGCCGACGTAAGGGAACTGATTAAAAGCCAGCTGCTGATCAAGAACACTATCATCGCGGCAAAGGGCATCAGCGTAACCGACGCGGATGTTAAAACCTTCTTTGAACAGAATAAAGATAAACTCGGCAAGCCCGAGAGCTTTAAACTGCTCCAGATCTATGTAGGAACCAAGGCCGAGGCCGACGACGCCTACCTTGCACTCTCGGCGGGCGCGGATTTCGCCAAACTTTCCGGACTAAAATCCACGGACGAAAATCTTCGCAAGAAAAACGGAGATATCGGTTCCATCTCAAAAGGCCTGCTGATACCCGAGATAGAGAAAGAGATCTTCGCTCTTACCCCCGGACAATACACCAAACCTATAATAACCGGCAACGGCTACAGCATTTTCAAACTGGAATCCTCCAAACCCGGGGAGAGCGCCAAACTGGATGACACCCTCAAAGCGGAACTTAAGATCACCCTCGTAAACCAGGCTGTAACCCAAAAACTGCCGGAACTGGTGTCCGAACTGCGCCAGAAGGCGAAGATAGAAGTGGTAAAATAGAAGATTAGAGGACTGGAAGATTTAGAGGATTGGCACCAGGAAAAAAACCACACAACTCGCGAAGCGCCCATAGCTAAGCTATCGGGCGCTTTTCTTTAGGAAGGCGCGGACCAGGGAAATTGGGGAATCAGTATTTACTCTCTTCTATTCCTCTAGTTTACGGCTTCCGCTTGTTTTTTGCCCCTGTTCATAAGACCGTGTATAGCGAAATAAATTATCATACCCGCCAGAATGATCTGCGTGGCGTACAGATATTTGGAGGCCGAGAAGGTGTACAGATCGTCAAACCGGCCGTAAAGCAGCGAGAAACGTGCCATGACCGTGTTGCCGAAGGCCGCTCCGAAGTAGATCATCAGGAAATAAACACCGATATTGGAAACCTTTTTAAAATGTCCCTTGTGTTCCACCGAAAAGAAGAAATAGAACAATACGCAAATAACGCCAAACGCCACAAGAAGCGAATTGAAAATGGCCCAGGGAGTCATGGAAGCCATCATTGACAGCGGTCTGATTGTCCCTCCTATCTGACTGATGAAATCCGTGGAGAGGCCCGCCGGTATGGCCAGCCCGGAGCCGTAACCCATCAGGAATGTGAAACCATAACGCGAAACCCATGATATTTTTGGGACAAACTGCGTGACGAGGGAAAGTCCCAATATAGCGGGGATAAGGACCATCCAATCGTGGTTAACCAACGGCGTCCAGACTTTGGGCCCAAGGATATTGTATACATACACCTGGAACCACCAACCCATGCCGGCCCCCAGGTACAGGTGTTCGGCTATTTTAAAGAAGGGATTATCCTTATAAAGAAAACTGAACAGAAATACGGTGAGCCCCGCCGCTATCCACGCGCCCGCTATCATCCAGGTTTCAGACATTGCTGTTCTCCTCTAATATCAATAAAACTATTTGTTTGCTATTCGCCATACGCAGAATATTCAGGGACTCTTCAAAGCAAATGGCAAAGGGCCAATGGCATATGGCAAATAATTACAAATACTTAATTATCAGCAGTATAATGTTGGACGTCAATATCAGCGCCAGCACCAGAAGATGCGCCAGATTCAGCGAATCGATTCCGGAGGTGCCTTTACCCGGTTCCTTGATAAGAGATTCATATTCAGCCGCGCCTTTCATACCGCCGATAAGACCCTTGAGTTGACCGGTCTGCAGGTAAGGGCCATAGCCAGGCTGGCTTATCGCCGTAACTCCGCCTACAACAGGTACGGAAAATTTATCACCGACATAGGCGACCCAGTAATCCAGCATTGAAGTGCCCGTGATGCTGACTATCATGGCTATGTTCTTATAATTCTTTATCCCCTGCATCACAGGCAGAGTCCGGGCGTCCCGGCCATCCTGATCTTTGTCATAAATGCCGTAGAAATCAGAGGCCATCTGGGTCATGACGGCCACAGCGTTGGCCATATATGGGAAAATCACGTAATCACTACCATTGACCTTTTTATATTCCGCTGGAACCGTCGCGAAGATCTGACCTATAAGCCCGGTGGAGCCGGCTATGTAGGTGACCACACCCACACGAAGGTTCTTCTTGAAAGCATGGCGGACCATGGCCACAGCCTGCGGATGCAGTTCGGGCCTGGTGGCGGGATCGTAGTCAAGCGAGAATAATACAAAGGACCCGGCGGGAAGCTTATCTATATAATCGAACGCGTGCTGAACGTCCCTGGATATCGTTTTGTTCGGCAGGCCGATCGGCTTTATAATGGGGGCGAACAGCACCACGGCCAGCAACAGAAAGATCCAGCGCCGGTCTATTTTAAAGAATTTTTGAAGTTTTTCCTTGAGCATAACGGTCAATCCTTACCCATGTATTGTCTTTCGATGCCGAAGATTATCTTAAATGAGGTTACGATGGCGCCGATCGCAATACCTATCATGATGCCTCGCTTACCTGCCACGGCGGGAACGCCCATAATCCACTCGATCACCTGGTCAACTCCGGCCCCGGTCCAGCCGAGAACAGAATCCCAGATGATCTGGCCAAGCGGCACTTTGCCCAGTATCAGGAGGAAAGCCGCCATGAACAGGACGAATGCCTGCAGCGATTTTATCCTGAAGGAGCGGTAAGCTGTGGACACTATGTAGAAGGCCAGCACAGCGAACATCGTAGCGCTCAGAGGGTTATACATGAAGCTGAAAGACCAACCTAGCGCTGTCTGACCGGCGGCGCCCATAAGTTTGCCGTGGCAAAGGATCGCGGGGACGACCATGGCAAAAAAACCTATATAAACGAACAGGCTATAGCCCCAACCGTCCGCCTTCCTGGAAATCTTGTGATAATGCGAATAAAAGAGACTTATCAGCCCCAGGAAGAACGCAAACGCGGAAACGATGTTCTCCCACTTATTCATCATCTCCATAAAATCGACGGAAACTTTGTGCGGGACGTAATATGAGGCCAGGGTCAGCACACCGAAAAAGAACACTATCGCCAGAGGTATTTGTTTTTTTATCAGTTTCATATATTTTTTAACTAAGGTGCTTAGTGCTAAGTGGCAAGTGGTTAGATTTTTTATTTCCGTTCACTATCCACTGACCACTATTCACTAACCTAATACGCCTTAAACAAATTAAGAATGCCCTGCACGAACGGGTCCCAGTGCAGTTTGGCGCCGATAACCACGAGTATAATGCCGAAAAAAACCGACACCATAACCAAAAGTTTTCCAAAATCCTGAACCTTGAGAGCGCTGAGCAGCATAGGCTCCTTGGACAGGTAAGCGCCGGCTGCATATAGTTCCTCGCCTATAAGGGTATAGTCGCAGGCCGTGAAGAAGAAGGGGAGCTGACCTTCACTGTCGGTGCCGGCTATCTGTATCGCTCCTGTGGTAGCGCCGACCTCCGCCATCAGCAGCGATTCCGCCATGAAATAGCCCATAAAGAATACGGCGGCAGGCTTCTCGCGGGAGATCATACCGTCCACGGAGGCCGCGTAGGAGAACTGGTCCTGGCTTATGAACTGGTTAATATCTTCCCGGTAGGAATCCGGCCGTCCGGCTTCCAGAAACGCCTGCTTTACAACTTCCTTGCAGACGGTCATGACGATGGGATCGTAATGAGGAACTTTTATCTGGCTGTCATACTGCGCCACTTTCTTGGAAACCTCGCCAAGGATAAAAGCGGAAGCGATAGTGGAAATGGAGCTCATACCGCCGATGCCTGGCACATAATAGATGGGCTTGCCCATCTCGGTGGCGCGGCCGATGGCTTCGTCTATGGCGTCAAGGCCCGCTATGCGGCGGATGAAGAGTCCTTTGCGCTTGGCGTGGGAAACGGCCCAGAAGAAAATAATTATAATTACGATGAGCAGCACAAGATTGTTCACCCTGTCCAGGCGGAACCAGTTGCTGACTGTTTTGGCCGAAACAACCTGACTGTCACAGCTAATATTGTTTTTCACCGCCGTCACTTTAAAGTGGAAGAGAGCGCCGGTCGCCTGCGCCTCTCCGTAGAAATTATTAAGCTCCACTTTTACCGCGTGCTCGTGAGCGGAAACTTCCCAGGCCCAGAATGGCAGATCAATATCTTTACCGGTCCTGGCGTCCGCGGGGAACTCGTCCGCTTTTATCCAGCCGCCGGTCTCCATGGATGAAACATATATCTTATAAATGACATCCGTCGTGTCGGTGGGCCGGACATTCCATTTAAGTAAAGCTGTTCCGCCGACATCATAAGGCATGTCTATGACCGCCAGATCCGTGACGGGGGGGAGTTCGGCAGGTATTTGTTTTTTATTCTGGCCGGAAAGCGCGGAAAAGGCATTTGTGGCGGCGAACACCAGTAAAATCAGGGCAAAGCCAAATTTATTTTTTATCATAGCTCATGAAAATATATATATTTACGACCGTCTGCACAAGCGAATTTTCATTAACATCTCATGCGGAGTCTGCTGCCGCCTATCACCCAAGCCTTAGACGCCTAAACAGAAAATTCTTAAAGTTGAGCCGTATCCGCCGCACCCCCATCATCCCATGCCTCCGAATGAGATTTACATAGTACGCCGGTCTAAAATAAAACCTGGTGGAAAGAAGGTCGAACTGCTTTAAAATATAATCAGTATCGAACTGAGAACCTGTAAATCCGTGTTCCGCAAAATCATGCCGATAATGTTTCCAGTCAAGATGGGTCTGCTGATCATAGAATTCGGACCCGGGATACGGAGTAAAAATTCCCACACCCATGACATCAGGTTCCAATTCCCGCGCCAGGTCCAGAGACATTTTTTCGCTCCGCGGACTTGAACCCGGTAGCCCTATCACAAAATACATACCGGTGAAAAAGCCGTGCCTTTTAGCTGTGGAAACGGCTTTCCTTACCTGGTCCAGATGTATCCCTTTTTTAATGCGTTTAAGCACCTCCGGATCTCCGCTTTCAACCCCGAACCAAAGCCAGTAAAAACCGGCTTCCCTTAACAAAGCCGCAAGTTCATCGTCAAAATTATTCACGCGGATACCGTTTGGAAGCGAGAAGTGCACTTTCCACCCTCTGGTTTTTATTTCATGGCATATGTCCCGGACCCGCTTAAGATCGGACGTGAAGTTGTCATCAAGAATATGTATTTCCCGATAGCCTTTTTCTTCTATTAACTCCCGCATTTCCGCGACAACATTGGCGGCGCTGCGCAGCCTTTCCCCGGCACCGAAAACAGACTTGGAGCAGAATACACATTTGTAAGGACAGCCGCGCGTGGTGATAATAGAAGTTATAGGCTTGGCCTTATATTCTATCGCATAGCGGTTATATATGCCTATCGGGAACGCGTCGCGGTCAGGGAATGCCAGGTCATCGAGGTTCTTCACCAGGCTGCGCGGCTGGTTTTTTACAATATTCCCTTTTTCCCTGAACACCAGCCCCGGGATACCGTTCAAATCGGCTCCGGCGCTCAAAGCTTCGCAAAGTTCCACGATCGTCAACTCACCTTCCCCAAAAACCCCGATATCCAGGGACGGCAGCTCGCTGAGAGTGCTCTCGGGCAGAGCCGAAACATGCGGCCCGCCCACGACGGTAATTATTTCCGGAAAATTCTGTTTAGCAAGGTTCAACAGGGATGCCGTTTCCCGGATTTGACAGGTTTTTGCGGTAATGCCTAAAACGCGCGGGGAAAAAGCGCGTATGCGCTCAATAATTTGCTGATCGTTAAGCCTTTCAGCCCGTATATCCAGAATTAAAACTTCGTGCCCTGCGCGTTTAAGCGCGGTGCAGAGATAACCGAGACCGAGCGGAATATACTGCAGATCCGCCCTCCTTTCCTTCATAAGCGGAGTGGCAAGCATTATTTTCATGATTATCAGTCTCCTCTCGCCGCACCAAAGTTAAATCCGTGATTGCGTGCCATACTCAATTTCTTAAACTTGTTATTGGCCCAAGGCGGCATCCGTGATAAGTGAAGCGGTCTTCTCCAAAGTGTATTTTTTAACCGTGGCCGCCCCGCCTTTCGCAATTTTATCGGTTAATTCCGGATGCTCAAGAAGTTGCAATATTTTATCCGCCAGCTCGTCCGCAGCGTCAGCCTGAAAAAAGAGTATGTTCTTTCCGTCTTCAGCGATTTCCTCTATCCCGTCAAGCCGTGAAGCCACGGTGGCTATCCCGGCCGCCCAATATTCGTAAAGCTTCAGAGTTGTGACTATCTGGTTAGGCAGGGTGCCGTGTCGCGGTATTATTCCTATTTTTGCCTTTTTCAGATAGTTCCCGGTCTCGCCTGAGGGGAAAAATCCGGTGAACTCGCATTTCCCGCGAACCCCCAATTTTTCCGAAAGTTTTATTACATTTGCCAGTTCCCTGCCCCCGCCGGCTATTAAAAATTTAGCCTCGGGATGCGATATAGCCACACGCGGAATTGCGGAAATTAAAACTTTCACGCCATGCTGCCGGTCCACGGATCCCAGATGGATTATTGTATGCTCACTTCCCGGTTCTTTCTCGCTTGTTATCTTATCTGTCTCCGGCGCATCGTACACGACATTAATTTTTGAAGCCGGTATCCCTTTAATTACAAGGAGGTTTTTCATAGCCCTGGTAACCACCGTTACGCTATCGGCGCTGTTGATGATCCAATACTCAAACCATAAAATCATGGGCGTGAGAAGCTTCTCCATTACACTTCGCTGTGCGGCCGCGAGATACTCAGCGTGAATATCGTCCAAATCCAGAACGAACTTGAATTTATAAAAACATCTGAGAAAGGGTATCGTGGCCGCGGCAAGGGCGTTGCGCACAAAAAACATATCGGCGGTTCGTGCGAACGGGAGGAATTTCCTGAGCAGCCGGATATTGAATTTTATCGCTGAAAGTATCGGGGATCTCTGCTTACGCGGCTCGTGCAGCCAATGGACCCGTATCCCGCTCAGTTCACAGACGCCGTCAGTGGGCGCTATTATGGTGACGTCATGTCCGCGCTTCTTAAATTCTTCGGCGCATTTTAAAGTCCTTAGGCCGCCGCCGCCAAGTATGGGACACAAAGAATTATGAGTGGATATTATGATTTTCATCCGTTTGCCTGGGTCCATAGTCTCCTCACCGGATAACAGACCGGCCCTTCGGCAGGACTACAGCTGGGGGATCCTGCGCAATCGCCAGCGCCTTAAAATATTCCATTTGTTTTTTTACGTCGTAACCGTAGCGTGCGTACATTTCATACTCTTCCAGACAACCCGCCCACATCCCGTTTTCGGCAAGAATTTTCAGCAGGCTGGTGTTCTTCCAGCCGTCATTCTCCAGTGCAGCCAGTATATTGAGCGGCGGGGTCTTGCCGGCAGCTGACAGAATGCTGTAAACATACACGCCTTCTTTGAAGTATTCCTGTTTCACATATTTCTTCCAGAAAACGTCAAAAATTTCCCGTTCCCGTTTCGTCCAGTCAAAATCCCTGTACGTGATATTGTTTCTCACGGCCTCCCTGTAATTTACAAGCAGATGAGTAAAGTTTTCAGCGCGCAGCATGGCGTGAAAATCATCAGGGTCCTTCGCTTTTCTCAAATACGCTATCAGAGGCTGCACATTAGCCTCAACGGAATAAGAGATAAAATCCCGCTTCATATAAAAAGGCCTGCTTTCCCCGATAAAAAAAACCTTCGCGTCCGGGCGCAGATTTTTATTTATCCAGTCTATAGCCGCATACGGAGGGTTCGGGTAGGAAGGTTGAGTAACGGACAGGAATTCATCCTTTGGCATCCCTTTGGACAAATACCCATTAAGCCCCATACCAAGCGCCATGGCGAACACTGCCATAAAATTAGCGGCGACGATCGCGGCGACCAGCAGTTTGAACGCCTTAAAACGCTCAGTAACGGCATACGCTGCCCAGCCCAGGCAAACAGAGAGCGCGATAAAAAGCGGAAGCACATATCTGTAAGGCAGCTGGACCGGATACCAGACGGCGTAGCCCGCGCAAACCACTATAAGAGAATGCCCGACAAGCTTGTCCAATTTCCTGAAGATCAGCAGGCAGGGCAGAAGCAGCAGGAAAACGGGACCGATATACGTCAGGGAATCGCCGCCGGAAAGCGTCAGCGTCCAGGGGGATGACAAGAAACCCGCGATCCGCCAACTGATCCCGCTGCCTATAATTTTCAGGTTCTCTCCGCCAAGAACGGTGTGTAAAAAGGGCTGAATGGGATTTCCGGTAAAAATATAATTCTTAAGCAGCCACGGCAAAATAAAGAGAAAGACCGTTGCGAAGTAGAGAAAAAGTTTTTTTATGGCGGGAAACTGGCCATAATTTCGCCATAGATGAATCGCCAGCGAAACGACAAGGCCGGCCACCGAGAAAACCGCGGTATATTTAGTGCCCATTGCAATCCCGGTAAAGACCGCGAAAAGGGCGAACTGTCCGGCCTCTCCTGTCTTCAGCCAACTAAGATATGTCACGTACGCCAAGGCGAAAAAGAAGGTTAAGCCGACGTCGTTTCCGCACGTCCACGAATTCATGGAGAATATCGGAGCGGAGCAGAATATCAGGGCGGAAAACAAAGCGGCCTTCGCGTTGTAGATCCTTTTGACAGAAAAATATATCAGCGGCACCGTCAGCACGCCCATTAAACAATGCAGCATTTTCGCCAGGATCTCGTTGTTCAGCGAAAGCGCCAGCATATACAGCATGGACATATTAAGGGGAAAATTCGAGTGACTGAGGAATCGCATGGGAAGAATCTGATGTTTAAGGAGATAATAATTGGGGGCCGCGAGATGGTATACCAGCGAATCGTAAAAAATTTCCGGCATGAACGCCATGATAACATTCAACAGGATGAACAACATTCCCAGAAAAAACAACGCCTTCCACGCGAAACCGAGTTTCAATATCTCTCCGATTTCTCTTTTCAGTTCCCCGATTCTGAAATCCCATACCCTGATCTTGAACGCGGAAACAGCGCTGCCGATGAGAAAAACGGGCAGGATGATATTTTTGTGAAGCGCCCCCAGAGCGCCCAGCACCAGCATCAGATAGGCGATGACGCCGAAGCCAAGCCCGATGGCAATAATAAATCGCTCTGCAAACGAAATGGTTATACTGAAAAAAGACAGAAGTGCGAGGCCAATACCGCAGGACAGGACTATAACCAGGAAAAGGAGCGCCACATTCAGAACGTTAGACGCCAGGACTTTTAAAAATCCCGAAAGTGCGGCGGTGAAATTGAAGTCGGAAAACCCACCGCCAAACAGATGGCCAACGGCGGGATGTGAAGGGAGATAATTCAGGTATACGACGCAAAACCATGCCAGGAGACCGGTAATAAATATCCAGGGAGGAAACCTGAAAATGCCGGCGGACGAGGAGTTAAGTCCCAGGCCGGCGGTATCAGCGGCTTCCTGCCTCCTGAGCCTGTTTTTTTTTGACATATATGTTTACTTGGGACCAACCCGATTACTTCTCCAACACTTCGATATTAGCCCGCGGTATAACCAGCGTTTCTCCTCCCGGGAGATCCACTTCCAGCACGCGCACATGAGATTCGCTGCCGACTTTTGTCAGTTCCGGCGGCAACGACTTAACTACGCCGATAACGCCGAAATGCGGCTCGCGGATAATGCGCACCGGGTCTCCGGGCTCTATCCAGCCCCGGCCCTGCTCCTTCTTACAAATTGTCACATTCTTCGGATAGCCGGGCACAAGTATCTCCGGCCGCATGACTCCGGCACGTATCTGAGTAGCGCCGGAAACAGACGCCCTTTCTCCGTTTCTGGAAGAGAGGAGCTTAAAAGTGTACTCGGCCATGGGTATCATTCCGAACCCTTCGGTAACGATAAGCGTAACGCCAACCTGCTCTGTACCGGTGACAGCGACGCCTATATCGTACCCCAGCAGCTGACGCAGGTCCCGGTCATGAATGCCGCCGACCACGATGGCATGCACGCCCAGTTCCACGGCCCGCTTTACAGTAGCCAGACTGGCGTGCTTGCCTCCTATGACTATTTTGCCCTTATGGGTTTCATTAAGGTCTTCAGGAGTCAGATCTTCATCAGGGCTGGCCACAGCCACTGCGACCTCGCCGTTGGTCTCGCCGCCTATTCCAAAAATGCCCTGTATAAATGTGCCTTCGGACTCAATAGTCACGCCAAAATTGGGAGTCACCTCGACAACCGTACCCTTCACATACGCCTTGATGGGGAGAAGTTTCGGAGGTTCGCGCAGCAAAACCTGCCCCGTCACCATCGAAACCGCTTCAATAACGCCGTCCACCGGCGATTCGACAGCGGTCTTAAACCATTTTAAAAAAGGCTTATTCTCGGCGATGATCTCGCCTTTCTTGACCGGATCGCCCTCCTTCTTGAGCATGAAGTCCTGTATCTCTTCAGGTCCCACCGCCAGCCGGTTTGCGACATTGACCGAGAAAACCTTGCCGGGCAACTGGGTCTGAGCCACTATATCCAGAGCCTCAACCTGTTTGCCCATCTCTACCAGCACCCTGCCCGGGATCGGCAGCAATCTCTTCTTCCTGAGCACAGTGCAGGGGATGACTTTAAGACCGGGTGTATAAGCATGCGCCATAATAATGTCCTCCAAAATACAATTCAGGGTAGGGGGTATAGGGTTCAGGGATGGCGTTTCATTATAACTCTACCCTCCACCCTATCCCCTATACCCTGTTTTATCACACCGGATACATATCCATAGCTTTATACCATTTGTTCAGATCCGCTATGCGTTTAGCCGGAGCTTTGGCAAGGTCGAACGGCCTGCCGCGTCCGTCCAAAACCACACCCACAACTCCGCCTTCAATATTGGCTTCCAGCTTGTTGCCGGAGCCGGCGCCCATGTCGAAACCCTTGGCCGGCTTCACTATCGCGCGGCCCTTGGGTGACTCAAAAGGAATATGCAGGATATCTCCGAAGCGCAGCTCGCCGCTGTGGCGCTTGCCGTCTTCCCCGATAATTTCCCAGTCCATGATAACCTGTCCGTCCTTACCCATGCCTTTGGGCGCCAGGCAGGTGCCCAGGCGTACCAGGCAGTCGTTGTAGAACACATCCAGGGCCGCTTTCTCGCTTATCTGAGCGAGAACGCCCAGATGCGGCATCATAAAGATCGAGTCTACGGCTATCATGGTAACGCCTTCCGGCTGATAGGCGTCTATCATCATCAGCATGGACTGCGTCCTGCGGGGGGAATGCGCCAGGATTCCGCCCGAACCTATGATGTAGTTCAGGTCCATCAGGTTGATGAGGCTGGCCCCGCTGGCGGTTTGATCAAA
>Ga0114951_10004448_pt1 | contig 13649 bp, 12 predicted proteins | sample AM7aDNAmetaG_FD_88677 | JGI IMG/M metagenome (GOLD analysis project Ga0114951, IMG submission 88677) | Freshwater microbial communities from Finland to study Microbial Dark Matter (Phase II) - AM7a DNA metaG | ecosystem: Environmental > Aquatic > Freshwater > Lake | place: Finland: Lake Alinen...
ATCAAATGGTCGGCGGCCTCCGCGCCGGCATGGGCTACTGCGGCACCCGCACCATCGAAGAGCTCCGCTCCAAGGCCCGCTTCGTGAAGGTCACCGCCGCCAGCATGATCGAATCGCACCCGCACGACATCCAGATCACTCGCGAAAGCCCCAACTACTACACCCCGGAACACGATACCGAGTAGCGCCGGGTGTAAATCAGTTTTGCAGCAACCCCTAAAACCCCTCGACGCCGTCGAGGAGGCCCACCAGATATCGCCGATTCAACCACCATGCGTACTCGCATGACCCAGCCCACCCCTAACCCATAGCCCATAACCCATATCTCGTTAACCCTTCCCCAGCGCCAGCCCCGTCACCGACAATTCTGACGTACACTCGTAACCCCCCTCCCCCGGTCTTTCTGGAAGACCGGCTGGAGGGTATCATTTCTAGTGCCACGCCGAGCCATTGGCGCGCGTGGCTTGCTTCGTTCTCTGAATTTCGGTGAAACGCTTGGAATCGCCTCTCTACAGCCTCATTCTGCCTACCTACAACGCCGGCGCGATCGCGCACCGCACCTGGGCTGAAGTCCAGCGCCTCCTCGATTCCACCTCCCGCCGCTGGGAAGTCCTCTTCGTCTGCGACGGCTGCCGCGACGGCTCCGATCAAACCCTCCTCGACCTCGCCAAAAAATCCGGCAAAAATGTCCGCGTCCTGCGCTCCCCCAGCAACCGCGGCAAGGGCCACGCCGTTCGCCGCGGACTCCTCCGCGCCCACGGCGATTACCGCATCTTCACCGATGTCGACCTCGCCTATCCGCTCGACATGGTCGAATCCGCCGCCGATCAACTCGCCGCCGGTCACGATGTCGTCATCGCCTGCCGCGCCCATACCGAAAGCGAAGTCCTCCACAGCGCCGGCATGGAAAACTATCTCCGCAAGCGCAAACTCCAAAGCTCGCTCTTCTCCAACATCGCCCGCACACTCCTGCACATCAGCTACCGCGATCCGCAGGCCGGCCTCAAGGGCCTCAGCGCCGCCGCCGTCACCACCATGCTTCCCCACATCCGCTGCCAGGGCTTCGGCTTCGATTGCGAATTGCTCGTCGCCTGCCGCTACTTCGGCATCCCCGTTCACGAAATGCCCGTCCGCGTGATCTACGACAACGTGCAAAGCACCACCACCCTCCGCAGCAGTCTCTCCATGATCGGCGAACTGATGCGCATCCGCCGCCGCTGGAAGCACATCGCCCGTCACGGCCTCGATAAGAGCATCCTCATCACCGCTTCCGATGTCGGCGCCGCCCGCCGGTACCACCTCCGCCGCCAGCAGCGCCTCCAACAACGCCTTCTCCAACGCGAACTGGCCCGCTCATAGAAGTAGAAATATAAAATAGAAAATAGAAAATGAAGAATAGAAAAATGAATCGGCTCGCGACGCAATCAGCATCCTCGTTTTTTCTATTTTCTATTTTACATTTTCTATTTTCTTCTTCTTCATCGGTGCTCTCCTCGCCGGAGAATTGCTGATGCCGCGCTACCTCCTGATCAACGCCGACGACTTCGGCATCGGCCCTGCCACCACGCAGGGCATCCTCCAACTCGCCGAAAAGGGCCTCATCTCCAGCTCTGTCCTCATGGCCAACTCGCCCCATGCCGAAAACGCCATCGCCGCCTGGAACGCCGCCGGCCGCAAACTCGAACTCGGCTGGCACCCCGCGCTCACCATCGACGCCCCCGTCCTCCCCGCCTCCCAGGTCCCCTCGCTGGTGGATACGAACGGCCGCTTCTTTCCCCTCGGCAAGTTTCTCAAGAAACATTTCCTGCACCAGATCAACCACGATGAAGTCCGCGCCGAGCTTTCCGCCCAATATGAACGCTGCTGCGAGCTTCTCGGCAGTCCGCCCCTCGTCGTCAACACCCATCACCACATTCAGATTTTCTCCCCCATCGGCGGCATTCTCAAAGACATCGTCACCCGCGATGGCCACCTGCCCTATCTCCGCCTCATCCGCGAACCCTGGCCCATGATCCTCAAGGTCCCCGGCGCCCGTCTCAAGCGACTCTTCCTCAACTGGCACGGCCGCGCCGCCGCCCGCCGCCAGCGCCGCCGCGGCCTCGTCGGCAACGACTGGCTCATCGGCGTGACCAACCCCCACTGCGTCCACGACTCCGACTTCTTCATCCGCCTCATCCGCAGCGTCTCCGGAAAGGTCGTCGAACTCACCGTTCACCCCGGCCTCCGCGATCCTTCACTGATCGGCCGCGACTGCACCGAATCCGACGGCATGCTCGATCGCCGCGTCCGCGAACTCGAACTCCTCTCCGATCCGCGTTTCACCGACGCCTGCAAGCAAGCCGGTTTTGAAATGATCCGTCCCGACCAGTTGATCGCGATGTATCACGGGGAAAATGCTCATGCCGCCTGATAGCACATCGCCCACCGATCGCCCGCCGCGCCAGCCCTGGGTTCTCTGGGTCTCCGCCGCCGTCGCCGTCTGGGGCATCGCCCTGCTCCTCGTCGCCATTCGCGTCTGCCTGCACCCGGAAAAAAACTCCGTCTTTCCCGTCTTCATTGAAGCCGGCCAGCGCTGGCGCAGCGGCGCCGACCTCTACCTGGAACTCGGCAAGTATCGTTACAGTCCCACCGTCGCCGCCTTCTTTGCCGCGCTATCCATGATTCCCCGCGGCCTCGGCGCGATCCTCTGGCTCGCTCTCAACGCCACTGCCTTTTTCACCGGCGCCCTCCTCTGGGCCAAAGATCTCTTCGCCGCATCACTCCGTAAACCGCCTCTGGCGCCCACCGAATGCGCCGCCGTCCTCGCCCTCACCGCGCTCCTCCTCCTCCCCATGTCGCTCGGCAATCTCAACAACCTCCAGGCCAACCCCCTCATCATCGGCACCATGCTTCTGGCGATCTCCGCCGTCCATCGCCGGCGCTGGAATCTCGCCGCCCTCTGCATCACCATCGGCGCCATCATCAAAATCTACCCCTTCGCCATCGGATGCATCCTGATCGTCCTCTACCCCAAGAAACTCGCCTGGCGCGTCGCCGTTGTGCTCGCCCTCGCCCTCCTCCTCCCCTTCGCCCTGCAAAATCCCCATTACGTCTGGGACATGTTCCACAAGTGGATCGTCTCCCTGCAGGAAGATCAACGCCTCGATGCCCTGCCCACCGACTCCTATCGCGATCTCGCACTCCTCTGGCGCGTCTGGATCGCCGACAATCTCAACCCCTTCGCTTATCAACTCATCCAGGCCTGCGCCGCACTGGCCATCGGTCTGTGCGCCTTCGCCGCGCACTTCTGGAAAGGCCACTGGCGCCACACCGATCGCCTCGCCTTCCTCTCCGCCCTCGTCGTCTGCTGGATCATGCTCCTTGGTCCCTCCAGTGAATCCGCCACCTACATCCTCATCGCCCCCGTCGCCGTCGCCTTCCTCCTCCGCAGCTTCCTCGATCCCCTTCCCAAGTATCACCGCGCCCTTTTCCTCGCCGGATATCTCATCATGGTCATGGCCAGCATCTCCGTCTGGTTCCCCTTCAGCCGCAAATTCCTCACCTGCGGCCCCCAGCCGTTCGGCGCCATTCTCGTCACCCTCGCCCTCCTCCTCTGGCGCCTGCGGCCCGTCTCCTCCCCTCGCATTCCACCAGCGAATCCATAAAATGTGAAACTTTTCCATACCGCCCACGGAGTACCCACGTGTCCTACCAGCCCCTCCCCTACGGTGCCCTCCCCTCCGCCGCCCAGCTTAACTGGCAGCGGCTGGAACGCTCCCTCTTCGTCCATTTCACCGTCAACCCATTCACCAATCGCGAGTGGGGTGATGGCACCGAAGACCCCAAGATATTCAACCCCACCGACTGCGACCCGCGCCAATGGGCCCGCGTCGCCCGCGATGCCGGCTTCAAACTCATGGTCCTCACCGCCAAACACCATGACGGCTTCTGTCTTTGGCCCAGCAAGTTCACCGACCATTCCATCAAGAACTCTCCCTACCGCAACGGCAAGGGCGATCTCGTCCGCGAATTCGTCGACGCCTGCCGCGAGTTCGGCATCCTCCCCGGCCTCTACCTCTCACCCTGGGACCGCCACGAAAAATCCTACGGCGATTCCGACCGCTACAACGACTACTTCGTCAACCAACTCACCGAACTCCTCACCCAGTACGGCACCATCCACGAAATGTGGTTCGACGGCGCCTGCGCCGAAGGCCCCAACGGCAAACGACAGGTTTACGACTGGCCCCGCTTCTTCGGCACCGTCCGCCATTTCGCCCCCGAGGCCATCATGTTCTCCGACGCCGGCCCCGACGTCCGCTGGGTCGCCAATGAACGCGGCTTTGCCGGCGATCCCTGCTGGTCCACCATCGAGTCCTCCCTTGGCGCCAAGCCCGGCGAGTTCTCCGATCGCATCCGCGACTCCCTCCACCACGGCGACCGCGGCGGCGACCTCTGGCGGCCCCCCGAATCCGATGTCTCCATCCGCCACGGCTGGTTCTGGCATGAAGCCGAAAACAACCGCGTCCGCACCCCGGAAAATCTCGTCGATCTCTATTTCCGCTCCGTCGGCCGCAACAGCCTCATCCTCCTGAACATCCCCCCCGATACCCGCGGCCGCTTCCACGAAAACGATGTCGCCTCCGTCCTCAAGTTCAATCAGAATCTGCAAAGCATCTTCGCCCACGACTTCGCCGCCGGACGCCCCGCCACCGCTTCCAACGTCCGCGCCTCTGACACCGTCTTCGCCGCCTCCCACGTCACCGACAATCACCCCGAATCCTATTGGGCCACCGATGATTCCGTCACCACCGGCTGGGTCGAAATCGACCTCGGCTCCCCGCACACCTTCAACATCATCTGCCTCCAGGAACAGATCCGCCTCGGCCAGCGCGTCGCCAAGCACAGCATCCAGATCCTCGAAGGCACTACCTGGCGCACCATCGTCAGCAGCACCACCATCGGCCACAAACGCCTCCACGGCATCGCCCCCGCCACCGCCCAGCGCGTCCGCCTCTCCATCGACGAATCCCTCGCCTGCCCCACGATCCTCCGTGTCTCGCTCTACCACAGCGACCTGGTCACCAACGAAATGATCGACGAAACCCTCATGAAAAAACGCGAGGACAACATCTGGGCCGACGACGTCCCCCCCGTCACCTGATCACCCCGTCGCGCCGGCATAAACAAAAAAGAGCCCCGGAACGCTCGTTCCGGGGCTTTTCAATTTGTCAGCAAGTTTCCAGCGCCAAATAGTCGTTCAGCCCGGCGACTGCCCGGCCCGCAACAACAATCGATCGGTGATTTGCCTGATAATCCGTATCAGCAGGTATCCGGCGATGAGTTGCATAACGGTACTCGCGAATTGAAGCCACGTCTGCGTCCACACCGCCTTGTTCTCCGAAATGACCGAGACCACTGATCCCGACATGCCGAAAAACGCATTGGCCAGCCAGGCAGTCCACCAGAATGCGACGAGCGGCGGAACGGCTGCGGTTCGCCAATCGCCCTCGCCCGTGACCGCCGGGTCACTGGTTTTCCATAGCTCCTTCATCATGCGGAATGGCATGACCAGATTGGCAAACGGAATGAAGAACCATCCAACCGCCCAGCCCGGCGTAAACTCCATGCCCACGGCCCCGGTGAATCTCGCAGCGCGGTTGGCGCTATGCGTCCACATGCAGAAAAAAACGATGAATGTGATGCTCACCGCGATCTGCAGAAAGCCGATTAAGCACATCGAAAGGCCCACAATGATCAGCGTTGCCGGAGACGCAGTGGGTCTCGTTCCCGTCCCAGCGCCGGTGATGGTGTGGACCCACGGCGCGGCAAACAATGCCGGCATGAGCAGCACCGAGCACACCATCAGCGCAATCATCGTGGTGATTGCGAACTTGGCACGCGACCGCACAGGCGGCAACTGCATATTCAGCGATTGGTAGGAAAGGGCCGGGTCCGACCACGGGGTTTCATTCGACATGTTCGCCTCGTTGTTGATTGTCGTACGGCAGGAGTATAAACAAGTCCCGGAAGTGTTCCACCTATTTCCGTGCGATTCCCCACCTAACCGGCCCGCAATGAATCACAGCCGAGCGCCGGTATGTCGTTCCACTGATCACCCCCACCCGCAAAAACAAAAAGCCCCGGAACGCCGTTCCGGGGCTTTTCTTTGCTATGGGAAAAACTGCCCACTGCCCGCTAACCTCTGGTCACGACCCACGGCCCACGAACCACGAATCACGGCCCACGAACCGTCCCTCACAGCATGCCCTTGATGATCTCCCGTTCGCCGACCAGTTCCGCATTCGTCGCCGCAATCTTCTGCTTCGCAAACTCATCCAGCGGCATCCTCTTGATCACTTCAAAACTCCCCGGCGAAGTCGTCTTCACCGGCATCCCCGCCCACACGTTCGGATCAAATCCATATTCCCCGTTGCTCTTGACCGCCACGCTGTGAATCTTCCCCGGCGTCATCAGGTCATGCACATGATCGACCAGCGCATTGGCCGCACTCGCCGCCGAACTCAAGCCGCGCGCCGCAATGATCGCCGCGCCGCGCTTCCCCACCGTGTCGCAGAACGGACCCTGCAGCCACGCCGCATCGGTAATCACCTGCGGCACCGGCTTGCCGTTGATCTTGGCAATGTGAAACGCCGGGAACATCGACGGGCTGTGGTTCCCGAAAATAAACGTATCCGTCACCGCCGTCAGCGGCACCCCGGCCTTCTTGGCCAACTGCGCCCGCGCCCGGTTCTCATCCAATCGCACCATCGCGGTGAACCGCTCCGCCGGCAGCCGCTTCGCCTGGCTCGCCGCAATCATCGCATTCGTATTCGCCGGATTCCCCACCACCGCCACCCGCGCATCGTCCGCCGCCACCGCGTCGATGATCTTCCCCTGCTCGATGAAAATCTTCCCGTTGTCCTTCAGCAGGTCCGCACGCTCCATGCCCGGTCCCCGCGGCTTGGCCCCCACCAGCAGACTCCAGTTCGCATCCTTGAATCCCACCGCCGGGTCGCTCGTCTGCACGATTCCATGCAGCAGCGGAAACGCACAATCCTCCAACTCCATCGCCACGCCTTCGAGCGCCTTCATTGCCTTCTCGAACGGCACTTCGATGAGCTGCAAAATCACCGGCTGCTCCGGCCCAAACATCTGCCCCGACGCAATCCGGAACAGCAAGGCATAACCAATTTGGCCCGCAGCACCCGTGATGGCAACGCGAATCGGATTCTTCATGGCATCTTCTTTTCAATTTAAGGTAACAGTTTCCTCACTTCAGCCCGGCACATCCTGCCGAACCTGAGCCGCCCCGCACGATAGCGGATTCCCATTTTCCAGACAAGCTCCCCCCGAATTCCCCAGCCTTTGCCCTTCCCTTCTCCCAAATTTGTGTTCATTCGTGTTCATTTGTGGCTAATTTACGTCCTCGTCCCACCCTCCCAAAAATTCAATCCGTGCGTTTCCCTCCCATGTGTGTTAGATTTTCCTACAGACATTCACTCCCGCCCGGAGGCTCCACATGATCCACAAGCGTTCCCTTCTGCAATCGTTGCTCCTCGCCTCCCTTGTCCTTGCCGTCGGGCAGTCCGCGCCTCCCGCCACCGCGCCTCAAGCCCCCGCCAAGAACGAAGGCATACTCCGCCTCCACCTCATGGATGGCTCCGTCATCACCGGCCAACTCAGCTCCCCCCAGATCGATGTCGAAACCCGCTTCGGCATCCTCAAAATCCCCCTCGATCAAATCCGCTCCTTCACTCCCGGCCTCCAAAGCCATCCCGAATTCGACAAACATATCGCTGACCTCGTCGCCGATCTCGGCGCCGACGGCTTCGCCGAGCGCGAAAAGGCCCAGGCCGCCCTCCTCAAGATCGGCCCAGAAATCAAGGCCGAACTCGAACGCTACCTCAAAACCGCCGAGGCCGAAAAACAAACCCGCCTCCAGAAAATCGTCGACGAATTCGACGCCCTCCGCGAAGGCGACGATGAAGAATCCCCCCAGGAATGGGTCCGCGATGACGTCGTCGTCACGTCCACCTTCACCGTCGTCGGAAAAATCAAAACCCCCGCCTTCGATGTCTCCAGCCCCTACGGCAACCTCGCCATCAAACTAAACGATATCCGCTCCCTCCAACGTGATGGCCACGAAGCTGAAGAAATCCGCAAGAACGTCACCGTCTCCGGTACCCTCGTCCCCGCCCGCGGCTACGAAGTCACTTCGATCCGCCTCAACAAAGGCGATCAAGTCACCCTCACTGCCACAGGCACCATCACCATGACCCCCTGGGGCAACCAGGTCGCCACACCCGATGGCGGCCCCAACTTCGGCGTCATCCAGCCCGGCAACATCCCCGGCGGCGCACTCATGGCCAAGATCGGCGACAGCGGCGCCCTCTTCAAAGTCGGCTCCAAACACACCTTCACCGTCCAGCGCGGCGGCATCCTCCAATTCGGCGTCGCCATGCCCGGCGATTACACCTCCTACACCTTCCCCGGCGAATACAACGTCAAAGTCCGCGTCGTCCGAAAGTAGACCCCCGCGCACCACCCCCTAACCACGGACCACTGACAACTAACCTCAGAGCCGAGCGGCTCCGCCGCCGGCCCACCCACCAATCCAATTCCCATCACCCGCACAATCCCAAGGAAACTGACCCACCACGTGAAGGCCCTTCCCCGAACCACGGACCACGGACCACGAACCCCAAATCCCCCAATCAGGTTATTTAGGATAATCAGCTCCACTACTATTGCACGATTCAACCCCTAAAAAAGCGTTTCGTGCAATGTGCAATGCAAAACCCGCTCTGGACTAGCTGCAACGTACATTCGCCTTCATAAAAAACAGCAAAAACGACTGCCAAACCCATATATCCATTATTTTCTCCCTTATTCCCTCCTCTGGCACACCGCTCGCTCTACATCCCAGTGTTCCCGAATGTGAGGCTGCGGGGCCACGCGGGTAGGGCCCCTCAATCTCATGGTCGTGATCGGCGTGACGGCTCGTCCTTTCCCAGCTCGTTTCGGAAGACGACAGGTCCTCACGCAGACTCGACTTTCTGGGCAAACTCAGCGGTCGGGCGGTTCAACCGAACTCGCCCTTCCGCTGTCGAGCCCGGATTCCTCTATCCGTAGTGGAATCGCTCGCGGCTCCCAAAGCTCTGTTCGCGGGCGAGCTCTTCCCCGGTTCTCGTGGTCGGTTCTGACAAGTCGTGGTTGTTTCTTCGATTCGCGGCGGACATGGACGCCCGCCTCCACAGCAGGGGCCCGACGCAACGTGATGGATGAACACGTCGCTCTGGCGAAGGAAGTTGTATCATGCTGTCCACTACCAAAATCGCTCCCCTCCAGGTCGGCTCCGAACTCACCGTCCAGGAAATCTGGCAGGCGTACCTCACATCCCGTGATGACTCCTTCCGCAACCAGCTTCTCCTCCACTATCTCCCCGTCGCCAAAGCCATCGCCCGCAACCTAGCCAACCGCACCCCCGCCGACGTCGAATTTGATGACCTCGTCCAGGCAGGGACGCTCGGTCTTCGTGACGCCCTGGCCTCCTTTGACCCGTCCCGTGGCGTGAAATTCGAAAACTACTGCGGCCAGCGCGTCCGCGGCTCCATCCTCGACTACCTCCGTTCCCTCGATTGGGCCCCGCGCATGCTCCGCCGCCGCGTTGACCTTCTCCGCGAAATGTCCCTCCAGCTCGAAATGTCCTCCGGCCACCAGCCCACCCATCAGGAACTCTGCGACGCACTCCAGATTCCCATGGATGAACTTCAGCAGACCCTCAAGGAACTCGAAGGCCCCGCGCATCTCCGCGTTCGCGTCTCCGACGAACAGTCCGGCGATGAATCCGTCAACCTCGATCTCCTCGCCGATGCCCACACCGACGGCCCCCTCACCGAAGTCCTCCGCCGCGACCTCCGCGAATACGTGGCCCGCGGCCTCAACCCCGTCGAACGCCAGATCATGATGCTCTACTACTACGAAGACCTCAGCTTCCGCGAGATCGGCGAAACGCTCAACCTCTGCGAATCGCGCGTCAGCCAGCTTCACACCGCCATCCTCACCCGCCTCCGCGAACGCAAAGACCGCCTCCTCGACGCCAACCTCGATTGACCCTCCGTACTTAACTTTGCTCCTTTTTCTCACTCCTAAATAGCGACGGCCCCGGTCTCACCGACCGGGGCCGCTCGTTTGGATGCTTGCCCTTAACTCATAATCCATAGCCCATAACAGATCGCCCTCCCTCCGATCGACGCCGGCCCCGCTGTCTCATACGGAATGCACTGATACGCGTGGCCCCCCTTCATCGTTCATCGTTCAACGTTCATCGTTTTGCTCCCGCCAGCGCGTGAATCGAGTGTAAAGCGTATTACCCCACCAAACTCTCCCCCGTCATCTCCTTCGGCTGCGGCAACCCCAGCAGCTTCAGCGCCGTCGGCGCCAGGTCCGCCAGCCGCCCGCCTTCCTTCAACTTCTTGCCCTTGTACCGATCATCCACCACGATCGCCCGCACATCGTACGTCGTGTGCGACGTGTGCGGGCAGTTGTGAATCGGATCCCACATCTGCTCGCAATTCCCGTGATCCGCCGTCACAATCAGGCTCCCCCCCTTGGCCAGAATCGCATCGACGATCCGCCCCACGCAGTTGTCCACCTTCTCCACCGCCTTGATCGCCGCATCCAGCTTGCCCGTATGACCCACCATGTCCCCGTTGGCAAAATTGACGATGTACACGTCGTACTTGTCCGCCGCAATCGCGTCCAGCACCACCTGGCACACCTTCTCCGCCGACATCTCCGGCGCCAAATCGTACGTCTTGATGTCCTTGCGCGAATGCGCCCCGCGAATCTCCTCCCCGTCGAACGGGCCAATCCCGTCCATCGTCTCCTTGTTCACGCTCCGCGGCTCGCGGTAATCATCAAAAAAGAACGTCACGTGCGGAAACTTCTCCGTCTCCGCCGAACGCAACTGCGTCATCTTATGTGCCGCCAGCGTCGCCCCGAAGATGTCATCCATCTTCGCCGGCTTGTCGAAAATCACGTGCACCGGCAAACCGTCCTCGTATCCCGCCATCGTCGCAAAATAGACATTCTTCGGCCGCACCGCCCGTGCAAAACCGCTGTTCGGCTCCTTCGCCAGCGCCGCATCGTCGTACACAAACGCCTTGGTGATCTCCCGCGGCCGGTCCCCGCGATAATTGAAAAAGATAAACGCATCGTTGTCCGCAACCGTCCCGCCTTCGCCAATCACCGACGGCATCACAAACTCATCGCCCCCGCGCGACGTATCCGACGCATTCGCATAATAATGCTCCAGCGCCGCGTCCGCGGTCGGATACTTCACACCCTTGTTCTGCGTCAGCAGATCGTACGCCACCTGCACGCGCTCCCAGCGGTTGTCGCGATCCATCGCGTAGAACCGCCCGACCACCGTCGCGATCCGCCCCGCGCCGATCTCCTTGCACTTCGCCTCCAGCGCCGGCAAATACCGCGACGCCCCCGTCGGCGCCGTGTCGCGCCCATCCGTAATCGCATGGATCAGCACGCGATCGCCCGGAAAATTCTGCTTCTTGGCCATCTCCAGCAGCGCGTACGCATGCTCCTGGTCCGAATGCACGCGCCCGTCGCTGCACAACCCGAAGATGTGTACCTTGCTGTTGTTTTTCTTCGCGTGGGCGAACGCGTCGACCAGCGTCTTATTCGTAAAGAACGACCCATCCCGGATCCGCCGTGTGATCCGCATCGTCTCCTGGTCCACGATCCGCCCCGCCCCGATGTTCTGATGCCCCACTTCCGAATTCCCCATCACGCCCACCGGCAACCCCACATCCTCGCCCGACGTATGGATCAGCACATTCGGAAAATCCCGCATCAACCGGTCATCCACCGGATGCTTCGCCAGTTTGATCGCATTGTACTTATCCTGCGCCGGATTCGGATTCTCTCCCCACCCATCACGCACAATCAACACCAACGGCCGCTTGCTGACACTGCCCATGTATTACTCCAAAATCTTCCAGTGACCACCCAAAAATTCAAACCCGCATTGTATCGTCATTATCCCAATCGCAAAAATCCCCCCCCCGCATAAAGCCCGCCGACGCCGTCGGCGCGGGCCAATCTACGTGTGCCATGCCTTACGGGGTAGGGGCCCCGTCAGGCATGTTCGCGGACACACCCATCAATTCAATCGGAATGCTCCACTAGTATGAGTGAAACCCATTCCCCCCTCCGCTGCCCCTTCAATCCTTCTTCCGCATCAGCGCCAAAAAATCCTTGATCTGCTCTTGCACTCCCGGGCTCGCCGTCACATACAGCTTTCCATCATAGACCGCCGCACTGCTCGACTTCCCTCCCGCATCGCGCCACGTGCTCCGCCCCAAGACGGTTGGGGCAAAGATCCAAAGAATTTTCACGCCACCCCTCTTGCGACCTCAATAACCTACTTCATTGCAGGTATCGCCCACTTTGGCACTTCCATCCCATCCGCTGGCTATCGAAGCAACCTCAACAGCGCAACCGGCACGACTATCGTGAACTGGCGTTTGTACCGGCCAAGGTCAGGGGTATACTGCCCATGCACAGCTTCGGGACGGTCCCTAAGATTTTTGAAGTGTGCCGATAAGCAGCTACGCCCAAGCGGCTGGTGATGGACGCGAGCTTCTGGGAGGGCCAAAACATGCCCAAAACCTTTCTCGACCCCAGTACCCCTACCTCCACGTCGTCTCTTCAAACTCCACGAAAATCGAGTTTCCTATCAGGGAGACTGGCCTTCTCATTGGTGGTCATAGCGTTGGTAGCCATACTCGCAGTTGTGATGTGGAAAACACATTCCAAACAGGATTCCTATGATCCGAAGGATTCCCAACCCGCTGTTGTTGTAAGTAATCCGCAAGCATTCGAGAATATAGATTCGCTAGACCGCCGCTGGTTATCCGGCGTAGCGGACTTTTATAGAGGTGACCAGTTAGTTGCCTCGATTCCTCCCGGTGGGGCGAAGACGATTCGCTTGGGGAAAGGCGCCACCTATGCCCTCGAGTTTAGGGGCGAACGTCATACATTCATGCTGCCAGACTATAACTGGCCCTGTGTCATCGACTGTTCATATGAGGTGCACTCTTGGAGTTATCATAACGGATCTCCAAATCTTGTTGTGGACTGCAATTTGGTGGTGAGGAATGGTGGCGACGATTATTTGAATTTCGGCCATTATCCACGTGATTATTCGGTTATTTCCGTAAATGGTAAGGCCGCGGCTTCGGTACATCCGGTTGGGAGCAAATATTTGGTCTACAGCCAGTTTACGGAAAAACAACATCTGTTCATTCTTGACAATTTCTCGGGTAAGGAAGATGACCTTGCCGTAGGAAATCGCGATACTATGTCTTTTTCGATCTTCCCAAATGAATACAAGAAGTAGCAGAGTTCAATGATAGAAAATTTGATTTGACGGAGGGGAAGCGGCGGCCAATTAATGGTGCGGTGAGGCAAAGGAACCCGTGCCGCGTGAGTGGCGGTTGCTCTAGCTGGGAAGTGCGTTCAGTTTCAGTTTCCTGTGAATGCCGGACCAGTCATTGAGAAATCTGCTGAAGTCGCGTTCTGGCGGGATGACTGCATTCCCTTCGAGTATTTTCGTGTAATCGTTCTTGGACAGCCCACGAGTCTCG
>Ga0114951_10004449_pt1 | contig 13648 bp, 10 predicted proteins | sample AM7aDNAmetaG_FD_88677 | JGI IMG/M metagenome (GOLD analysis project Ga0114951, IMG submission 88677) | Freshwater microbial communities from Finland to study Microbial Dark Matter (Phase II) - AM7a DNA metaG | ecosystem: Environmental > Aquatic > Freshwater > Lake | place: Finland: Lake Alinen...
AAAGCGTTCTCGACGGTGTAGCATTCGATATCCCTTTCGGCGATCAATCCCCGTTCAAACGCTAACATTCGTGAGGCTCAATAGCCCAAACAACTTGCTCCCCTTCCCATCCAGGATCGCCTATTCTCATCCCATGCTGTCGCTCACTAACGCGCGGGGCTACGTAGTATGATTCCCCGCCCCAAGACCACACCCCTTCACTTGGGCTTGTTGGGCTTGCTGATAGCCGCAATGGCCGTCATCGGCGCCGAGCCGCCGCAAACCTCCGCACCTAACCCATCAACTCCCGCGAGTCCGGATGCTCCTCGTGCGACAAGCCGCCGAATCCTGCCGAAAGCTGAATGGCTGGACCGGGATCACGGTGCCCCTAACGGCACGCAATACAGGACGTTCCAGAGCAAAGTGCTCGACCGTGAGGTCAGCTATCTGGTGTATCTGCCGCCGGGCTATGAGCAGGAGAAGCAACGTTACCCGGTGATCTACTTGCTGCACGGCATGGGCGGGAACCAGCGCGACGGCGCGACGACCTACGTTCCGCTCCTCGAAGCCGCCATCAAAGAAGGGGTGATGCCACCGACCATCGTGGTGCTGGTCAACGGCATGGTGAAAAGCTGCTATTGCGATTCGAGCAACGGCCAGTGCCCGATGGAGAGCGTAATCATCCGGGACTTGATTCCGCACGTGGACCAGAGCTATCGCACGATGGCCGGGCGTGAGAGCCGTGTGATTGAGGGATATTCGATGGGCGGCTATGGCGCGGGGCATCTCGGGTTCAAGTATCCCGAACTATTCGGGACGGTGGTGATCAATGCGGGCGGGTTGAATGATCCCAGCCCGATGAATATCCCTGAGGACGACCCGATGTTCGGGGTGTTTGGCGCCGATAACGCGCGCCGGGTAGCCGCGCATCCGAGGGAGTTGGCCCGCAAGAACGCCGATAGGCTGCGCGCCCAAACCAACCTCCGCATCGGTTGCGGTTCGCTGGACAATCTGCTGCCCGGGAATCAGGCTTTGCACGAGTTGTTGACGCAACTCGGCATCAAGCACGAGTACGAAGTCGTTCCCGACGTGATCCATAATTCGGGGATCTATTATCGAAAGCTGGGGACGAAGGTTTTCGAGTTCCATCGGAAGTGCCTCCAGGCTCAGAATAAGGTCAAGTAAGCGATGGCCGCTCGATCAAAAAAAGCGCCCCGGCGTTTACTCCGAATCGCCTCAAACCCAACCATGAAAAGAGGAGGGCGGTAACGGTTGGTCCCGGCACCACCCCACTCAGGAGGACGTAGGCAAGGACCCTACGGCGCTTCTGCTGGCAAGTCCCGTGCCGCGAATACGATCAAGAGCATGGCAGCCAAATTAGACGGGGTAGCGCCATCCAGCGGTCTGGGTCGCCGGCGGGCCGTAGTGCGAACCAAGTCTCCTGGACGGTGCTTGCCTAGGTTAGTTTAACCACCATCTTCCCCACGTTATCTCCCTTGAAAAGCCCCAGGAACGCAGCCACGGCTTTGTCGATCCCCTCGACAACCGTTTCTTTGCAATTCAGCTTGCCGGCCGCGACCAAACTTCCCACCTCGCGCTCAAAGTCCTTTTGGCGGTCAAGCCAGTCTATGACGATGAAGCCTTTCATCGTCAGTCGCTTTACTACCACCAGGAACAGGTTGGACGGCCCCGGCTGGGGTTTCTCCTGGTTATACATGGCGATGCCGCCACACGCGATGATTCGGCCTCGGGTGCGCAAGGCGCAGAGGGCCGCTTCCAGCGCTTCCCCTCCCACGTTATCGAAATAGACGTCAATCCCGTCGGGCACTTCCCGGCTCAAATGCTCGTGATTGGAGGCGGTCCGGTAATTAAACGCCACGTCGAACCCGCACTCCTCGCGGAGGAATCGGACTTTCGCATCCGAGCCAGCGGAGCCAATCACCCGGCAGCCACGCTGTTTCGCAAGCTGGCCCGCCATACTGCCGACTGCTCCTGCCGCTCCGGAAATGAAGACCGTGTCGCCGGTTTTTACCTCCACCAGGTTCAAGCCCAGCCAGGCCGTCATCCCCGGCATGCCCAGCGCGCCCAGATAAACCGAAAGCGGCTCGGCTTTGTGACGGATCGCCTGCAGTTCTGGCGGCGTGGTGACGAAATACTCGCGCCAACCGAAGCTGGACAGGACCACATCTCCCGGCTTAAACGCATCAGCCTTGGATTCCACCACTTCTCCCACAGCTCCGCCCTCCAGTGGCTTACCTATTTCGAAAGGAGGAACGTAGGACTTGCCCTCGTTCATGAGTCCACGCATGTAGGGGTCAACGGACATGTAAAGGTTGCGCACGAGCACTTGGCCACCTGCCAGTTCCGGAAGTTCCACCGAACCCATGCTGAAGTTATCTGCCGTTGGAAGCCCTTTGGGGCGTGAAGCCAACCGAATCTCCCGACTGGTGATTTGTGTCATAATGAAAGCCATCAATGGCAAAGGGCAAGGTGCCATCACCAAGCTGTCGCGGCAAGCAAATGGCAGATTCCTTTTGCATTCGGCCGGGCTGGACCAGGAAACGAGAGCAATCCTCACCAGCGCGGGATTACTGCATTTGAACTGGAATAGCTTCACCGGCTTTAGTATCGTTGCATTTGTATGGAAACATCAAACCCATTGCTTAAACGTGAAGGCGCATTCTCCGCAGCCAGGGATCGCACTGAACCCATGACTTTGCAGGGGGTGGTGAATAAAACCGGTATTCTGCTTCTGTTATGCCTTGGCGCTGCGGCCTTTGCCTGGACGCACCCCGCCCTTCGTGGCCCGCTGTTACTTTTTGGGTTTATCGGAGGGTTCATCGCCTGCATGGTGGGCATTTTCAAACCGACCGCCTCACCTATAGCCGCTCCGATTTATGCCGTATTGGAAGGATTGTGCCTGGGAGCCATTTCTCAGGTCTTTGAACTGCGCTACCCCGGCATTGCCGTCAACGCCATGATGCTCACTTTCGGCGTGTTGGCGGTTATGCTCCTGCTTTACACGACCCGAACCATTCGTGTGACTAGCGGTTTGGTCAAAGGTGTTTTTGCGGCCACCGCCGCCGTTATGCTCGTTTACCTGGTGGACATGGTACTGAGTCTTTTCGGCGTTCGGATGCCCCTCCTCAACGAATCGGGTCCGCTTGGAATTGGGATCAGCCTGGTTATCGTCGGCATAGCAGCGTTCAACCTGTTAATAGACTTTGCCGTGATCGAGGACGGGGTTTCTCGCGGTTCGCCTCGCTACATGGAGTGGTATTGCGGCATGGCCCTTTTGATCACCCTGGTGTGGCTATACCTCGAACTGCTCCGGCTTCTCTCGAAAATTCGTGGCAAGAATTAGTGGGCGGAAGTCCTCGGCCGGTAGGCGATGCTTTCGCTCACCAACGCCCAAATCCCGTCAACTACTGCGTCCATGTCAGCCAAAACGACATCGTCCAGGTTTGCAGATTCTCAAATGGGCCGGGTGGTTTTGAGGTTGGCGTTGAGGGCTGGAGCGGTGTTTCTTGGGCCCTCCGGCGACCCCTGCTTGGGTCTGGCGCTGGGCACCCGGCTTGGCCCGCGCGCCCAAACCATGAAGCACACGCGCATCGGGGCGTTTTGGCCCCTCGCTACTGGTGTCGGCTGCTGCCAGCCGGACCGTCCAGGCTGTCCCCGTAGCCACACCGTAGCCTCGCCGTAGCACCTCTTATCGCCGATAAGAGGTGCTACGGCGAGGCTACGGTGTGGCTACGGGGAGGGTCCGGGGCAGTGCCGGGGCGGGTGGGGTGTGCCAGCGTCGTGGGGATAGCATTTTGCCACCGGCTTCCACCTGGGCCACCGGGGCCAAACCGCCGGTCAGCGCGGCTATGTGGCCACCCGCCTGGGCCTGGAGGCGCTCACGGCCCAGCTTTATCGGGAGGCGCTCCCCTGCGGCCTGGGCCAAGCCAAGCAGGCGCGCACGGCAGATAACGCTCCTTCCCCTGATAGAGCCCAAAAACCCTGGGCCGGCGCGGTGTTTTGGGCTCGCAGCCAGTTGGGCTCGTATTCAGTAGTGGTGCCGCCGGAGGCGCCCCGCCCCGCGAAATTACTAAAACATGAGTTGACGGCTTTCGTTAAATCCCGTATTCAGTGTTCTTATGCAAATCGAGAGTCTGAAAGTCTTTTGCGACCTAGCCGAAACTGAGAGCTTCACCAAGGCCGCCCAGATCAACGGAGTCACCCAATCCGCGGTGAGCCAGCAAATCAGTTCGCTGGAGCGTCTCTTCAAGTCGCTCCTCATTGAGCGCAGCAAGAAGAAGTTCCGGCTGACTCGGGAAGGACAGGTGCTGTATGATTATAGCAAGCAGGTGATCGGCACCTACGATGCGCTGCAGAGCAAGCTCCAGGAGATCAAAGATATTATCTCGGGCACCATCCGGGTTGCCACCATCTACAGCATCGGCTTGCACGACCTGCCGCCGTACCTGAAGAAGTTTCTCAAGACCTATCCGACCGTGAACGTCCACGTGGAGTACCGCCGCGCCAACCAGGTGTACGAGGACGTGCTGGGCAACGTGGTCGATCTGGGCCTGGTCGCTTATCCCACTCGGGACAGCAAGCTCGAGATCTGCGCGCTCCGCAAGGAGCCCCTCGTTTTGATCTGCCACCCGCAGCATCCCCTCGCCAAGAATAAGGGCATCCGGCTAAAAGCCATTAGCGGGCAGAAATTCATCAGTTTCGAGCCCGATATTCCCACCCGCAAGGCGCTCGATCGAATTCTTAAGGAGCACTCGGTCCAGGTCCAGCATGTGATGGAGTTCGACAACATCGAGACGGTCAAACGCGCGGTCGAAATTGACGCCGGCATTGCCATTGTGCCGGAGGGAACCGTTGCCCAGGAGGTGGCCAAGAAAACCTTGGCGCAGGTGACGCTTGAAGATGGGGAATTCTACCGTCCGCTGGCCGCCCTCTATAAGAGAAACAAAGTCCTCTCGCCGGCGATGAGGCAGTTTCTGGCCGTCTTGAAAGACGAGAAATAGGCAGACCGCAGTCGGCTGATGGTTACTTCAAGTTCGCTGGATTGAGCGGCTTCAAGTCCTTCGGCACGAACATTCCGTTTTTGCGAACCAGTTCGCCGTCGAACCAGATTTCGCCCCCGCCCCATTCGGGCCGCTGGATCAGCACCATGTCCCAGTGGATCGCCGAGCGGTTGCCGTTGTCGCACTCCTCATAGGCCTGGCCGGGTGTCAGGTGCAGCGAGCCGGCGATCTTTTCGTCAAAAAGAATGTCGCACATCGGGCTCAGGATGTAGGGATTGAAGCCGAGCGAGAATTCGCCCGTGTAGCGGGCGCCGGGATCGGTGTCCAGAATCTCGTTCAGGCGCCGCGTATTGTTCGACACCGCCTGCATGATCTTCCCGTCCTTGAACTCCAGGCAAACATTCTCGAACTTGGTCCCCGAATACAGGGTCGGCGTGTTGAACTGGATGCGCCCGTTGATCGAGTCTCGCACCGGACAGGAGAACACTTCGCCGTCGGGGATGTTCCGGTCACCCTTGCACATTTTCGCGCCAAGGCCTTTGATGCTGAAGGTCAGGTCCGTGCCCGGGCCTTTGATGTGGACACGGTCTGCTTGTTTCATGCGGCGCTCCAGCGGCACCATCGCGCGGGCCATCTTGAGGTAGTTGAGCGTGCAAACCTTAAAATACAGGTCCTCGAACGCTTCCGTGCTCATGCCGGCGGACTGAGCCATGCTGGGCGTCGGCCAGCGCAAAACGCACCAGCGGGTTTTGTTCACGCGGTAATTGAGGACCGGCCGGGTGGTTCGCGAATAGAGCGCCATGCGGTCGCTGGCCACGTCGGCGTTCTCGCTGGCGTTGGCGCTGCCGCGGACCGCGATGTAGGCCTGCACTTTCTTCATGCGGAACAACTCGAGGTCGCGCACCAGGCGGGCATGCTCACTGTTTGTGTTCCGCAGCACCTCGCGGTTGATGCGCGTGTGGCGGACTTCGATGATCGGCGTGGCCCCCGCCGCGCGCGCGGCCTGCATCAGTGCGATGGAAAACTCGTCGGGCACATCAACCATGTCCAGCAGCACCCGGTCCCCCTTCTTCAAGGAGGTAGAATACTCAACCAGCATCTTGGCCAGCTTCGTGTAGCGAGGATCAGTCATACGAAGAAGAAAGCAGAAATTGGGAAAGCAGAAAACAGAAATAAGAAGCGGCGGAATGGCGAGCGCGGGTCTTGGATTTCTGCTTTCTGCTTTCTGCGTTCCCAATTTCTGCTTTTCCCCACGAGCTTTGCGGCTTTACAGGTCCTGACAGCATTGGCAAGTTGCTCGGGAAAGATGTCCTTTCTCCCGCTGGTCAGAATTTGGATTTGGGCTTCGGTCCTCGCGAGTGTCGCGGGGTGGCTACTGTCTGCCCTGGGGCAACTCAACCGGGTTGGTTACGGAATCGCCATCACCTTGGCAGTCATCGGCCTTTGGCTCGGGCGCTATACGCTGAACCTGATGCCGCCGAGCAGCCTCCTCAATTGGGGCAAGGTCCGGGCGCGGTTTCGACGCTGGCTGCCAGCGTGCTTTGTGGGGCTGGCGTTTCTGGTGTTCCTCGGTGGGGCGCTTTACCCGGCGACGACCCATACGGCGATGACTTATCGCACGCCGCGGGTGCTACATTGGCTGGCGGAAGGGCATTGGCATTGGATTCACACCTCGAATTACCGGATGAATAACCGGTGTTGCGGCCTGGAGTGGCTGAGCGCGCCGCTGCTGCTCTTCACCGGCTCGGATCGCGGCCTGTTCCTGATCAACTTCGTCCCCTTCTTGCTCATGCCCGGGCTCACCTTCAGCGTCTTCACGCGCTTGGGGGTGCGGGCTCGGGTTGCGTGGTACTGGATGTGGCTGTTGCCGACGGGTTATAACTTTTTGCTCCAGGCCGGCAGCCTGGGCAATGACACCTTTCCCACGGTGTACGCGTTGGCGGCCGTGGACTTTGGCCTCCGTGCCTGGACTTCACGACGTCCGGCCGACCTTTGGTATTCGCTGCTGGCGGCCGCATTGTTGACTGGCGCTAAGGCGAGCAATCTGCCGTTGCTGCTGCCTTGGGCCATCTTGGTGCTTGGGCTGTGGCAACTCACCACGCGCCGGCCAGTCGTGACTTTCATGGCGATGTTGCTGGCGGCCGCGGTTTCCGTCCTGCCAACGGCAGCGTTGAATGTGCGCTACTGCGGGGATTGGTCCGGTTTGGTGCTCGAACACGCCGGGATGAATATGAAGAACCCGGTCGTGGGGATTTGGGGCAACGCGCTCCTGTTGCTGTCGAATAACTTTGTGCCTACGTTCTTTCCCGTCGCCGGTTGGTGGAACCGGTCGGCTCTGTCCATCCTGCCTCACGCGCTAACGGCCCCGATGGTGGCAAACTTCGAGCAGGGATTCATTTTTCTCGGTGAGATGCCCACCGAAGATTGGGTTGGCTTGGGCTTCGGCCTGAGCGTGCTGCTGGCGGTCGCCCTGGGGGCGTCCTGCTTCCGTGCCGGTTCCGGGTCAAACCAACGCTGCGCCGGCAGCCGGTTTGTCCCTGACTGGTTGCGCTGGTGTGTGTTAGTGGCACCCTGGCTATCGCTGCTGGCCTATTGCATAAAGTCCGGGATGGTCACCCCGGCGCGCTTGATATCCCCCTATTACCCGCTGCTGCTGCCCGCGTTGTTGGTGGGGGCGAGGCAGGCTGACATTGTTCGGCGCCGCTGGTGGCGCATGATGGTTGGAGGCGTGCTGCTGCTGGCGCTGCTGGTGCTCGTGCTCACGCCCGGACGCCCCCTGTGGCCGGCCCAGACCGTATTGTCGAAGGTGCTGGCGTGGAAACCCGGCCAGCGCTCGATCGCCCGGGCCTTGGCCGTCTATAGCGTCTATGATATGCGCTCTGATCCGCTGGCCAACGTGCGGGCTTTGCTGCCGGAGGGACTATCCCGGGTGGGCTTTATGGGGACAGCCGATGACATTGACATGTCCCTGTGGCGGCCTTTCGGTCAAAGGCGGGTGGAGCATGTCCTATTGAGCGATGCTCCGGAGCAAATCCGGCAGCGCCGTCTGCGATACGTGGTTGTCGGGGGGCTTAACCTTTCCGAGAACAATACCACCCTGGCTGCCTGGCAGGGGCGGACTGGGGCCGAATTGGTCGCGACGACCACCGCCACGATACTGGTGAGTCAGGGGCCGCAGCCCTGGTATGTTGTCAGGTTCCCGGAGTGAAGGCACCGCCCAGCCCTCGTGGGGAAAAGCAGAAATTGGGAAAGCAGAAAGCAGAAATCCGAAGCCCGAAAACCCGAATTTTCAAGGGATTTCTTTGATGAGGATATCCTCGGAGCGGTAAACCACTGGCCAGGCGTCCACCGTCGGGGAGATCGTAGCCGGGTAGCAGAAGCGCTGGCGCTTGCTGCCGGGATTCACTGCCTGGACCGCCACTTGCACGGGCGACTCACTCATCAGCACCAGCTTGTTGTAGCCCAGTGATTTAAGTCGGCGCAGGTCCGCCTGGTTGCCCAGCAGATCATATAATCCTTTAACGGTGTTGACCCCCTTCAGGCCTTCCAAGCTATACACGCACAACCCCTTCCGCCCGGATCGGAACAGCTCCTCGCCGCTCCACCTGGCACTGTCGTAAAAAATCAGCTTATCTTCCGGCTTCGTGTACTGCTGGAGGAGCGCGGCAATCTTCTGGGGATAGTAATCGTAATTGATTGCCACTTTCATCGAGATGACTCCTTCAATGGCCGAGAGAACCAACACCCCCCCGGCCAGGGCCAGCCGCAGCCAGGTCGCAGGCATTTCTTGCGCCCAAAAAGGCTCCCAGCGAGCCAAAGTGGCGCCACACAGCAACGCCACGGCTGGGCAGCACATGAGGTAGTAGTGCCAATGTTCCAGAACCAGGTGAGTGAATACCAGCGTTGTCAGGAAGGTGGCCAGCAGCCACAGTTTCGGCAGGCGATTGCCAGCGCGAAGCAGGGCCGGCACCAGCAGCGCTATCAGAGGCAGGCTGCCCAGCGTTGCATGCAGGAAGCGCCAGCCGCCCTTGATCCAGGGCCCGGGACTGAGCCGAAAGTGCCAGTCGCCAAAACACCACCACACCAGCAGCGGACTATGGGAAAGCCTCAGTTCGTAGTAGGGGTATTCCGCCTGGGCCGCGAGGTTGCCGGTATGATGCGTCCAGGCGGCGAACAGGCCCACCGCCACAACCCCCGCGCCCGCCAGTAAGCCCCAGGTCCGCCACGGCCGCACCCCGTTGACCATCAGCAGGAAAACGCTGCACAGCCCTGCCGCCATAAAGAACGGCACTTTGGAAACCGCGCTCAAGGCCGCCAGCAACGTCGTCGGCAGCCACCACCACGCGTTGCCGGTGCGGATCATCTTGTCCGCGAAGAAAAGATACCAGATTGCCAACACTTGGCAGAAGGCCTCCGTGGAGGCCAGGCCGGCCCAGAGAACGATCAAGGGCTGGGTCAGAAAGAAGGCCGTGCCCCACCAGGCTGCGCGTTCTCCCACATAGTGCCGGGCGAGTTGGAAGAATGGCCAGAGGGCTGTGGCAAAGGCCAGCAATGACACCAGATTGGCCCACCCGTACCAGGTCGAGCCGGTGGCCTTGAAAGCCAATCCCGCCGCCGCCTGCCACAGCGGTAACTCCGGTGCCGTGGGTGTCCCGGTCGCGTTAAATCCCACGATCACCGGCCGCAGCAGGTTGATCGGGCCGCGCGCATACTCCAGCGCGGTCCCAAGATGACTGCCAAGAAACAGGGGCTTGCCGAGGAGGGCGTTGCCGAGGTGAAACGCCACGATTAACGCAAAGAGCGTCACGACCAAGGGGACCAGCGAAGGGGGTTTAGATGATTCAACTTGCACGCCGGTTAAGTATAGGACCCTTCGTCCGAAATCAAGCGGGCAAACCGCGGCTGATCGCACGGCGCCATCAGATACTACGGCGAGCCGCGAGCTAAATACGCGCGGAGCCGCCGGGGGGAGATACTCGCTTGACACGCCGGTGTGCCTCCCGTAGCTACGTGGTGTGCAAGCTCAGAAAGTCAGGCCAGCGCCATTAGCCTCTCTGGTCGTGAGTCTCTTTGCATTGATCGTGGCGTTTCACCTTGCCAACGCCTTGCTCGGGAGGCCGTTTTCCCGTGCCCTTCATCTCGGGCCAGCGCTGGAGTATGCGCGCGGCCCGATCAACCTGCTGCGGCCGGTGATCGTGGGATTCAACGCGACCGGAAGTCCGACGGCGCAAGAGTTGCCGCTGTGGCAGGCGGCGGTGGGATTGGCTTTCAAGGCCACCGGCTCGACCTGGTACGGGTGGGCCAATCTGGTGTCATTGCTGGTTTTTGCCACGGCGCTGTGGCCGTTCTTCCAACTCGCCCGGCACTATGTGGGAGAACGCGCAGCCTGGTGGGGCACGGCCTTCTTCTTGGCGCAGCCTTTGATTGTTGTGCGAGCTGGCTACGCCTCCACGGATGCCTTCTGCCTGGTGTTGACGATCTGGTTTCTGTTCTTTGCCGATAAGATGATCCGTACCGGCAACGCGTGGTGGTGGCTGCCGACGGCGTTGTTTGCGGCCTTGAGCGCGGTTTCCAAGGCGCCGTTCTTCCTGGCGGCAGGGCTGTGCAGCGTTTTCATGCTGATGGTCAACGGCGTGCGGGGCTGGCGGACCTGGGTCTTGCTGGCCAGTTCCGGTGCGATGGGCGTGGGCGCTCTGAGCTTGTGGACCTCCCACACAAATTCACTTGGGGCCGAGGCCCTGTACCCCTATGTGGATCTAAGGCTCTCGCACAGTCCTCACATCGCGCGGTGGTATTTTGGCAACCTACAGGATCGGCTGAGCCCGGGGCTCTGGATTAAAGCCGGTTGGCGATTTCTGCACGCGACGTTAGGGGGTCCGCCCCTGGTGGCGCTGCTGGTGCCAGCCCTGCTTCGCCCTGGCAATCGCCTGCCGAAACTGTGGCTGCTGGCCACCTTCCTGACGACGCTGGTGTTCACGAATCTCATCCTGGACCAATGGCATTACTACCTCATGTGTTGCCCCGCCGTGGCGCTGCTCTGCGGCGCCACCCTGGCTCGCTGGGAACCTTTTTGGGCGCAGGAAATGCCCCGGGCCTGGCTGCGGCTCGCCCTGGCCGGGGTGGTGTTGGTTCTCTCGGCCATTGACGGAGTCATCGCCATGAAGATCGCGAATGACTATGACAGCTTTCCAAGCGAGCTGAGCGTAGTCATCCGCGAGCATACCAAACCGGGGGACAAGCTGATTGTTTTCGGCGAGGGTAATTGGGGGGGAGAGGTGCTGTTCCGGTCGGGGCGGACGGGGTTGTCAGTATCCAGGTTACGCGACGTGGAAGACCTGCCGACGGTTAAGGGGTTGTGTAATCTGCTGAACAACGAGGCGGACCTGCGCCGGTTAAAATCGCTGGGCTACAACAAACTCGTGCTGCTGAGCGAATCGCCCGTGCGGGTCGCTATCTCGGCAGTCAATCCGGGCAGCCGGAAGACGCGTGAGTACTATCCGGCCAGCATCTCCCCCACCGTGGATGCGTGGCCGGTGGATTACCGGTCCGAGGATATCCTCATCAAAGAAATCCCTTGAGGACCACCCCAGGTTGGGCGGTTCCCCAAGGAGGGAGCAGCCCGAGTCAGGCCTTGCGCCACACCCCAATGATCGATTTGCCAACCCGGTAGCCCAGCAGCGGGTCGAGCAGCACGGAGGCGCGAACCAGCACCCGATCCCAAAAGAGCACTTGCGCTTGCGTGGGGGAAGCGCTGCGCAAGAAAAGCCGGTTTCCGAGCGAGGCCCCCAACCCGACACTGTCAAGGTAGCGCAGGCGGACCATGCTGGCGGACGGAGGCTGGAGCGATTGGAACCGGCGGCGGTCGTAGCGCCGGTAGTGGCCGATGGCTCGATCAAACGGCGTGTATAGCCAGTTGTGCGCAGGGCAGAGGACAACGAGGTGGCCCCCGCGGCGCAGCATCGCCACGGCGGCGCTAACTTCCGCCCCATCCTTCTCGATATGCTCCAGCACATCAACGTAGAGGATGCAGTCGTAATTCGCGGCGGACGGCAGGTCCCGGAGCGCGCCGATTATGACGGAGATGCGGTCCGGCCCCGCCATAGCGCGAACGGCGGAGTTCAGACGCTGAGCGAGCCCCGCGTCCGGTTCGAGACAGGTCCAGGTGCGGCGCGGAAGCTGCGCCAGGGCTTGAGTGATCGCCCCGATGCCGGCGCCAACCTCGAGCACGTCCCCGAACACGAAGGAGGCCATCTGGGCAGCCAGATATCGTTTCCAGTTTTGGGCGCGCGCAAAAACATCGAGCTCCGCGCCGAGGTAGTGGTAATCATCCATTTCGGGGCCAAAGGATATCCACTGACCGCACGAAACGTGCATACTCACCAATGGGGATGAACGCGGCGAAGCTGCGACCCGACAGGACGCTGAGGATGAAACCGATCGAAGCCAGGGTCAGTTGCACCAGGAGCAACGTGACGAAGCACCAAATGATCGTCGCGCTGCCCAGGTGGCCGCCTTGGCTATGCCCGCCCGCTGCCAGGCTGACGCACAGGCCGGGCAGCGCGACACACAAGCCGATGATGGACGCCGTGAGGAGGCGCACGCCGATAACGTCCCCAAAGACCGAAGCTGCGCTTAGCCCATGGATTACCAGCGACGCCCAGCGCATGCGCGATTGTCCGGAAAACCGCCGGCCCCGCGGCAAGGGCACCGTCTTGAGCGGCAGGCGGGACCGCACCGCGGCGGCGGCGTAATGGTTCCACAAGTCCGCGGCCGTCACCAGGCTCGCGGCATGGTTGTGGCTGATGACGCTGAAATTCCCGATGCGCACCGGCACGCCGGTGAGAACTACATGGACCAGACGGTACAGGTGGTAGAACAGTTGGAAAACCAGGCTCTCCGTGCGGCGGGTTCTGGCGGCAAAGACCGCGCACCGTTCGTCCGCTGCGAAACGGGTCAACAGCGTCGGCACGTGCCCGGGCATGTCTTCGCCGTCCCCGTCCATGACGACGATGGCCGAACACGGGGAGTTCTCCACCACCCAACAGAGGCCGGTGGCCAGCGCTCGCTGGTGTCCCAGGTTTCGGCAGAGGTTGACCACTTTCACGCTCGCGATCGTTTGTAACCTGGTCTTCAGCAGCGACTCGCCGGGTGCCTCCTGCGACCCGTCGTTGACGATCACAACCTGGTATGACCAGGCTTTCGCATCGAGCTGCGCGTCAATCTGGCGCAGGACTTCCGCGGCAGATTCCCAATCGTTATAGACGGGGATGAGGATGACGACGGTGGGGCGTTCAGCGCGCACGGTTCAGGTTCCTCCCGGGCGGGCGCTGGGGCATGACGCCAAGCCGGCTAAACGGTTCAGCCGCCATGATCAGCGCCGCAAACCAGGCAAGACCAACAGTTCTCCCACACATAGCGCTTAGGCTTGTACAAGAGTACCGCGTGCAGCGCAAACGGAAAGCGCGTGGAAAGCGGCGCCGGCGCCAGACCTCCTGACATAGCCTCAAATTTCCAAGGGATTTCGATATTCTTGCGAAATGAACATGTCAGGTGTTATTGCGTCTTACGCGCGCGCGCGCAAGAGCGACCCCATACCTTACAATTTACCCCCCCCCGCCCCTAACGACTTTAGCAACCGTCCCGGATTT
>Ga0114951_10004450_pt1 | contig 13647 bp, 17 predicted proteins | sample AM7aDNAmetaG_FD_88677 | JGI IMG/M metagenome (GOLD analysis project Ga0114951, IMG submission 88677) | Freshwater microbial communities from Finland to study Microbial Dark Matter (Phase II) - AM7a DNA metaG | ecosystem: Environmental > Aquatic > Freshwater > Lake | place: Finland: Lake Alinen...
GCTACTCTTTGCTTTCTTTAACTTCTTTGCGATGTTTGAATAACTCCACCTTTCGGAAAGCAACAATTCAATGATAACTCTGTCGTCGTATGTGAAATGTGATGGCTTTTTTGTTGATTTTTTCTCATTTTTGTTTGTGTTTTTCATAGCTTTGATATTACATCAAAGCGTTCGGATTCAAAACAGAATTTGCTTGGCTCGGCAAAACTGTAGCGAAGAGATTTCACTAAGGGCAATCGAGTATTTGTTTGCTTTTCCGGCGGCATTTATGCTGTCGGGAGTCTTGTCGGAGTCTCTTTTCTTGTTGCTGGTAGTTGCCTGCTTCTTGCTGGCAAAAAAAGAACAATGGCTTTGGTGCGGAATTCTTGGGATGTTTGCATCCCTTGTGAAACCGCACGGCATTGTTTTGTTTTTGCCTTTACTATGGGCAAATTACCGTTGCAACAAGGGACTGAAAACAAACATGCTCTGGTTGTTTCTGATTCCATGCGGGCCCCTACTGTTTGCCGCTTACACGTGGCATTTGACAGGAGATTTTCTGGCCTATATTCATGTCAAAAAATCGGGCTGGAGTCTCGGAGTCTCTAATCCGCTTTCACGGTTGGTTGACGACCTTAGGTCAGCAAGATTTTATATCTCGCTACAGACATTTGCGTCGGCCATTTTAGCGGGATTGTTGATCGCTTACCGGAAGAAGATTGACTCTTCCCATTTCTTGTTTGGAGTTATGTTCATTATTTTCCAAACATTTTTCTGGGCGGGCCCTTCTATTCTTCGGTATTACACAGCGATATTCCCGCTATATATCGCTCTTGCCAAGATGTCAGCCAACAAGAGGTTGGACGATATTGTACCAATCGGATTTGGAATAGTTCAAACATTCCTGTTCATCACGTGGGTGACGGGCAAATCGATGATCATATAACAGGCGCAAGCGCGCAGTCGGAATAGAAACCCTCTTCCGACTTTTTTTGTATTTATTATTTATTAAATTGGCCGAGCAAAAGTAGATTGAGTGTTGATTGTAATATTTCCAATTTTAAATTCCAAATCCATTGTTATTTTTGTTTGTGATGTTGATGATGAAGTTGTTGGCGGAGCCGAAGATGCATTAGTGGCTGTACATAAATCAGAATTACTACCACCATTTTGTCCAAGACATGTCCACGTTACCGATTGACCAGAAAGTGGAAATGCCGGACTATTGTCTGGAATTCCAGTATGACAATAGGTATCTGATCCAAAGCCAGTTCCAGAATAGTATATTCTTGAAGCAGGCCCACAAAGGCCTGGGGTCCCTCTTGCATAAACAATATTATTGCCAAATAAAAATTTCGTAATAAAATTTATCAATGAATTTTTGTCGACGTCTGCCAATAAAAATGGTTTTTTATTTTCAGCGAGAACTTTTTGATTTAATCCGTCAACTGCAAATCTTATTGAACTTATTTTAAAATCCGAAGAAGAAATCGGAACGGGGTTAGCGTTCATATCATAGTTTGGGCCATATGCTTTTTTTTCTTCCAAAATTCCTGTTATGGCATTCAAATCAAATTCATCGCAGGCATTATAAGAAACACCTAATACAACTTTTACGTCTGAACTGTTTAAAAATCGTATACCTGTATGAAAACCATTTGTGTCTGCTCCTGAAAAAGAATAAACTTGCCCCGCAGTAGCAATACAATTAGATTCATCTGACGTTGCCGGCACCGCTGATTTTATTGCCCGCGACATATATTCTTCAATATAACTTATCTGGCTTAATGCTTGTTGTTGAGACAAAATTTGGCTTTCGCTTTTTATAACCGAAATAAAAATTCCAATTGCCGAAGCCACAATAAACAAAAATACAGCCATCACAACAATCATTTCTATTAAAGTAAAACCCTTTGAATTCATAAAATTATTTCCAATTATATAGATATTCTTCAACGGTAACAGATCCTCCCCCATCATCCGCCAAACCGCCCGCGCTTACCAAACTTGCCTTTTTATCCCAATAAACTGTCACAGAAACTTTCATTTCATCGCCAGAAATATCAATTGTAATTTTTCTCTTGAATTTAGTTGGCGTACCAATTTTTGATTGATTATAAAACCCATTTGAATCTGTATAAAGATACTCGCCATTAGTTCCCCACGAGGTCATTGGATAAGCAATTACAGATGGATTTGTTGAACCGGTTGTATAGTCTGCCTCGCATCCATTGGTACAACCGGTAAGTCCGGTATTCCAACCGGTGCCTGCTGGATTATTATTTCTTATGTCTTTTATAATTTCAATTCCCTCTTGAGCCAAATACGTGGCTGTAAATTTATTGGAAATGTCGCCTGTGGCAACAACCATTGCAGAATATGCGCCAAAAATTCCCACAATTCCAATGGACAAAATAAAAATGGCAATTATCAGTTCTATTAAGGTAAACCCCTTATTAAAATTTGAATATTTTATTTTCATCTAACTTGTATTAAACCTGAGGTGTTCACGGAAACCGTTTTTGTTTGAGTTGTGTCGGCATCTAAAGACAAAACAATATCAACTTCACTGCCGTTAATCTCATTTCCATTACCGTCTGTTATGGTTATTTTGGGATTCGGCGGAGCAAAAGTTATATTTGTTTGGTTAATTTCGTTTTTCTTTCTATCATTATCATAATAATATATATCCGTTATAGAAATCCCATTATTGTCCGTAGATTTTGTATAAGATACATTACCCGATAAAACTCCTGACAAAGCATTATTTTCAGCCGTTCTTATGTTTTGAGCCAATTCATAAGCTGCAGAATTAAGCGCAAAACTTCCTTGGATTTTTGGAAGATTTAAAAAGGCAATTGAGGAAAACAACGAAATAATAAAAACAACCACAATAATTTCAATTAAGGTAATGCCCCTCTGCGAATTTGAAATTTTAAATTTAAAATTTGAAACCAATTTAAAATAATTAAATTTTAAAAAAAGTAAAATACCATTGAATTATTTGCTCTCCCCAAAACAAAGCAATAAAAGTTCCTAAAATTAAAAAGGGGCCAAAAGGAATTTCGCTTTTTAAACCTTTTTTTTGAAACGCCATCAATATTACACATATTATAGCACCAATAAAGAATGCTAAAAATAGAGCTACTAAAACATTTGGCAAGCCCAACAAAAGCCCCATTAAAACAGCCAGTTTTACATCGCCAAAACCCATAGCCCGCCCTTTTGAAATTAGAAATATTAACAAGAAAAAGCCCCCCGCAACAACTGTGGCCAGCAGATAATTTTCCAGAAAAATAATTTTAGAACCCGTCATCCCCGCCCCCCCTCTTGTCATTCCCGCGAAGGCGGGAATCCACAGTACTCCAAACAAACGATATAAAAAAGTAATAATAATCGCCGGAAACAAAACTTTGTCAGGAATTAAATAGTGCTTTAAGTCATAAACGAAAATTACAACCAATGAACCGGCAATGTAAAATAAGAAAATCGGGTTTAAAAATTTAAGAATTTCAAATTGATTTAAAATTTCAAATTTAAAATTTAAAATTATCAAAAATAGCAACGCGGTTGATATTTCTACTACTGGATACTGCCAAGATATTTTCTTTTTACAATAACGGCACCTCCCTTTTAAAAATAACCAGCTAAAAACCGGAAACAGATCCAGCCAAGACAAATTATGCTTGCAATGCGGGCAAAACGACCACCCATTTAAACTTTTTTTATATTCCATTCTGTAAATAACACAATTCAAAAAACTGCCAATGCATAGTCCAAAAATGGCAATAAAAATATAAGTTAAGATTTCTAAAATCATTATTTTATTGTATCAAAAAAACAGAGCCCAATAAAGGACTCTGTTTTAAAATTTAAAATTATGGACAGGTCGGAGATCCGGCGGTGCAAGCAGTCCAACCACTAGCCTCTGCCTTAGTTATGCCAGTAGAATCATTACACCAGTAAGAACCATCATTGAGCTTTGCATATATACAATAAGCAGAATTATCAGCTTTATAAACAGGCACAAATGTCCCCCCTTGATTTGATGTTATATCATTTCTTAAATTCTGCTGAACATAAGATGCATTAGTATCACAACCAGAAAAAGAACCATTTGCAGCGGCTCCGCAAGCTCCCATTCCAACCGCAATATTAGACATATCAGATTTGATTGCCGCGTCTTTTGCTTTGTTGATATATTGCGTCACGTTGACCAAAACAATCGAAGCCAAAATGGCGATAATAGCAATAACCACAATTAATTCAATAATCGTGAAACCCTTTTGTTTTTTTATATTCATTTTATATTTTTAGTATATTATTTTTTAATTATATAATTTTTATAAATTAATGGCAACTTGTCCAACCGCTACACGAAGTTGTTTCTTCTTTTATTTTGCCCGTGCTGTCAACGCAATAATATTTTGAATCAGAAAATTTTTGTGCACAGGCCACCCATGCGCTATTTGAATCTTCGCAATGCGCGACGGTGCCATCTGGCATTTGACTTTTTGCATTAGCAAACGCACCCGAATCAGGATTACAAAAACTAGAGTAACTATTATTTGCATTATAAAACGCCTCCCCGTCGGTTATTAAAACTGATAAATTTCCTTTTACATTGACATCTTTGCCGGTGGCAAAATATTTGGGAACACTCAACAAAACAACTCCCGACAAAATGGCAATTATTGCAATTACAACTATTAATTCTATTAAAGTAAAACCTTTTTGATTTTTCATTTTAAATTGTTCCTAACGCGCCGTAAAGCGGTTCAATCACAGAAACTGCCAACAGGGCCACAACTATTCCCAAAAAAATTATTAGAATTGGCTCTAAAAGTGCGGTGAAAGTTTCCAGTGCCTGCTGGACGTCTTTGTTGTAAAAATTAACAATTTCCATTAAATTTTTATCGAGCTTTCCGGTTTCTTCTCCCACCTGAATCATTTGCACCACAAATGGGGGGGCATAATCGGGGTAATTTATCAAAACAGAACTTATTTTTTCTCCATTTGAAACTTTTTCTTCGGTTTCGGCAATAATTTGTTTATAAACCGAATTATCAACCGTATCGCGGGTAATTCGCAAAGCTTCATTTATTGAAAGACCGGCTCCAATTAAAGTGGAAATATTTTCGGCAAACGTAATAAGAAATATTTTTTTTAAAAAGTTTCCAATAAGCGGAATTTTTAAAGACAACTCGTCGTACGTTTTTTTGCCGGATTTGGTTGTTGAATAAAAAAACAAAAAAGCAACCAACAAAAATATTCCCGTAATAATCATAAAACCATAACCCGCCAAAAAGGTGTAAAAACTTATCATTAATGACGTAAAAAGGGGGGGCTTTGTTGTGGTTTGCTTTAACAAATTAACAAGCTGGGGCATTACAAAAAGTATAACCAAAGTAATCACCGCAAACAAAACAATAAGTACAAATGCCGGATAAATCATTGCGCTTTTAATTTTTGAAGCAATGTCGGACTCTCTTTCCAAGTGATCCGAAAGATAATAAAGCGATTCCGAAATTTTTCCCGAAGCTTCTCCGGTTTTTATTAAGCTAACATAAAAAACATTAAAAATTTCCGGAAACGCCCCAAAAGATTCCGACAAAGAATTACCTTCTTGCACCAACTGTGAAATTTTTAAAACTTTTTTCTTAAAGACCGGATTTTTAATTTGCACCGCCAAACTTTCCAAGCCCTGTGTCACCGGAACCCGCGACTGCATCATCACCGCCAACTGACGGGAAAATATCGCCAAATCTTTTTTGGAAACCTTGTTTAAAAATTCAATATTTTCTGTTTGCAAAACAAAAGGCGCCTGCTCTTTTATTGAGGTCACAAAAATATTATACTTCTGCAAAAGCACAGCCGCCGCCTCTTTAGAAGAGGCCTCAACTGTCCCCGTTTCAATTTTCCCCTCTTTATCTCTGGCGTGATAAATATATTTCATCTCAACAAGTTTTTTATTTCTCCAGGGTCAAGCGAATAATCAATGGCGTTTTTTAGGGATATTTCTTTTTTTCTTACTAAGTCAACCATTGCCCGGTTTAAAGAAATCATTCCCTCTTTTGCCGACGTTTCTATCACGGCCGGGATTTCGTGTATTTTATTTTCTCTTATTAAAGTTGAAACTGCGTTGTTGTTTATTAAAATTTCGCAAACAGGAATGAAACCTCCGCTAATTCTTGGAATTAATCTTTGCGAAACAATTCCCAAAAGCGAACTGGACAACTGAAATCTTATTTCGCTTTGTTGTTCGGCCGAAAAAACGTCGACAATTCTGTGTATTGTTTGGGCCGCCGAATTTGTATGCAAAGTTGCAAAAACCAAGTGGCCTGTTTCGGCTGCAGTAATTGTTGTGGAAATTGTTTCCAAATCCCGCATTTCTCCCACCATAATCACATCTGCATTTTCCCGCAAAGATGACCTTAAAGCATTATTAAAATTTAAGGTGTCAATTACAACTTCTCGTTGGTCAATAATTGCCCGGTCAACAGGATAGGTATATTCAATTGGGTCTTCAACCGTAATTATGTGTGAAGATTTTGTGTGATTTATTTCATCAATCATTGCCGCCAATGTTGTGGACTTTCCTTGGCTTGTGGCCCCCGTTACCAAAACAAGCCCTTGCGGATGAGAAACAAAGTCATGCAACACAGCAGGGAGACACAGTTCTTCAATTGTTCTAATTTTTGACTGTATGAAACGCAAAGCCAAACTTACACTCCCCCGCTGAAAATAAACATTCACGCGAAACCTCCCCTTGTCTTCGTGCCGGTAAGACAAATCAATTTCTTTTTGTTCCAAAAACTTTTTACGCTGCGCTTCAGACATCATTGCAAATGCCATACCTTGAGAGTCTTCCGGTGAAACAATTTTTTCTTGGCTAAGCGGAACAAGCTGCCCGGTAATACGTATATTCGGCACATGTCCCACCGAAATATGCAAATCGGATGCATCCTCTTTAACAACCACATCCAAAAGTTTTTTTAAATATTGTAAGTAATCCATAGAAATATATTTGACAAGAATTATTTAATATGATATGATAATTATAGTACATTTTCCCCGTCCACACCCTTTTTCTCAAGGAGAAAATCGTGACACAAGAGCAAGTTGTGGAGCTCATGGAGAGCAGCAATTCCGAGGCAGAATGGAATGCGAATTGCGACAAGGTCAAAAAGACCTGCGGAGGCGACTATCCTTCTTTCTGGTATCGCGCCGTCATTCTTTCGGGCGTCGCCTCCAAAACCGCTACTAAATACGGCGGTTCGGTAGGTATTCGCATCACATCCCGATAGAAGACCTGCCAACTAATCATAACCCTACAATTGCAACTTAGGTTGCGGTCGTAGGGCTTTTCTTTTGCAATTTTTCAAAATTCTTTCAGGTTATCACGTTATAACCTGTGCATTGTCATTACGTTTTTTTTCCTGTCATTCTGGCGAAAGCCAGAATCCAGGTTTTTGTACTTATACTCTGGATTGCTTCGTCGCTTCGCTCCTCGCAATGACACGGGGTCTGGATTCCCGCTTTCGCGGGAATAACAGTAACAATGCTTTTCTTATTATAGCACGAAAATTTGTTTCGAATTTCGTGCTTCTAATTTCGTTAACTAAGTATTCTTTTTACTTCATTTACTATTTCTTCGGCGGTGTTTTCGGATTTTGAAAAATGGGTTTCAACTCCGAAGCGGAAAAATTTTTCGGCATGTTTTGGGTGGCTAACGTTATGAAGCATAACCACCTTTAAATCTTTCAGCATTATGTCTTCGCGAAGCGATTTTAAAGCCGGTAAAAAGGATGCGTCCATAATCATTAAATCTGGCTCAATGTTTCTGATTCGGTTTAAAACAATTTCTCCATCTGAAACCACGCTTGTTTTATATCCTAATTTTCTTAATTCTTTTGCATAAACATTTATCAAGAATGGATCATGCTCGGCCAATAAAATTGTTTTTGCATTATCCATGAGCATTGTTTATTATTTTTATTCTTCGCCCGTGGCTCGGGTTACTTCTTCAATTGAAGTTTGGCCTTGCAAAACTTTTATTACACCCTCTTGTTCCATTGTAAGCATACCCTGTTTTTGAACTGCCTTAAATATCAAATTTTCCACCGGATTTTTTTGTATTACTTCGGCCAATTCATCCGACATTGAAAAAACTTCATAAAGTCCGGTTCTCCCGGAATATCCGGTAAATCCGCACAATTCGCACCCCTTTGCCGCATAAATCAAAAGCGGATCTTCAACTTTTATTGTGCTTTTTCTTGTAATATAAGCTTTAATTTTTTCGTTTGGTCTGACTTTGATTTTACAATGCGGACATAAAACTCTGATTAATCTTTGAGAAATAACAATCCGCAAAGTTGACGGGATTAAAAATGGCCTAATTCCCATATCTATCAATCTTGGAATAACTCCAAAAGCAGAATTTGTGTGCAACGTAGACAAAACAATGTGGCCCGTTAAAGAAGCATTCACAACAAGTCCGGCAGTTTCTTCGTCTCTGATTTCTCCAACCATTATAATATTTGGGTCTTGCCTTAGAATCTGTCTTAATCCATTGGCAAAAGTGTACCCAATTTCGGCCTTCACTTGCGACTGATTTATTCCCGAAATGGCATATTCAATTGGATCTTCAATTGTAACGATGTTAACCGAATCCTGGTTTAAAATTTTTAAAATTGCATATTGGGTTGTTGTTTTTCCGGAGCCGGTGGGGCCCGTAAACAAAATCATTCCGTAAGGTTTTTTAATTGCGGTTTTTATAACTTCCAAATTCCTTCCTTCAAGCCCCAACTCTTCAAAAGATCGCAATCCGGTTGCAGAATCTAAAATTCTCATTTCGACTTTTTCTCCGTACAAAGTTGGAAATGTTGAAACTCTAAAATCAATGTCTGCGCTGTTTATATTTGCAGAAAACCTGCCGTCTTGGGGAATTCTGTTTTCGTCAATTTTTAATCCGGCCAAAATTTTAATGCGGGCCACAATAGACAAATGAACATTCAACGGCAAAAACAAACTTGAATGCAAAATTCCATTTAATCTGAACCGAACAGTCAACTTTTCTTTGCCCGGCTCAATGTGAATATCGGAAGCGTGCCCCTCAACCGCATGCCGCAAAATCACCAAAACCATTTTGATAATTGGGGCATCTTCTGATATGGTTTGATTTATTGTTTTTCTTTGTAAAACGTCCGAAGCTTCTCCTTTTTCTCTGGTGGCCAATTCTTCTAATGCTTTTTTTGTTTCAGCAGATATGTTTTTTCTTTGGCTTAAAATATCGGCTAAATTGCTGAATGTTATTAAATAAACCTGATAACTGAAATTTTCTTGGCTTGCTAAAAACCTTAAAGCATTTTGAGCTGAAATATCTTCCGGATAAGCCATTCCAATTTGGACAAGAGTAAATTTTCCCTCTTGCTTGATGGACAATGGTGTCATTTTGTAATTAAGCGACGCTTCTTCTGGCATTAATTCCAAAACATCAGGCAAAACATCTTCGGGCTTTATTTTTTTCAAAGGAATCCCCAGAACTTTGCTTTTCAGTTCAAACAAATAATCTTCCGGCACAATCTTTTTTTCTAAAATAATATCCTCCTCCGTTTTCCCGGAATCTTTTGCTCTTTTTCCAAAAGCAGTCACATCACTTTCAGAAATTAAACCTTGCGCAAATAATTCTTGTAATAGTTTCATAATTATTTGTTCGTTATTATTGGTGACAGCGCGGGTATTGCCTGATAATACGGCACAAACGGATTATCTCTACCCGTTTGCCCCCCCTGTACATTAAGCTCTCCAAACACCTTAAGCTGTTTAAATTGCGCCGAATTAAAAATGCTAAAATCAATATTTGCTTTAGATAAATCAACCACGGGAGTTGAACCAACAATCACGGGCTTGCCCAAAAAAACCAAAGAATAAACAACAAAAATAATCACCAAAAACACCACAGTAATTACCGTGAAAAATACCCTCTGTCTTCTTTTTGGTGATATAAATACAACTGCCATGGTTAATAGGAATGTGTTACTATTTGCAAACTGAAATTTGTGGATTTTTGGGGTTGGGTTGTGGAGCCGAAGGAAATGCTGGTGATTTCGAAAAGGCGGGAGGATTGTTCTAATGTGGTTATAAATTTTTGCAGGGATGCGTAATCTCCTGAAACACTCATTAAGAAAACTATATTTTTAATTGTGCTTGCCGAATTGGTTTGCGGGGTTGAATTTGATGGGGTTGATAAAAATAAATTTTGAGTTTGCAATCCGCTGGATGTGGCGGTTGCCTGCAAAAAATAAATTAACCCTCCAACATCTGAATTTTTGGGCAGGGCACTGTCAATTTTTGCCAAATCTGACTGATGGGTCTGTAAATTATTATAGGTTTGAGTTATTGCGTTGTAATAATTATTTGCCGAATTATATTGTGCGGTTTTTTGGGCAAGTTGAGTCTGCAAAACCGCAAATGTTTGATATTCCGGCATTACAAAGAAGAAAACCAAAAACAATGTGGCCAATATGATTAAAAAAATGAAAATGGGTCGGGAAAATTGCATTTATATAAATTATATTTTATTTTTGCGCCGGCATAACATTAACGGTGACTTTATAACTTTGCGTTGAACCGTCTTGACCTGTAACTGTGTATGTCACAGGATTAGTAAAATCCTCTGCAAAGCCAGAGGAGGGAGCAACTGTTGCTCCGGATGAAGCCACAATTCTTGGGGTTAGCTTTGTTACATCTGTGCCAAACGGAACATTTAAATTAACAACAAAATTTGTTTCGTCTATTACTCCCAAAATTGCCGGATTTAACAAAATATTAAATGATGTTATCAATTTTGGAGAAGTGCTGACAACTGGAATTGGCGTGCCGATTGGAGTGGGTTGAATTTGCTGCGCCGTTGAAACGGGGGATACGGTAACAACATAGTTAAAAATACTTTGATCTAAAACAAGATTTAAATTAAACGATATCTTTGCTGACGATTCTATTGAAGAACTCAAATTTCCCAAATTTTTGACATATTTATTTCCTTCAAAAACCGCTATTTGCTTTGAAAAAGCGTCCATATTGTCGGCCTCACCGGACAATTGCACTGTGTTGTTTTTTTCATCTAAACTGAATTGTTTAAACCAAATATCCGGCATTGTCTGCGCCTGCATAAATGAGAATACACTTGAAGCAAACTCGTGATTTTTAAATAAACTGTTAAAGTCGGCAATCTTTTTTTGATAATCCATTACGCTGGTTTCATATTCTTTTTGCTGACTTGTGCCGGATGCTGTCAATTGAGCATTTAAAGTTGCAATATCTTGCCTTTGCAAATTATTTTTTTCCCAAAATATCCCATAGCTAATCACGGTCGCCAACAACAAAGACAACACAAAATAAAAGACAATATCCGTCCACCAAAATTTTTTACTTTTTATTTGAGAGATTTCCATCTTTTATTTATTATATCATTCTAAGCCCCCAAGAGCCACTCCGGTTGCCACTGAAAAACTTGGGGCCATTTTTTGTAAGGTTTCGTCCAAAATTGGGGGAAATAAGAGACCCGAAAAGCAATTGGGAATTTCGACTTGCTTTTTTAAAACTTCGGCGCAATATTCTTTTAGGCCGGGCAAAGCAGACGTGCCCCCCGTTAAATAAATTGTGCCCACATTTTCGCTGTATTGCGTGTAAAAATCGGCCAGTATTTTTTTTATTTCAATAATTAACGGGTCAATAAGCAAATACAATATTTTAGAAATTTCTTCCTTTAAAGAAACCAACCCTTCTCTATTTTTTAAATTTTCGGCCTCAATTTGGCTCAATCCCAAAGCAGAAGCAATACTGTAAGTAATTTGTCCTCCGGAAAAATTAAAACTGTAGCTTTTTACCAAGCTTTTTTTATAAACAATGTTAATAGTTGTGCTCTGAACTCCAATATCCACAATGCAAATATAGTCTTTATTTTCTTTAACCAATGACCTTGCCAAACCCAAAGCTTCGGCTTCAACCGCATACAAATCCAATCCTGCCAATTTGGCAATATTTTGATAATCTTGTATGGTTTGGTTTGGAATTGCCACCAGAAATATTTTAAGCTTTGAATTTTTGACTCCGGGGTTTCCTTCAATTAATTCCCAATCCAAAGTTGTTTCTGTTATTGGTAAAGGAATATATTGGGGGGCATTGTAATAAATCGCTTCCGCCAGTTCCGATTTTGGCATTGGCGGCAAATCAATTGAAGTGCAAAAAGTTGAAAAATCTGGAATGGAAAATATCACCGCTTTGGTTTTTATTCTTGCCTCTTCAAAAACGGCTTTAATGGCTCTCGAAACAAAATAATTTGAGTAGGAACCATCCCCTTTTTTAATTTCACCATAATTTTCCAATGTTTTTCCCTGTCCCCATTTTGAAACTTCAACAACTTTAATAGACGAGGTTCCAATGTCAACTCCAACCATTTTTTTAGGAAAAAACATCCTGTTTAAATTTTGCAACGGATTTGATAGCATACTTGTATTTATTATATAATAAAATAAACAAAACAACACTGTGCATAAGTTGCTGGATATATTGTTTCCAAAATTCTGTTTGGGGTGCAAAAAAGAAAGCACTTACCTGTGCGACGATTGTCGGTCGCTTTTGGATATAAATGAATTTGATCATTCCAACTGCGGAAAAAACCTTTCGGGATTATATTTTGCGCTTTCCTATAAAGAAAGCGCCTTAACCAAAAAATTAATTCAACAGTTTAAATACAAGCCATATTTAAAAGATTTGGCAGAAACATTGGCAAGCATTTTAATTGAACATTTTGTACTTGCACACATAAATACAGATAATATCTGGGAAAATTCGGTTTTAATTCCGGTACCAATACACATAAAAAAATTCCGCGAACGCGGATACAACCAGTCAGAGGAACTTGCAAAAGAGTTGTCCAAAACACTGAAAATTCCAGTAATTTCAAATGTTTTGTTAAAAATAAAAGAAACACCCCCACAAATGAAATTATCAAAAGCGGACCGTGAAAAAAATCTCCTCGGCGCATTTTCTATTTGTCATTCTGGCGAAAGCCAGAATCCAGATTTGGTGAGGTCCGACTTCACCAAATTTTCTAAAATATTTTTAGTTGACGACGTCTACACAACCGGTTCCACAATGAACGAATGCGCCCGCGTCCTGCTGGACGCGGGCGCCAAATCCGTCTGGGGAATAGCCATAACCCGCGAAGGATAAAGATTTTACTCTGCTTTCCAACTTTCACTTTGAACCTTATAAAAATCAACCAGCGCCTGCCAATTATTAAAAGCAACAAGTTTTTTCTCTAATTCTATAGCTTCTTCAAAACTTTCTGGCACATTTAAGGCCATATTAGTATTCCAATTTAATTCCGAGTTTTTCGGCAATTTGCAAAAGCCATTTTTCGTGACGGGTTAATTGATGCGAGTGCATTGTCATTTCTTGGAAATATGCGTCTGCTTTGCTGGCATAGGTGTCGACTGCATTTAATAAATTATTAATATCAGATTTGTCTGCTTTATTTTCTTTTAAATCGGCAACGTTATCTTTTAGCTCTGCAACATCGCCTTTTAGCTCTGCAACATCGCCTTTTAGCTCTGCAACATCGCCTTTTAGCTCTGCAACATCGCCTTTTAGCTCTGCAAC
>Ga0114951_10004451_pt1 | contig 13647 bp, 13 predicted proteins | sample AM7aDNAmetaG_FD_88677 | JGI IMG/M metagenome (GOLD analysis project Ga0114951, IMG submission 88677) | Freshwater microbial communities from Finland to study Microbial Dark Matter (Phase II) - AM7a DNA metaG | ecosystem: Environmental > Aquatic > Freshwater > Lake | place: Finland: Lake Alinen...
GCTGCCTGGTCGCCTCCCCTTCGGCCTTCGCGTCAAGCCAAGCCGGCACGGGTTCGCCGCGCCGTCTTCGCAGCCGCATCCAGCTCCAAGCATCCGGCTGGACAAGATACGAGACGATACGGTACAGTATCGGATGATGAAAGCGACCATGCCCAGAGCGCCCCGCGCCTGGAACGCCGACGACCCCCGTCGCAAGCGGCAGGCGGAGAAGCGAGCCACGCTGCTTGGGGCCGCGATGGTCGTCTTTCTGACGGAAGGCTACGCCGGCACGAGCATGCAGGCGGTGGCCGATCGGGCCGGCGTCTCCAAGATGACCCTGTACCGCCACTTCGAGGGCAAGGAAGAGCTGTTCCTGGCGGTGTTCTTCGAGCAGTGCATGAGGTCGCGGGACCGGGCCGCCGTCGAGCCGGCCCAGGATGTCGCTGAGGCGACCGCCGCCCTCGAGGAGTTCGCCCGCGGCTTCGTCCGGGCCTTCACGGATCCCGGTTCGCTGGCGCTCTTCCGCATGCTGATCGGAGAGACCGGCCGCTTCCCGGAGCTCGGCAAGACCTTCTACGACCACGGTCCCAGGCAGGAGATCGCGGACATCGAGGTGATCCTGTCCGGCTTGCTGTCCCCGGCAACGGTGCGTGGGCGGGCACAGGCCTTCTTCTACCTTGCCCTGGGCGATGCCTATCACCAGCTCCTGCTGGGCTGCTTTCCGGATGAGAGCAGCGCAGCCGTTCTCGAGGCGCAGATCCGGGAGGCCGCGGGTCTGGTCCTGCCCGAGCACCTCGCAGCGCAGCAGACGAACGACTCACACACCACTGGAGGCTGAAATGATCCTTGTTACCGGCGCGACAGGAAACACCGGAGCGGCCGTCCTCAGCGCGCTTCTGGAGCGGAACGCAGCAGTCAGGGCGTTCGTGCACGACCCCGAGAAGTTCACCGCGCCCGCCGGCGTCGAGGTGGCGGCGGGCGACTTCCGCGACCCCGCCTCCATCGAAGCCGCGCTCGCGGGCGCCGACCACGCCTACCTGGTGGGTCCCTCGGTACCAGACCAGGTCGAGCTTGAGACGGCCTTCGTCGAGGCGGCGCAGCGCGCAGGCCTGGCGCACCTCGTGCGTCTCTCGGTCATCGGCGCCGACCAGCCGGACGCCCGCGCCGCCAGGTTCATCGCCGCGCACGCGGCGGTGGAACTAGTCGTGAGGGCGTCGGGCATCCCCTGGACGATCCTGCGCGCCAATGGCTTCATGCAGAACTCGCTGATGCAGGCGGAGGCCATCGCCGGCCAGAGCGCCATTTACTCTTCCTCTTCGCCCGCCGCTCGCGTCTCCTACATCGATGTCCGCGACATCGGCGAGGCAGCGGCCAGGGCGCTCACGGAGCCGGGCCACCGGAGCAAGGAGTACCTGCTCACCGGCCCCGAGCCCCTCAGCGACGACGACATCGCGGCCCGGCTCTCGGAGGTCCTAGGGCGCGCCGTCACCCACGTGCAGGTGCCCTGGGAGGTGGTCCGGGAGTCACTGACCGGCATGGGCCTTCCCGAGTGGGGCGTCGACGGGTTCAAGGAACTGGGCGACTTCTACGAGACCGGCGCGGCCGCCGGCGTCTCCCCGGACGTCGAGCGACTCCTCGGGCGTCCGCCGCGTACGTTCGCCGACTTCGCGGCCGACTACCGCGCGGCCTTCGGCGGGTGACGGCGGCCAGAGGCGAAGGAGGCTGAATGGGCAAGGGACGTCTCGAGGCGTTCAGTGATGGCGTGCTCGCCATCATCATCACGATCATGGTGCTCGAGCTCAGAGTGCCCGCAGGCGAGGCGCTCTCCGACCTGCGACCCCTGGTGCCGGTCCTCGGCAGCTACGTACTGAGCTTCGTGTTCATCGCCACCTACTGGAACAACCACCACCACCTGTTCCTGACTGTGGAGCGCGTCAGCGGCAAAGTGCTCTGGGCCAACATGGGGCTGCTGTTCTGCCTGTCGCTGGTGCCGTTCGGCACGGCGTGGATGGGAGAGACGCACTTCGCTCCGTTTCCGACAGCCGTGTACGCCGGGACCCTGCTGCTGTCGGCCCTTGCCTACTGGCTGCTGCAGAGCGCGATCCTGGCCACGGAGGGCAAGGACTCGCTTCTGGGGAGGGCCCTCGGCCGCGACCGCAAGGGCAAGGCGACGCTCGCGATCCTGGTCCTGGCCATCGCCTGCGCGTTCTGGGAGCCGCTCATCGCGGCCGCTCTGTGTGCGGTGATCGACCTGATCTGGCTGGTCCCGGACCGGCGCATCGAGCGGGCGCTTGCCGCCGCCGAAGGAGCGGCTGGGGCACTAGCGGAGCTGCCCGGGAACCGGAGCGGCCGGCGCCGCCTCAGGCGTTTGTGGCGATGCGTGGCGGTCGGACACTCCGGAGCTCCCGCCGGCCGCACGGACCGGGGCCGCCTGCCGGAGCCGATGCCTGCATGATGTCTCGCCTCGGCATGTCGGGTCTCCCTGTACCCGTCCGGCTTCCGTTGTCCGGCAACTCTTCCCGGTTCAGCGTGTCCTGGCGCGCCTGCCCACCGGGCAGCTCAGCTCGCACATCCGGCAGTACTTGACGCCGTACTGAGGTTCCCCGTCGCCCTTCGGCATCGCCAGGACGGCCTCTTCAAACTCGTTCATCGTCGAGGCCAGGGCATCGCCCTCTTCATCGCTCGCCGCCATCGCCCTGGCGGCTTTCTCGACGTCCCGCGACATCTTGGCGTTACAGGTCACCCGGTCGTAGGTCCCGTTGATGCCCGGCAATACGGACTGCCCCAGCTCGGACGATGAGTAGGCGGTGTGGTCAAAGGCTTTGACGGGGCAGGCCTTGCGGCACGGTTGCGGGCAGCCGTCGCAGGGGTCGTAGTCGAGCGGACCGGTGGTCTTCGCGGTGCGGTCCAGCAGGAGCGCCCGCCAGCGGATACGCGGGCCGTACTCGGGCGTCACGACCATGTTGTTCCTGCCGATGCACCCGAGGCCGGCCAGCGCGGCCGAGTCCTTCAAGAAGATCCCGGTGCTCTCGATGAAGTAGGGCGGCCGGTAGCTCTTGACCGAGTACGTCTCCTCGAGCCACTCGGAGAGATCCTTGGTGATGCGGATGAGGATGCGGTTGCCGGGCGTGCCCTTGCCGTCGTACCAGTCGAGCTCCGGCCGGCTGGTAGGGTGCTCGACTCCGATCACCACGGCGGAGACGGCGTCGGCCGGCCACTCGACCTCGTGGTGCAGAGCCTCCTCCGGCGCGTCCTGCCAGGGCACTTCGGGGTCCATGCCGATCTTCGGGTAGATGCGGTGCGACGGCGACCCCTTCAGGGTCCCGACGTCGGCGACCCCCACGACGGACGCGCCCAGTCCCTTGGCCTTCTCAACGATCGCTTCCGTCAGCTCCGACGGGGATGGCGTGTTCACGATCTCTCCTGACTAGAGGTCGAGTACGTCAATGATCTCTCGGATATCGGCGACCGATCTCTGACCGGCCTCCCGAAAGACCGATGAAGTGCCCTCACCGGCTGTGTCGATACCTATGAAGTGCGCACCTACGTTCCGGGCGAAAAGCATGTCGTTCTTGCCATCGCCGACGATGAGCAGCTCGTTCGGCAGAATGCCGCACTGGCTGCAGAACCCGTCCGCCAGGGACGTGTCCGGCTTCGGCCTCGAGTCCTCACCCGTGCCGAGGTAGTCGAAGTACTCGAGGATCCCGGTCTTCTTCAGTCCCGCGACGGTAGCGGCGAGCGTATCTACCGTGGCGATCCCCAGTCTGTAGTCTTTCTCCCTCAGGTACCGGAGCGTCTCCGGCACGTGCGGCAGAGCGACATAGGGAACGTCCTCGCCGAGAGAGAACTGCTCGATCAGCTCCAGCAGGTCGTTCGTGTCGAAGGGCCGCCGCCACCCACCTTCGTCAGCGTAGCTCTGGCAGGTGTCGAACAGAGCTTGCGCTATCTGCTGGTTGGTCGAGAACTGGATCAGACTTTCAGGTGTGAGCCGATCGGGCAGATGTCCCAACGCTTCGCGCAGCTGCTGCATCAGCGGGTCGGGGACCTGGTAGTCGTCCTTCAGACAGGCAAGAAGAGCGGCGTAGATGGAGTGCTGTGTCGAGTGGAACTCGATCAGAGTCCCGTCCTTGTCGAAGAGGATGCCTCTGATCATCACGATGATCTGCCATAGCGCTTCGCGACCTCGATCATCTTCCTGACGTTCTCCCGCCTGGCCTCGTCGAGGAACGCCGAGAAGTCCATCATGAAGCCGCCGCCCTTGCCGCAGACCTCGGCGAGTCTCACGCAGTAGGCTTCGACTTCGTCGACCGACGCCGTGGCCAGCAGCGCGCTGGACACGTTGCCCTCGATGCACTGCGAACCAGCCAGGACTTCTTTGGCAAGAAAAGCGTCGGTGCCGCTCTCGAGGTGGATCAGGCACGTCCCCGCGGGGATCTCCTTGAAGTGGTGGAGGCGCGAGTCGTACTTGCCCTGCGTGAAGACCCACACGAGCAAGCCCTCTTCTACCAGGCCGAGGAGCAGCTTCTTGAGAGTCGGCCAGTAGAACTCCTCGAACTGCGCCTCTGACATGAGCCCGTCGGCGCCCTTGTACAGGTAAACGGTGACGATGGGGTGACCGAGAGACTTGGCGCCATCGATGCCGTACTGCAGTTGCCAGGGGAGCAGGCGCTCCATGAGAGCCTTCATCTTCTCCGGCCTCGTATACATGTCGACGATCGTGCCGCGCCAGCCGCGGTAGTAGTTGCTGATGATGTCGAACGGCGCGTGGGCCATGGGGCCCAGGAGGTGGGGGAGGGCCAGCCGGCCACCCAGCTCCTGGTCGATGCGCCCGAGGTAGTCGTACCACTCCTGCACGGCCGCGCCGGACGCCTGCAACGCCTTCATGGCGTCGACCACGCCGGGGTTCTCGGCCGCGGCCAGGACCAGGTCGGGGAGGCCCTGGAAGAACGCCACCATGTTGCGCAGCGGTGGCAACTGCGCCAGCGGCTCGAGCTTGGGGGAGAGCCGGGGCAGGTACTTGCGCAGGATCCAGTCCGACGGGTCGTCCAGGTACTCGTCGTACTCCTCGGCCTTCATGTACTCGGCTTCCACGAACTGGAACGACTTGTCGTCGGGCAGGTGGACGCCGGGCAGGCGCACGCGGTTCCAGGCCAGCGCCTCGAACATGCCCGCCGGGAAGATGAACTCGGGACCGACGTAGGCATCGAACTCCGTGTCCTCGTACTGACGAACGTAGGCAGCGAACGCCTTGTCGAACTCGGTCATCGCCTCCCTGAAAGTCACCGGAACATAGTCGAAGGCGAATTTCTGCGTGGCGGCCGGGATGACCGGGATCTTGCCGGTGTCCCTGAGCCGGATGGTGTCGACGATGAGCTGGGCTCTGGCCTGGTAGCTCTTCCTGGCCTCGTCGTCCGCGAAGTGCAGGTGCGCGCCGCTCACCCAGCGAGCGATGAGGCCGTCCCCGAGCTTCTCCTCTGCTCCGTGCTGCATCAGGCGCCTCCGTCGGTCCACTCGTCGGCGAGCTTGATGGCGCGACCCACGTCGCCGCCCCAGCCGTCGGCCCCCGTGTACGCACGCACGTTCTCGTCCACCGGGGCGCCGCCGATCATGATCTTGACCCTGTCGCGGAGGCCGGCGGCCGCGATGCCGTCGACGGTACTCTTCATAGCATCGAAGGCCAACGTGAGCAGCCCGCTCAGCGCCACGATGCCGGCGTCGTGCTGCTTGATGGCCACGACGAAGTCCTCGACCGGCACGTCGGTGCCGAGGTCGTGGACCGTGTACCCGCCGATGCGGAGCATGAGCACCACGATGTCTTTGCCGATGTCATGGATGTCGCCTTGGACGGTGCCGATCACGACCGTGCCTTTGGCGCCTTCCGTGTCGGGCTCGTCTCCCTCCGGCATCACTGCCTGCGAGATGCTCTTCATGATCTCGCCGCCCATGATGAGCTCGGGGATGAACGCCTCACCGGCGGCAAAGCGGCGGCCGATCACCTGCATCGCCTCGCTGCTCTCCGCGATGATGGCGAGCGGCTCCGTCCCGCCGGCCAGCATGCGCTGGGCGAGCGTCACGGCCTCGTCCATGCGCAAGTTCACGATCGCTTCGGTCAACCCTTGAGGCATACGTCCCCCTCGATCCGTCGGTGGCACCGATGTACTCTAGCAGGTGTCTCCATAGCTGTCTAGACAGGTATCGAATCGTGGTATAGTCGGGACTCGAAAAGGCGGCGTCGAACCCCAAGCCGGAGAGCGCGTGAGCAAGCTCAGGCCCATCGATCGTTCATCATTCGAGCCCCCGTATGCGCAGGTGGCGCGCGGCATGCGCGAGCGCATCGTGAATGGGGAGTACCGAGCCGGCGACCGCCTTCCCTCCGAGGCCGAGCTTTGTGCGCTGTACGGCGTTAGCCGCATGACGGTCCGCCGGGCCGTGACGCTCCTGACGCAGGACGGCGTCGTGTACACGGAGAACGGACGCGGGACCTTCGTCAGGGCTCCGGAACTCGGGGCCGCGACGTTCGACCTCGCCAGCCTGCGGCGCCTCGTCGACGACGCCGCCACGACGGTGAAGATCATCGAGGCGCGAATCGTGCCGCCCTCCCCGCGGGTGTGTCGCAAACTCGCGGTCGACGATGAGTCATATGTGGTCGCCATCAAGCGCGTGCTCAGCAGCGCCGGCGAGCCGGTCTTCTACCATAGTGAATACCTCGTCTTCGACCCACGGCGTCCGCTCGTCGAAGCCGAGTACGGCGTGACTGCGCTCCGCGACCTTCTTGCGAACGCCGGGAAGTCGGGCTTCAAGTACGGCCGCCTCCGCCTGGATGCCTCCACGCTCACGGAGACCGAGGCCTCCTACCTCGCTGAAGAGCCGGGCGTGTCGGCGTGGGTGATCGAGCATCTCTTCTACGACTTCGAGAACCGGCCGGTGAGCTGGGGCCGGTTCATCGGCAGGTCCGACCGCCTTGATCTCTCGACGACGGTCGGCGTGCCGGACGTCGGGAATGGGGCAGGCGGATGACTCCCTCGTCTGCAGCCGACCTGACGGGACTCATCGTGGCGATGGATCAGCGAGGCAGCCTCGACGCCATTCGCGAGCGGCTCGCCGCAGGCGGGGACCCGCGCAGACTGATGGAGGAGTGCCGCGTGGGGATGGAACAGGTCGGCAGGATGTACGAGAGCGGCGAGTACTACGTCTCCGCACTCATCATGGCCGGGGAGATCTTCCGCCAGGCCGCCGACATCCTGCTTCCCCTGATGACGGCCACGGAGGGTCCGCAGGACTCGCGCAAGGTCGTCATCGCGACGGTCAAGGGCGATATCCACGACATCGGCAAGAACATCGCCGTGACGCTGCTGGAGGCCCGAGGCTTCACGGTCGTCGACATGGGTGTCGACGTCGATCCAGAGGTGATCGCGGACGCAGTCGTCGCGGAACGCCCCGACGTTCTCGGACTCTCGTGCCTCCTGACGACGGGGTTCGGGACCTTGCGCGAGACGATCGCACACGTGCGCGAGCGCACTGCTGCCTGGGCGCAGCGCCTGCCGGTGGTGATCGGCGGAACGGCCATCGACGAGCACGCAGCGGAGTACGCGGGCGCGGACGGCTGGTGTACCGACGCAGCCGATGGGATCGCCGTGGTGCACTCCTTGCTGGGCTGACGCCCGGCGGCAGATTCCCCGAGCTTGGCGCGACATGATGACGTCTTGTCACGCGCCCGAGGCGGATGTCCCTGGTGATGTCCGGACGAGGGACGGTGAGAGGGCGCCGCGACCGCGTTCGCGACGATCAGGGACTTGAGAGGGCCTCCAGAAGGCCGCGGAGCGCTTTGGATGGGTTCGAAAGCTGCCCACCTGGGTCCACCACCGTCGTCGTTCCGGCAACGTCTTCCTGCTCCCGGTTGCACTCCGGTTTCCCGGTCACCGAGCCCTCGCCCTGGGCTGCGGCGACACGCAAGAGCCGCGGGACTCGTCTCGCCTACGCCGGGTCCACCACAATCTCGTCGGCGCCGTCCGAACGCGGCTTCGTGCGCCCCGCCCCGAGCAACCCGCTCGCGATCGCTCCTAGCCCGAACTCGAACGCCGCCTGCGTGTCCTGGCGAGGCCGGGCGGCCGCCTCACTCAAGTACGGGAATTGCTCGGGTGAGGCGAGGGCGACGAGGGCTTCGGTGTCGCGCTGGTCGGGGTCGGCCATCTCGTTCGCGATGATCGCCGCATAGCCGCGCACTGCGGCCGTCAGTACGTGCATGCCGGCCACCGCGTGCTCGGGCGAGATGCCGCCGCAGCGAAGGATGGCGACCATGAGCTCGACCGGCGCGAGGGCCGCCGGCGTGGCAGGGCCGCGGACCAGCAGGAGCGGCAGAGCGTTTCGGTGACGGACAAGCACCTCTGCGTAGGCCTTGGCGGCGCGGACGAGTCGCTCCTCGGCCGGCTTGGACGGGTTGTCGACGCCCAGGTCGATCTCGGCCATGACGGCCTCGACGACGGCGTCCAGGAGCGCGGCCTTGTTCGGCAGGTAGTAGTAGACGGCCATGGGGTCCATGCCGAGCTCGGCGCCCAGGCGGCGCATCGTAAGGGCGTCCAGCCCCTCGGCGTCCACCAGGGCGATGGCGGTGTCCACGATGCGCTCGCGTGAAAGTGGCTGTCTGGGCTTGGGCTTGGCGGGCATGGGCTGATTCCTTCGGAAGACGACTTGACAAGCGTATTCTACGGCGTAGAATCCGCAAGTGCAAGACTTCTACGCCGTAGAAACCGGCGTCACATCAGCGTCCGTTGGAGGAGTGGTTCGAATGGATGGAACTGCGTCGTTGGGTCGAGTGAAGCGTGTTGGCACCGGTCTGTGCTTCATCGTCTTCCCGTTGGTGTTCGTCTTCGCTTTCTCAATCCACCCAGGTCTTCTGCACCCTCGTCTGCTGGGCCCGGAAGGACTCATCCTCAGGGCCCACAATGCCGGCCTGTTGCAGTTTGGACACGTGCTGGTGACGTTGAGCACGGCCCTCCTGGTCGTGATCGCCGTGCACTTCATGAAGCTGCTGGATCGCACCTCCTGGGCCTGGGCCGGTCTGGTCGGCGCTGCGGTGGGCATTCTCGGCGCGATCATCCTGGCGGCGGACAAGGGCGCGTTGTGCTTGACCATGTCGGCTCTCGACACCGTGCCCGCGAGCAAGTTCGCGGCGATGATGCCGGGTCTGCTGGCCATGTTCTCCCACAAGGGCTGGATGGTGCTGCTGTGGGGCATCGCGTTCCTGCCGATCGGCTTCGCGATCCTGGCCGTCGCCCTCTTCAAGACCAGGACCCTTCCCCGCTGGCAGAGCGCGTGCTTCCTTGCAGGTGTGCTGTTCGTGGGGTTCCCCGACGGCGCCGAGATCATCAACCTGACCGCCTCCATCCTGATGGCCGCGGCGCTGGTCCCGTACGGAATGCGGATGCTCGCCCCGCGACATCCCGTGGGCAGTGCCGCGGCCCCAGCCCGGGAGTCCCTCCGGGTGCTGGAAGCCCTGCCCGAGGCCGGCGTTGACGCGCGGCCCTGGCCACGTCAGTCGTGCACGACATGCCGCCGCAAGTAGCAGACCGTCCAGCTCGTCAATCGCGCTCAAGAATGGAGTCGAGAACGAGCACCAACGAACGCCACGCCGAATCGCCTACGCCGGCAAGACTCTCACTGCTGTGGGTCTTCATCCTGTTCAACATGGCCTTCGCGGATATCCTCTCGTTCATGTATCCCGGGTTCCTGAAGGAGGTGCTGACGGGATACATCGGCGGCGTCCACATCACGCCCGGCTTCCTGGTGGCGGCAGCGGTACTGACGGAGGTCCCGATCGCCATGATCGTGCTCTCCCGGGTACTGAAGCCCAGGGCGAACCGGTGGGCCAACATCGTCGCCGGCGTGATCACCGTCGCCTACGTCATCGGTGGTTCTACGCGCTCTCCACACGGCATCTTCTTCTCGGCCGTGCAGGTCGGGTGCGCTCTGCTGATCGTCTGGTCCGCGTGGAAGTGGCGGAGCCCGGCCACCTCGACGGTCCCGGCCGTCGTCGTCCCCGCACTCGGCGCCTCTGCGAGCTGACCGCCGTCGCCGCGGGCTCGAGTCCAGCTCTGCCCACCAGTCGGTGTCGTAAGTCGCAGCGAAGACCAGCGCCGGTCCCTACGATCCGGTCGGCGCTCCGACTGACAGGGCGATCAGCCGCACTGAGATGTCGATGATCTCGTCGAGTCGCGCCTCGTAGTCCCGCGGCTCGAGGCCGACCGCCGTCATCAGCCAGGGGGCCATCGTCGCGAAGGCGAAAAGGCTGGCGTTGACGTAGGCGCTCACCAGGTCGGGGTCCAGCCCGCCGGGAGGCGCCGCCGTCCGCGCCTGCAGTTCGCGGATGGAGGCGGCCAGCAGCATCGCCGGCGTGGGGACCGCCGGGTCCAGCAGCCTCTCGGGCTCGGCCCCGGCCAGTTCAGCGCGCGTGATGAGCAGGGCGTAGTCGCGGAAGCGCGTCATGCCGGCCTTGAGCTCCACGCGCAGACGCTCGAGATCGCTCGCGCCCGCGGGGAGCGCGCGAGGCCTGGCCGCGAGCTCGTCGATCTCGTTCTGGACGATCGCGGCGATCAACCGCTCCCGCGTACCGAAATGGTGCTGGACCAGCCCATGGCTCACGCCGGCGGCCTGCGCGATGTCGCGGATGCTCACGGCGGAGAAGTCGCGCTCGGCAAAGAGGAGCCGCGCGGCGCCGATGATGGCCGCCTTGGTCCGTTCCGCATTGCGCGTCTTCGGGTTCACTCGTCACCTCGTTTCACGGTGGCGTCGGGGGAGATGACGCGCTCTGGACGGTCACCGGCGCAAGTCTTACCATACAGCTGTCCAGTTGGCGGCGTCGCCCCTGTGGCGGCGCGAGAAGTCAGGAGGTCGGGCGCATGAGCACGTTCGCCGGCAGTCGCGGTTTGACCGCGAGACAAGGGGGGGCAATGACGACACGCGTACGCAGGATGGTCTGGCCGGCCGGGATCTTGGTCCTGCTCCTGGCGATGCTGGTCCCGGCGGCCGCGGCCGCCGCGACGACGTACCCGGTCCCGGCGGTCCCGATCCCGAGCGCGTCGCCGTCCGCCGCGCCGACCTACGTCGGCGGGCCGGCCACTTCGCACTCGATCTCGGCCTCCCCCATCCCGGTCAATCCGTGGATGGCGCCGGCACCCTGGAACAACGGCCACAACGACACGTACATGAGCGACACGTATCCGGTCGCCGGCCCCAGCGGTCTCTCCCCGCAGGTCTTCTCGACTTGGCTGGGACAGGGAGGTGCCAACAACATCGGCTTCGTGGGCATCGCGGGCTTCGACCCGGCCGGCAATATCGTCGCCCCGGTCGTGCAGGGGACTGTGGGCAGCCTGTTCTGCACCGTCACGCTCACCCTGCTCGACCCGGTCACCCTGGACGTCCTCGCGGAGTACGACCTCCCCGGTTACCTGCGGACGAGCCTCCTCGACCGTCTGCCCGGGGCGTATTTCTACCTCGACAACGACGGGAACGTGGTCATCGGCACGACCGACCGCACGATCCAGTACATCTCGCACCAGCAGACGGCCGGCGGATGGCAGTTCACGAAGGTCGGCGAGACCGACCTGAGCGGCTACATCCCGAGCAGCGACAAGATCCAGGCGCTGCAGCCCGACTTCAACGGCCACATCTGGGTGACCACCAAGGGCGGCCTGGTGCTCACGGTCGACGCGACGACGCGGAAGTATCTCGGCGTCGACACCTCGCTCGCGCTGCTGGGCGAGCGCATCGACAATGGCACCGCCGCGGGCCAGGACGGCGGCATCTACACCGTCTCCACCAAGGCGTTGTACCGCTTCGACGCGGACAAGTTCGACCGGCCGGCGGTCACCTGGCGCGCCGAGTTCGGAGCGGGCGACCGGCTCAAGCCGGGTCAGGTCGACCTCGGCTCCGGGACGACGCCGACGCTGATGGGCACCAAGTACGTGGCCATCACCGACAACGCCGACCCGTACATGAACGTGCTCGTGTACAAGTGCGCGAAGCAGGTCAGCGGCAAGCGCCTGGTCGCCAAAGTGCCGGTGTTCGGCGCCGACCAGGCGTCCAACGAGAACTCACTGGTCTGCACGGACCGATCCATCGTGGTCGAGAACAACTACGGCTACGTGTCGCCGTTCCAAGACGTGATCGGGGGTCTCACGACGACGCCCGGGCTGGCGCGCATCGACCTCAAGAAGGACGGCACCTGGAGCAAGGTCTGGACGAACAGCGAGCTGAGCATTCCGAGCACGGTGACCAAGCTGTCGCTCGCCAACGGGCTCGTCTATACGTACAGCAAGCCGCACCTCGCCGACGGCACTGACGCTTGGTACTTCACGGCCGTGGACTTCCGCACCGGCAACGTCGTGTGGAAGCAGCTCGCCGGTACCGGGGTGCTCTACGACAACGACTACGCCGCCACGTACATCGGCCCCGACGGGACCTTCTACGTGGGCGTGAACGGCGGCGTCGTCGCGATGAGGGACCAGCCACAGGACTGAGCGGCGCGACGGGGACTGAGAGGGGTACGGACATGAAGGCGATCATCACGACGTGTGCAGCCGTGCTTGCGGCGGCGGTCCTGGCGGCGCCGGCCTGGGCGGGCACGTCCTACCCGCCGATCGCCCCGGGCCCGGCTACGGTGCTGCCCGACTTCGTCGGGTCTGCAGTCGGGGCGCGGCCGCTGCCGAGCGCCAACGTGCCGCAGGACCCGTTCCTCGGGCGGAACCCGTACGGCTACATCCACGACGACAGCTGGAACAGCGACACGTCGAGTGCGCCCGGGCCTCTCGGCCGCGGCCTCGAGACGATCTCCTCGCGTCTCGGCCTGCCGGCCGTGCTGCAGTGGGCCTCGTGCACCAGCACGATCGCGTTCGACAGTCACGGACGACTGGTCGTCAACTTCATGCAGGACGGCATCGTGCCCCGGCTGGACATCCTCCTCGTCGACCCGGTGTCGCTCGATACACTGGCGGCCTACCCGGCGGGTGCCGCTTCGATGGGGACTTCCTATTTCTTCGTCGACGATCACGACCGCGTCGTGATCAGCACCGGGCCCCGCACGATCACGATCCTCCGTGAGGGCGGGACCGCCGCTGCTCCGACGCTGGAGCCGCAGGTGCAGTACGACCTCTCGCAGGTCATCCCCTCGGACGACGCTCTCGCCGGGCTGCTTCCGGACTGGAGCGGTCGCATCTGGTTCGAGACGGTGGGCATGGGTGCCTCCTCGGGGCCGCGGGTCGGCGTCATCGACCCCGAGGCGTGGCCGCACGTGGAGTGGGTCGAGCTCAACCGGGGCGAGCAGATCGGGAACGGGTTGGCCGTGAACAAGAACGCGGCGTTCGTCCTGACCTCTGAGGCGCTGTACAAGCTCGTCGCCGGGCGCGATGACCGGCCGGCCGTCGCGTGGCGCGCCGGCTACGACCACGGCGTCGACAAGTCTCAGACCGGTCAGCTGTGCATCGGGTCGGGGACGAGCCCGACCATCCTCGGCGGCGGCAAGTACGTGACGATCAACGACAGCGGCACCCCCATGCAGGTCCTGGTGTTCCGTACGGCCGACAGTCTCAAGCACGGGCAGGACCGCCTTGTGGGCGCGGCGCCGGTGTTCGCGGACATGTCCGGCCAGGCGTGCGCCCAATCGCTCCTCGGGTA
>Ga0114951_10004452_pt1 | contig 13646 bp, 15 predicted proteins | sample AM7aDNAmetaG_FD_88677 | JGI IMG/M metagenome (GOLD analysis project Ga0114951, IMG submission 88677) | Freshwater microbial communities from Finland to study Microbial Dark Matter (Phase II) - AM7a DNA metaG | ecosystem: Environmental > Aquatic > Freshwater > Lake | place: Finland: Lake Alinen...
AAATCGATTAATCCTTGATAAGTAAAACACCAAAGATGGCGAGGAAGATTCCGATGATGATCGCGACAATCCCCACGATCCCCTTCAATACGAATATGAATTCCGGAAGGAACATAACGATTCCATAGATGCCAAGGCCGATTAACACCAGACCGGCGATTAATGCTGCAATACCCATCTTATCCATACAATATCAAACTCCATTTAATATGGGCTTTATTCTTTAAAAACATACGGCCCCGGAGGGATATCAGGTGACTGACCCTGATTTGCGGACCAGGTATATTAAAAAAATGCCTGTTTCAGAATGATTCAATGAACGCATTAGTAAGCTGATTGAATCATCGTCGCCAACTATTGAAAAATAAACACCCTGGAAGAATGATGAGCACACAATGGTTTTTTTAGAAAAACGATATGGTCGGGGTACGATTACGATCTTCGCATCAGGTCCTGAAGGTTCCGGAAGTCCCGTTTTTGTCGTCCACATGAGATGTGACCTTGCCATCAACCCTGATTTTACCAGGGCATAGGAAAACAAAAAATGATCATACTACGAGAGAACGGCAGGATTAACTGGCAGCATATGCTGAACCGCTAGTATTTAGCATGACTGGGACAACATGATAACTGGGTGCCTGATCATGAAATCAGCGACAACAAACATCTCCACAATTCTCAAGTCAATGAGTAAATCTGAGATCATTGAGGTGCTCACAGTCATCGCAGGGCAGTACCCCGGGGTACGGAAGTTCATTGAAAAAAAAGAGACCGAAGGTGCAGGGATTGATGATCTCCTGGCAGAAAAATATCTTGAAAAAATTGCAGTCCTTTCAGAAGAAGAAGTGTGGTATGATCGGTATACTGAAACAGGGCATCTCCCTGACCACTGGGACCTTTATTCAGAGTTTAAGGCGCTCAATAAAAAAGGACATCCTGATGTATTTGTGGCAATCGGCCCCGAGTACCTGAAAACTGCGAACATCCTCATAGAGAAGGTGTCAGGGGATGACAACTGCGATTTTGGAATGAATGAGTGCCTTCTAGAGATTGTGAAAGGGATTGAAAATTCGTCGCTACCAGTCACTACACAGATCGTAACGCTGATCCAGATGGACATCGCAGATGTCTGGGGGATGATAGGTGAACCCACATTTACTAAGCATCAGTATCCGAAGGAAGTCTGGTCACAGGTCGCAGACATGCTGTCAGCACTGAAAGCAGATTATTATGGACCACCTGAGAGCACAGAATGGAGTTATTATCGCGAGGAATTTGCCCGATGGGTGATTCGATGCCTGGACCGTGCAGGAAGAAAAAAGGAGATGTTTTCATACGCAGAGACCGAAGCCAGGGAGAACTACATGTACGGGGATTATGTCGACATTCTCATCTGTGAGGGTGATCTGGAAGCTGCGAAACGGTGGATTGAACTGGGGATTACCGCGACCCAGCGTATCTATCCTGGTATAGCCAGCAATCTCAGCAAAAAAAACCCGGAAAATCTGACTGGGTAAGATAATCACACTTTTCAGATTTTTTTTGTTTTCGTCCCGGCGCCCTTTGGTCAGGTCTGGCTCAACAGGCGGCCTGGTCGGGTACAATTGGGGCTGGACGGATGTGTATCTCAAGGTCCACACCGTCAACAGATGAGATCTTCTGTGAAGGTCCTCAGGTGATACCCCTGCCCTTCTCCCGGACAAAAAAAATAGATCAGATTGATGGAGATTTCTGCTGAAAGGCAGATATCTTTGTTTATCTGTTTCTGCGTTCAGGTGATCTTTCTTAAATTATCAAGCCATGTTTTTACGATTGTCGTGTCACCGTTTTGACTGGAAGTTTCCGCGACTGAAACCGTATCCCCCTGCTGCATGAGGGATGTGACGAGTTTTCCAGTTTCAGGGAAATTGCCATTATCTGTCTGATTCATGTGGTCCGGTCCTCGATGTGCATCGAGCCATGCCTTTATGGCTGCGGTATCACCATTCTGAATGGCCGTTTCCAGGCCTGAAACATCGACTCCCTGCTGTTTGAGTAATGTAAGTAGTTTTCCCGGGTCCGGGCAGGTACCATTACCTGTCTGGTTCATGTGGTCCGGTCCTCGATGTGCATCGAGCCATGCCGTTATGGCTGCGGTATCACCGTTCTGAATGGCTGTTTCCAGGCCCGAAACATCGACTCCCTGCTGTTTGAGTAATGTCAGGAGTTTTCCCGGGTCTGGGCAGGCACCATTATCTGTCTGGTTCATGTGGTCCGGTCCTCGATGTGCATCGAGCCATGCCTTTACAGCTGCGGTATCCCCGTTCTGAATGGCCGTTTCCAGGCCTGACACGTCGACTCCCTGCTGCTTGAGGTGGGCAATGAGATCTCCGGGTAATCCCGGACCTGGCATGGAACCGGTCTCGTTTTTCGTGCTTTTTACAACGAGGGCATTCGGAGTGATGGTTGCTGCCCCTGCGGTCCCGACGACCAGCGCAATAACCATAAAGACCCCGAGAGCCCCGAAAAATATTCCTGTTTTTTTCATGATATTTCTTCCTTCTCTTTGTTTCGGTGCCCGTGCGGTTCTCTGCACGCACCATGTATAGTATAACGGACAATATGTATAAATAATCTCTCAAAAAGCCGTGTAATACTAACTATATGTTAATTATAACCCATAAGTTCAAGAATTACACCCCCACGTATCATGGAAGACCTTTGCCTGGAAATACCGGGTGGCCCGATAAATGGGCAAAAAATCGTGCCTGTGGGTAAAAAAGATGGATTATTGGATGTCCTGGGTCTTTTCTTCGGCTTCGTATGTGAATATTTCTTCGATAGGGACCCCGAAGTGCCGTGCAATCCGGAAGGCGAGGTCCAGGGATGGAACGTATTTTCCTTTCTCAATAGCGAGAATCGTCTGACGGTTGACGCCAATCACTTGCGCCAGGTTATCCTGGGTTAAGTCATGCATTGCCCGGAATACCTTGATTTTATTCCTCATCGGTCTCCCAGTCCCCGTAAATACCTGCATAATAGATCCGAAACCCGACGTACAGGAAGATCATCAGGCATAGAAGGCCGAGCTGGACAAACCCTATCATCCTTGGTGAAAGCAGCTCTGAAGGACCGGGCGGCGGTCCCATCGGGATCCCCGGGGGAAATGAGGGGGACCTGAGTAAGTGCATGACCGCTCCGATAGAAAATGCAAAAAAAACGACCCAGAAGACCTGCATCGTCCGTAACACAGCCTGTTCTGTAATCTTGACATCCCGCTCGTCCTCCTTAAGATCAATTACCTTACGCCTGATCAGGTAGATTGCTAAAACTGCCACAACGAATGTGACGGCAATCATGAACGGTGGCATCATCAACAGATCTGAATACCAGAATAGTGCCACCAGTGCGATAGCGATGCAACCGACGATGATATAAAATATATTCTTCTTCATTCTCTCCCTCTGTAAAAGGAATTGTGCATCAGATATATAGAAGGTGACTGTCTGATGCTGGTCCACATGATGGTTGTCTTGTTCCTGGTAATAGATACTGTTCCATTCTGTCCATCTATACACGAGGAATTATAGGTTACGGAATTTCCATTGACCTTATAGTGATCCCGGGTGCCCCCTCCTCATCCCCCGGGTGATCATTACCGGTGCCTTCAACCGGAGTGCAAATGCTGCGGATGCAGGACTTACCGCCGGGATTCTGCTTACCCCCGGGACCCGGCCTGCCTTATCCGGAGTCGGATCGGAAAAAATACCCGTAGTACCTGCATCACTTACACCAACCTGGTAGGACGCGGGCGGCACGGTGATCTCAAACCTGCTGCTGACTCCCGGGGTTCCGGTTTCCTGGATTGCCATGCCGGACAACTCAAGGATATCATGGATGAAGTATAGCCCGAACCCGGAGGTTTTTGCGACATCACGGACAAAGATGCTTTGTTTCTCCTTATCAGGAACACCGCTTCCGTTATCCTCGTATACCAGCAGAAGACCCGCCGGGCTTTCTTTGGCGGTAATCCGGACTGTTGTGGCACCGTGGCTCCGGGACAGGGTGTGGTCAAACAAATGGAAAAATGCCTTTTCGATCACCGGGTCGCAAAATAATTTCAGTTCTCCGATATCCGAGGTAACGGTAATGCCCTTCTTATCAATCAGTGACAGCACTCTCCTCAGGGTTTGTGGTATATCTACCCATTGCTGGGGTTGCTCCCCCATCTCATAGTATTCCTTGGTGTGCTGGATGTGTTCGTGAATTGTTTTGAGCATCTCCTCTTCCCTGGACAGGTACTCCTGTGCCTTTTCGTCCTGGACCATGCCCTTGCTGAGCTCTACATACCCGCGCAGGGCGGTGATCTTGTTCTGGATATCATGCCATGCAACAATATTCATCAGATCAAGTTTCTGGTTGACAAGTCTGAGTTCTTTCCCGGCCTCTTCGCTGGCTCCCATAGATCGTGCCTGTGTTATCATGAAATTTCTCCTCCATTGTTTATGCTGGTGCAGAACTTCGCACCTGTGCTGTATAGTATAACGTACATTATGTCATATAAATATTTCTTCTTAGTGTGTATAAGGTACAATATGTCACATATAACCGATTAGTTCAACCCGAGGAACATTGGTACAACGAAGAGATGCACCAATATTTGAGCTGGAAAATTTTCTGGTGTAGTTGCCGTCTACCATGTATTGTTTTGTCGATACGACACGTAAGGGTCCTTATCCGAAAAAGGAAACAAGTATTATGGAGTGGTTCCGAGCAAATGGTATGCGAATCACCTGGGCTGTCCCCCCTTATTCCGGAAAACCTGGGGATATCACCAGCGCCTGAATCGTTCAAGATTGACTACGGGTCTGTCTCTTCATACCATGATGAGAAGTCATTTCTACAGGACCTTGCATGACACCCGGAACGATTGCGAGCCCGGTTACACGTTTGAAAAGGAATATTGAATTATCCGGCCCAACCATTTTATTAAAGGATGTAAAAGGCATGCCACTGGTAAAAATCTCGTTAAGGAAAGGAAAAAGCCCGGACTATAAACGGGCATTATCAGACAGCGTTCATACAGCGCTCGTTTTGGCATTTCTAATCCCGGATCACGAAAGGATGCAGCAAATTTTTGAACTGGAGGAGGACCATTTCGAGATTCCCCCGGGAAAAACGAGCCAGTTCGTTGTTATTGAGATCATCGCATTTCTGGGCCGGAGTTTTTCAGCCAAGAAAAAGCTCTATGCGGGAATTGTAAAAAATCTCGGCCAGTCTCCGGGAATTGATGGGGAGGACATCCTGATCATACTCCACGAGCCCCCGACAGAGAACTGGGGGATACATGGAGGAAAACCCGCAAGTGAAGCAGACCTCGGTTTCAGGATTGATGTGTAGTCCTGTCAGCCGGGAGACCTGATGCCCCCCATTGAATACCGTACTACTGATATCCGGGAGATCGAACTGATCCAGCCACTCTGGATCCAGCTCAATGAGTATCACCATGAAAAGGCGAAGGCCTTCAGGCAGCACTACGAGCGGATGAAGTTTGGGGACCGGAAGAGATACTTTGAAAACCTCTCGTTAACCGGCTCCCTGATGGTTGACCTTGCCACCGATACCACTGCCGGTCGTTACGTAGGGTACTGCGTCAGTTCACTCTCAAAGGATCATATGGGGGAGATCGAGTCCGTCTTTGTTGAAGAGCGATTCCGGTCGCAGGGTATTGGCTCTGCATTGGTGACCCGGGCACTATCATGGCTCGCCGCGAACGGGTCAGCCAGGAACCGGGTCTCGGTAGGTGACGGGAACGAAGGGGCATGGATCTTCTATCGTAAATTCGGGTTCTATCCCCGGATGACCGTTCTTGAACAGAAGACCGGGTAGGTTCCATCATCGTTCCGGCAGTACCGTCATCGCCGGATACGGGTATCGGTGGCCGAATTCAATGGTACTCCGTACCCGGGGATCAAATCCGATGAGTGCCAGAGAGATGTCCCAGCCTTATTTTTCCTCCCTGAAACAAACAGAAAAGTTCGCCGCTCCCGGGTATTTACCGGCCGTGCAGAACAAAAATCAGTAACCTGCCTGTCAGGACATTAATGCCGGTCTCAACGACCCTGGCGATAACGAAGGTGCAGGGGACTGCCCAGGTGACAACGAGTGGAACCAGCCAGCCGGTACCGACAGCGATCCATACCGCAACACCCCACATCATCCGGATATTCACTATCCGGACCTGTTACCACCGGAAGGCCCTATTTATTATTTAATGTAAACACCGTGGAACCGGGCAGTGGGTTTCCGGTCGCAGGAGCAATCGCCTGCATTACCTCTCATTATTAATAGTATCACATGAATGACTCAATCATGAGTGACCCGGTACTCCAAAAAATACCAGAATCTCCGCATTTTCCCCTATTGGTCGATGAACTGGAACACACCCTGCTGGCTGTTGACCAGATCGGTACCAAGCGGATCATCAGGGACCATTGTAAATGTGATTCTCCCTTCACGTGTATCGAGACACTGATTGTCCCGGCACTTGAAGAAATCGGCAGGGGGTGGGAGGAGGGCAAAGTATCCCTCTCGCAGGTATACATGAGCGGGAGAATTTGCGAAACTATCGTTGATGCGATGATCCCCGACACCGACCCCTCGCGCAGCAACTCTCCCCGGGTGGCTATCGCCGTCCTTGAAGACCATCACACGCTCGGGAAACGAATTGTCTATTCAGTACTCAGGGCCGGGGGTTATACGGTGACTGATTATGGCCACGGGCTGACGGTTGACCAGCTGGTGACCAATGTAGTCCGGGACCGGATCCAGATACTGCTCATATCAACATTGATGCTCGCTGCTGCACTCAGGACCCGGGAAGCGATCGCGGGGATCAAAAAGGAACTTCCCGGTACACAGGTTATCGTTGGTGGTGCCCCTTTCCTCTTTGACCCGGAACTCTGGAAAGAAGTCGGGGCGGATGCAATGGGACATGCGGCTACAGAGACCCTTGAAATTGTGAAGAGAATGACTGCGGAGGTGTGAATGATGACCGGGACGATGACATCAATGCAGCGTACGCTTGTCACCCTCGGGCATTCTGAGCCTGACCGCGTTCCGTTGTTTCTCCTCTGCACAATGCATGGGGCAAAGGAACTTGGGTTCTCCATCAGGGAATACTTCTCGAGGCCGGAGTATGTTGTCAAAGGTCAGGTGCAACTGCAGAAAAAATACCAGGGCGACTGCTACTACCCGTTCTTCTATGCCGCGATCGAGATCGAGGCCTGGGGCGGTGATGTCATCTACCGTGATGATGGCCCCCCCAATGCAGGCCCGCCAATAATCCGTTCACACGAGGAGATCGAATCTGTCGAACCGCCACGGGTCGGGGATTGCGCCTGCCTGTCGAAAGTTACCGAAACAATCAGGGGTCTTTCTGCACATTCACGCGGTGAGGTCCCGATTATTGGTGTGGTCATGTCCCCGTTTTCAGTACCGGTGATGCAGATGGGGTACGAGGCATATATCGAACTGATGTATGAACAGCCTGACCTTTTCTGGACGCTGATTAAAAAGAATGAGCAGTTCTGTGCAGACTGGGCGAATGCACAGTTAGAAGCGGGAGCGACGGCCATCTGTTATTTTGACCCTGTTTCATCGACGACTTCGACTTCCCCTGAACTCTTCCGTAAGACCGGTTTTGTTATCGCCAAACGGACATTAGCAAAGATTAAAGGGCCGACTGCGATTCACCTTGCATCCGGGAGAGGGCTGCCGATAATCGATGACCTTGTCCAGACCGGCACTGCAGCACTCGGGACCAGCACCCTTGAAGATCTCCGCGTGGTAAAGGAGGCCTGCCGTGGCCGGCTTACCGTGATCGGGAATCTCAATGGTATCGAGATGCGACGCTGGACACCTGCAATGGCTGAAGCGAGTGTAAAAGACGCCATTGCCCGGGCTGGCAGGGGTGGGGGCTTCATCCTCTCTGATAACCATGGGGAAATCCCCAGCCAGGTACCGGACTCTGTTCTCTTTGCGATCAGTCATGCCGTAAAAAAATGTGGGGTCTATCCTCTCGACCAGGTGCCGGATGAAGGATAAGTTCGGGATCGTCTGCTGCGAGAATGTCAGGAAGGAGGTCGATTTAGTCCTGTCTTCCGGAAAATTTCCGGACGTGATTACCAGGTCCTACACTTCACACTGCCTTGTACCACCAATCGGGGAAAATACAGTCGCACAGGCATACGACCAGATCAGGGATGATTGTGACCAGGTATGTATACTCGGGTGCGGATGTTCATTTAATCTTGAGATCCCTGTGATGGCAGAGGATATTGTTATCTGGAAAGGAGCGGACCTTTTTCTCCCCCCTGCCCAGATTGAACATTATTACCGGAACCAGGCCTATATCGTTACCCCCGGGTGGCTGGCCCGGTGGCCGCAGAGGATCGCCTGCCAGGGCCTCTCGCAAGACACCGCACGGCAGATGTTCGGAGAGGTCATCCGGGAGGTCATCCTCGTAGATACCGGAACTGAACCAGGGATCGAGGCAATACTCCAGGATTTTTCGCAGTTCCTGAATATCCCTGCAACGCGTCTGCCTGTTGGTCTCGACTATTTCCGCCTGATGGTAAAAAGCCGCTATTATGCATGGTGTATCGGGCAGGAACGTGCGAAATCTGATGCAGCGATAGGAAAAGCAAATCAGAAATCTGCAGATTATGCGATGGTATTTGACCTTCTCGGCACGATCGCCGGGCTCCAGTCAGAGGAGGCACTCATCAGGCAGATCCTTGAGTTGTATACACTGCTCTTTTCACCCGGAAAGGTCGCATTTATCCCGGCAAAAAGGGTGGAGTCTCATACAGCGACCGGGAAACCCGACGGGTCACCGGACTTTGTTGACGGGATTCCGGTACCTCAAAATTTTACCGGTGAGTATGAACTTACACCATCAGGGGACGGCTTTTTCCATGCCGTGAGATATAACGACCAGCGTATGGGTGTTATTGCTGCACTCCAGGTCGTATTTCCGGATCACATGGATGATTACCTCAACATCAGCCATTTTGTTGTCCAGGTCTCTGGCCTTGCGCTCTCAAATGCGCAGGTGTACCAGAAACTCAAAGAGACCGTGCAGGAGCGGGACATGGAAATAACAGAGCGCAGAAAAGCAGAAGATGCGGCAAAGGCAGCCAACAGGAAACTCAACCTGCTCTCCAGTATTACCCGGCACGATATCAACAACCAGCTGACAGTGCTGTCCGGATATCTTGAATTACTCCAAGATTCAGAACCCGACCCTGCCCTGATTGAATATTGCGGGAAGGCGGCCACCGCTGCAGACCGGATCTCCGCCATGATCAGGTTCACGAAGACCTACGAGAGTATCGGTATCAACGTCCCTGCCTGGCAGGATATCCGTTCTCTTGTGAGTGCCGCTGCAAATGACGTTGCCCTGGGAAAAATACAGATTGTCAATGACATCCCTTCCGGTTCAGAGGTGTTTGCCGACCCGTTAATTATCAAGGTTTTTTACAACTTAATGGACAATGCGGTGCGGTACGGGGGGAAGATCACCACCATCCGGTTCTCGGTTCAGAGGTCCGGCAGTGACTACCTGATCATATGCGAAGATGATGGAGACGGTGTCGCCGCAGAAGAGAAGGAGAAGATATTCGTGCGGGGGTTCGGGAAGAATACCGGGCTCGGGCTGTTTCTCTCCCGTGAGATCCTTTCCATTACCGGCCTTACCATCATGGAGCTCGGTGAACCTGGGCAGGGCGCCCGGTTTGAAATTACCACACCAGAGGGGAACATCCATGGCCCTGATCTGCAATAAATTTCTCTGTAAAAAAAGAATGACCGTATGATGTCACTGTTTTTGGTGGAAAATCATGTGAAGTTTCACCGGATGTGGTGCTTCCTGGTGCGTCCCCCGATGGAGTGACCGGGATATTCTACCCTCGTTTCTATTTGGCGATATAACCCCGTAACTTTTTAATCATCAGCAGCTGGGCGTTGATCCTGACCATGGTATCTTTTTCGATACTGTCCACGATCTCCTTGATCGGGAGTGAAAACCTGTATATTTTTACCGGTCTCCCTTTGTGTCCGGTCCTCTGTCCGACATGGTATTCTGCCTTTTCCTCCCTGCTCTCAACCCATTTGTGCTCTTCCATGGTCGTCATTGCAATGCTCACCTCGGGTTGCCGAAGGTCGGTACCACGCTCGATATCGAGTGACGTGGCTTCCGGGGTTTTGGCCAGGTAGACGAAGACTTTTGAAACGTTTCGCTTTATTCCAATTTTGGTGAGAAGATCTGCAAAATCTTCTTCCCGCTGTGTAAAGTAGAGGACACTTCTGGATTTCATTCCAACCACGCGATGTGTTGTACAACTATACCAAAATAATATATAAATCTATTATTATTACCTGTCTCTAATCCAAAATCCACGTGACTTCCCGGCAAAAATAGTCCATCTTGTGGTGCAAAGGGAGGATCTGAGCGGTACCACCGGGCCAACTGAACGTATGTCGTACCTGTTTTTATGACGGTAAACGGGATATTGATCCCTGGTCAGAGGTTGTTAATGATCTCAGCCGTATCATTAAGCGAGTTGCCCGATGTACTCAGGACCCGCATCGATATGGGTATGGCGTCCATGGGTGCATATTTGATCGCCTCCTGGTACGAATTGATCGCTTCCTGGTAATATTCGACCTGGATGTCCGTGATCTGATTCACGTCGGGTCCACCATTGCTATCCAGTTTGGATTTCGTCAAATTCTTATAGAGTACACTGAGTTTCTTCCCCTCGATGATGGAGAGTGCCAGGTAAGAATCACCCCTCTTGATCCAGGTCCCCGCGTCCTTCGGGGATTTTGATAATGCAAGGTCATAATGGGGAATTGCACCGGTATAGTTCCCGGAATCAAAAAAAATGTCACCTTTACCTATTTCAGCTTCGGTCTCATTCTCGTTTTTCCGCAATAATGTCGCGTAGATCTGATTGGCTTCATCTTTCCTGCCGAGATTTGTTTCTGCCTTTGCAATTTTCAACAGCGTATTTTTGTCAAATTCCATATCCAGCGATTTATCATAGACAAAGAGTGCAGCTCCCGACTGGTTCATCTTCAGCAGCACATCACCAACCATCAGTTCCGAATCAGCAACTACTGGCTTGACATTGAAACCACCTGCCGGAGCCAGGATAAAGATATACAAAATGATCAGTACACCGAAAAAAAGGAATAGCGCCCAGATCCTCATACAACTCCTAGGGTGCTCCGTATTGAAAAAATTTCCTGTTCAATTTACCAGGTATCCGCCGGTGAGGCAACAACCCCCATCGGGGAAAACAGGGGTCCACAGTGGGTGAGGTTGCAGGCATACCGGCTGATTTTTGCGATGGCGGGCCTCGAGTGGGGTGGGATTTTCGAGAGGGGTTGCAGCCCTGTCCCACTCCTCCTGAATTGAGTCCTATGACATGGGGTTACCCGTCCAGTGTCTGGGTGTCAACAAAAAAATGTTCAGCTCCCGTCTCATTTTCAAACCCGTGGAATTCTACTGGTTTGAAATGTGGATTTGAAGGTTTACGGATAGACCATAGGTTAATCAGGGGCCAGCAATTTTTATGTACTAATCACGATTAGTACTAATCATGATTAGGGTTTTCATTGACCGGGAAGAGGAAACCAGGATTCTTGAGGATGAGTGGAATAAAAACCATGGTAGACTTATCATCCTGTATGGTAGAAGACGGATTGGCAAAACAAGATTGATTACTGAATTCTCCAAAGACAAACCTGGTATCATGGTTTTCGCTGAAGACACCTCTCCGCGGCTTCAGATCAGGAATATGCAGTCAGAATGTGCAAAATTCTTCGACGATGACCTTCTCGAATCGCTGGACCTCACGTCATGGGACCAGTTATTTAGTTATATCGCGCAGAAATCGCTACAGAAACGCACCTATCTTATCATCGATGAGTTCACCTACCTGATAAAAAACGACCCTTCAATTCTATCGGGACTTCAGAAATCCTGGGACACAACAATGTCAATGTCCCCCTGGTGCATCATTCTCTGTGGGTCAATGCTTGGGCGTATGAGTGATCTCGCACTTTCATCGACTTCACCATTGTATGGAAGAAGGACGCGTGACATTTTTCTTGAACCGCTTCCATTTATGCATGCACGTAAATTTTTATCTGTCCCCCTGAAAGAAGCATTGCGAATATATCTCACGATCGGAGGCGTCCCTGAGTATCTTCTGAAAGCTGAAGATTACGGTTCATTTAGAGAATTTATTGGAAGGGAGTTTTTTTCTCGTTATGGATATTTCTACCGCGAGCCATATTTTCTCCTTACCCAGGAGTTCCGCGAGCTGAAGATGTACCAATCGATCCTCAATGCTGTCGCTGTTGGGAATACCACTCCCGCTGCCATTGCCCGGTTCTGTGGGACCGATGCCCGCCATTTATACCCATACCTGGAGAGTATGGGCCGTCTTGGGATAATTGAACGTGAGGAACCTGCGTTTTTGAAAAGCAAAAACGGTGTATATCGCGTGAAAGATTCTCTCTTTGATTTCTGGTTTAATTTTATCTTTCCACACAGGCAGGAAATAGAGACTACGGGGTACGTTCCAGCTGATCAGGCACTTGATTCCTATTTTGGCAGGCGTTATGAGAATTTTGTTCGAAGAGATTTTATACCCGGAATTTTTCCAGGATATCGTACGGGGCGATGGTGGTATAAAGAAGACGAGATCGATCTGATTGTATTCGATCAAAAGACCTCTGCAATAATCTTTGGAGAAGTGAAATGGGGCGATCTTACGAGGAACGATGTGAAAAGGCTGCTCACGCGCCTGGAAAGAAAATCAAAACTGGTCCGGCATGAAGAATATGTCAATGAACAGTTTATGGTTGTCGCAGGGACTATTGATGAAAAATCGGAATTCCTTGATGAAGGGTTTCTTTTGTACGACATGAGTGATATTGATCGTTTGATGTGATTTCAGATTATTATCTCAAGGATCCCGATGACCTGTGCGTACAGTCCCCTCAGTCCCTCACGAGTACGCATTCCGCTACCGATTCCCTTTGTTTCTACCCCTGCCAGTTGTCCGATAATTACTGGGTGCAGTAAACCATCGCAATTATGGACCTTCGGGGCCGATTAACTCTTCAGCCCAGGATACTACATCCCTGGCAGACCTGATTGCTTCGATATATTCATCCTTTGTTACCGGTTCGAATCCGGGGTATCTCGTGCCTGTGGCATAAATGGATAGTGTTGAGGTGTTCCAGATCCGGTCCGATATTTCCACCCCTCCGTGTTCAAGGATCGTAAGCAGGGTATTGATACGATGAATACAGGAATACAGGAATACAGAATATTACGCGAGATAAAGACAGCTTTGATACCTTTTTTCTGCAGCCTGTTGTGTCTGGTAGCAAAGATCCTCATACAGCACACCGTCCATATCCATCTCTGCGAGGCGACAGGCTGCTCTTAGCGCGGGCAAGCCAGGGCCAACCAACACCATTCCGGGCCCGTAATCAGGTAAATGGTTTGAATGGACTAGTATTTGTGAGTGTCCATTTCTTCAATATTTTTTTTAATCATTCAGTAGTGCATTGGATATTTTCCC
>Ga0114951_10004453_pt1 | contig 13642 bp, 19 predicted proteins | sample AM7aDNAmetaG_FD_88677 | JGI IMG/M metagenome (GOLD analysis project Ga0114951, IMG submission 88677) | Freshwater microbial communities from Finland to study Microbial Dark Matter (Phase II) - AM7a DNA metaG | ecosystem: Environmental > Aquatic > Freshwater > Lake | place: Finland: Lake Alinen...
CTACAATAGACCTTGCACCAAATCTTTCCCCATGCTATAAATATACCCGTAATCAGATTATCTGATAACCAGTAACCCATTGGCAATTCGAGCTAAAATCAACCACCAAATCAAAGCGCCGGAACTGCGTGTGGTTACGTCTGAAGGTGAAAATCTCGGGGTAATAAGCCTACAAACGGCTCTGGCAGAAGCACAGAAGAGGGGATTCGATCTTATCGAGATCTCCCCTTCCGCGGTGCCGCCGGTCGCCAAAATAATGGATTATGGCAAGTATTTGTACGATGAAAAGAAAAAGGTCAAAGTCGCCAAAAGCAAGGTCCAAGTCAGCGAACTCAAGACTGTCCAAGTCAAAGTTGGCACTGGCGATCACGATCTGGAATTAAAGGCCAAAAAAGTCTCCGAATGGCTTTCCGAAGGCCACCGGGTCAGAATCGAGCTATTCTTGACCGGCCGCTCCAAATACATGGACATCAAGTTCCTCAAGGAGCGCCTCGACCGGATAATGAAGCTTGTCACCGTCGAATACAAAATTGCCCAGGAGCCATTGAAAGGACCGAAGGGATTGTCGATAGTAATTGAGAAAAAACAATGATCAAAACAAACAAATCTTATACGAAGAGATTCAAGATCACCAAAAATGGCAAGATCCTTTCGCGCCGCCCGGGTCAGGACCATTTCAACGCCAAGGAGCGTACTTCGACCAGTAACAGCAAGCACCGCAGTGTCATCGTCCATATGGACAACAAGGCCAAGAGCAGGTTTTTAGCGACGAGTTTTTAACAGAATTTAAATAAACTACCATGACCCGAGTCAAAAAAGCCGTCCATGCCCTCAAGAACCGCCGATCAGTCCTCAAAGCCGCCAAGGGCTTCCGTTTCCGCCGGGGCAATACCGAAAGAGCCGCCAATGACGCCCTGATGCATGCCGGAGTCTACGCCTTTGCCCACCGCCGAGACAAGAAAGGCGACTTCCGTCGCCTCTGGAACGTCAAGATCAACGCCGCCGTCCGTCCTTTTGGTTTGTCATATTCCAAGTTTATCGACGCCTCAAAAAAGAAAGGTTTTGCTCTCGACCGTAAAACTCTGGCCAATATGGCAGAATTCAAGCCAGATGCCTTTAAGAGAGTTGTTGAGTCAGTGAAATAAGTCCCAGATTAGAAAATTTAAAAACACTTCAGAGATGAGGTGTTTTTTTGTTATTACCGCAAAAGCGCCCAGTAGGTCATTTTGCTAAATGAGGAATCCAGGATATCACCAATGACAAAATCCAAATGACAAATTTCCAATCAAATCCAAAGCTCAAATGTCAATATTTGGATTTTAGGCTTTGACATTGATTTGTCATTGGGAATTTGAGCTTTGACATTCAACACTGGATTCCCGCTTTCGCGGGAATGACAAACAAACATTTCTCTCTTTGAAATTACCCCAACTCCACCGTCTCTCCTTCCCTCGGCACCACTGCCTTCACCACCAACTCATCATTGATCCTTTGGGCCAAATACATTTCCGCACCCGGTTCTCCCATAACCACAAAGACTTTTTTTAATTTGTCAGTGGCTGTTGAAACAAATTCCACCAGATGATCGCTGTCTTTGTGTGCAGAATAGCCGTAAAGAGTTTCTATTCTGGCTTTAATTTTGATAATATCACCATAAATCTTGACTTTCTTGGCGCCGTCGGCCAATTCGCGACCAAGCGAACCGGCCGCCTGATAACCAACCAGAAGAATCGTACTTTTAGGGTCCGGCAAATAATGTCTTTCATGGCTGATAACCCTTCCGCCCACGGACATTCCTGAACCGGCAAGGATTATTTTTGCTCCGTTCATTCTGGAAATATCCTGTGACTCATTCTTGGAAATAGTGAACTCCAATCTCGGAAACTTGAAGATATCATCGCCATGATTGATCTGTTCTCTGACCTTGTCGTTAAAAAGATATTTGCTTCCGGCATAAATCTCCGTTGCTCTTATGGCCATGGGAGAATCGACGAAGATGGGAACGCGCGGAACAAGATTTTTCTCAACGAGGTTATTCAATTCATAAAGCAATATCTGGGTGCGATCGATGGAAAAAGTGGGGATCACTAGCGTTCCGCCGCGATTCATAGTCTCTAAGATCACCTCACGGAATTTTTCCGCCCTTCCCTCACGGCTCTCATGATTCCGATTACCATAAACGCTTTCCATTACTAGATAATCTATTTCACCAATTATCTCAGTATTGCAAAGCAAAGGTGCCGGCGAATTGCCAAGGTCTCCCGTAAAAAGAATCTTTTTTGCAGAATTATCCGTCGTTATTTCAACCATAGATGAGCCCAGAATATGCCCGGCATCTTTCAGAGTAATTGAAACATCTTCCGCCAATTGCAAAGGTTCGTGATATTTGACGGTCTTCCATAGAGGAAAAACCGCCTGGACGTCATTCAAGTCATAGATCGGTTCCATCCCATCCCTTTTGGCCTCTTCAGCCAAGATGCCCGCCGCGTCATTCAGGACCAATTCCGCCAATTCCCTTGTTTCCGGCGTTGAATATATGGGACCCTTGTATCCGCTTTTCACCAGCTTCGGAATGCGGCCGACGTGATCAAGATGAGCGTGTGTGATAACCAAAGCTTCAAATGAATTTAAATCGTATACGAACGGCTTTTTATTCTCCTCCATTGCCACTTTTTCGCCTTGAATCAACCCGCAGTCGATCATTATCTTCTTACCTTTTGAAGATTCGAAGATGAAATTGGCGCCAGTCACGGTGCTGACTCCGGAACAGAAGGTTATTTTGGGAGAATTAATCATGTTCATGTGTGATTAGATATTTGATATTAGATATTTGTGACTTTCCAATATCTTATATCTAATTACAAATATCTGTCACCTCTTTCTCCAATAAAAGTAAGCAACCAACAATCCGCCGATAATATCATCTACCAAATCCTTTAAGGTGTCCAAATAGTAGGCGTTCGTCCAAAGCCGATAACCTGTAAGGTTGTAGTGAATCTCAAAATATTCCCAAACCAGACCGGCAACCAGAACGCCAATGACGGTAATCTTGATTTTGTGTCCTATATCCGTCTTGCGAGCGTTCAAGAATCCGCAGATGAAAAGAGCGATCCCCACTCCGCCAATAATATGCATCGGCACGTCAAAAAGGGGCGTGCTGACATAGCCGCCGCTGATGCCGAATATTTGCCCCGCCAAGACGATCAGAAGAATTATGATGGCCCAGATGTATGTCGTCATTGGTTCATTATAAGTTATTAAACAAAAAACGCCTACCGATATGGCAGACGTCCTTTGTAGGCGGCAAGAGTACAATACCTGTTAAAACAGGTGGGTGACCTCACATCGAGCACCAAGGTGCCGACGAATTTGATTGCCCCGATGGGGCTTTCTTTGGTCTCCCGCAAAAATTAATTTTGTAGGATTTTACTCTTGCTACCTGTCTACATTTTATCGCGACTATTGAAGACTGCAAGAGCCGGACATAGTTCGAACACAGATTCAGGGGCGAAGGCAATTTTTTGTATCATTCCCGCGAAAGCGGGAATCCAGGATATCACCAATGGCAAAATCCAAATGACAAATTTCTAATCAAATCCAAAGCTCAAATGTCAAAATTCGGTTTTTGGGCTTTGACATTGATTTGTCATTGGAAATTTGAGCTTTGACATTCAACACTGGATTCCCGCTTTCGCGGGAATGACAAAACAGTAATTCTTCGTCCTATTCCAATATCCCATCCAGATCCACATCATACAGCATCTGCTCCACGATCAGTCTGTAATCGAACAACTCTTCCTTTCTGAACCAATGATTGATCTCGTCAATCGCCTCTTTCGGTGAGCCTGAAGCATGGACGATATTGCGCACCGCCCGTCCGTCAACATCGCTCATCCTGTAGGAGTCCAAGACGAAATCTCCGCGGATTGTGCCCATCAGCGAAGTTAGAGGTTCAGTCCCGCCAGTAATCTTGCGGACTATTTCTACAGCATGGGCGCCTTGCCAAACCATAGCCACGACCGGACCTTTCGTCATATAGTTAATCAGATTTTTCAATATGACAGCCGTAATCTTCAAAGGATCAGTATCTGGTGGTGTCAGTCCTTTGTCCGTATAACCTTTAATGGTTTTCAAACCTGTTTTAGTGCGCCATTCAGGATCCAAAGTGTAATGCTTTTCGATAAGTTCCGGTGTTGGGATCAACATTTTAATGCCGACCAGCTTCAAACCAACTCTTTCATAGCGGCCGATCACTTCACCGATAAGAGACCGTTGAATGCCGTCGGGTTTGATGATGACCAGGGTGCGTTCGTATTTAGGGTGTGTATTCATAGTTTTCCAATTATAGAAGCAAATTTAAACTTCTGTCAAGATCTCCGCACCGCTCTTGGTCACCACGACTGTATGCTCAAAATGGGCGCTCGGCAAACCATCAGCCGTCCTGTATGTCCAATCATCCTGATCAAGCACAATCTCCTTCGTCCCCAAGTTGAACATCGGCTCGATCGCTATCACCATCCCCTGTTTGAGAGTCTCCCCTTTGCCGGCTTGACCAAAATTCGGAACGTAAGGATCCTCATGGACGCTATAACCGACGCCGTGGCCGGAAAGCTCTTCAACGACGCCATATTTATAAGGCAGCGCCGTCCTTGTAACGGCATTGCCGATATCACCGATTCTCTTTCCGTCTTTTATGACCTTGATGCCGGCATAAAGCGCTTTTGAAGTCACATCGAGAAGTTGTTGTAGCTCAGTAGAAATCTTGCCGACAGCGACAGTGACGGCCGCATCCGTAATCAATCCTTTATGAACCAAACCCAGATCCAAACTGACAATGTCCCCTTCTTTGAAAATCTTATCTGTTTCATTGGGAATGCCGTGGACAATCTCATCGTTTACCGAGACGCACAAAGCCGCCGGATAGGCCCGCTTGGCTCCCGCCGGTTTGTAGTCCAAAAAAGCCGCTGTGTCACCACCTTCGGCGATCAGCTTCCTGGCGCTGTTTTCCAATTCTTGCGAATGAAGACCCTGCTTCACCATGGCCGCCAGTTCCTTCAAGATCGTCGCGTGACGCTTGCCGCCCTCGCGGAGGATGTTGATGTCTTCTTTGGTTTTGATCGTGATCATTTTATTTGTCATTCCCGCGAAGGCGGGAATGACACACAATGACTTTATCTCAATCCCAACCCTTTGACAATATCCTCATGAATGCCCTCGACACCCTTTTCTCCGTCGATCTCCAGGAAATTGTAGTTGCCGTTGTCGCGATAATAGCCAATGGTCGGAGCCACGTCCGTCTCGTACCAGCTCAATCTCTTCTTGATCTCTTCCGTGACATCGTCAAATCTCTTGCGGGCCAGCAAACGCTTGGTGGCCTCGGCGGAACTGATGTCGATATTGACGACCCAAGGCTTCGGCAGGCCATAAAAACCAAAGATGGAGTGCAGAACGCCGGCTTCATGGAACTTGCGCGGCGTGCCGTCAAAGATCACATGCTCCTTTCCGGTGTATTTGTCCACCAAGGGCTTGACCCACATGTGAACGGTCAGAAACTCCGGCTGAAGGCCGCCGGCGACATATATGGCCTTGGACTTCTTCTGGGTGATGCTCTCGCCTTTGATGAATTCCCGAAACTCCTGGCCGGTATAGATGTAAAGGACTTCGCGGCTCGGATCCTTCTTCTTGAGAACATCCATCAGTAATTTGATCTGCGTCCCCTTACCGCAACCCGAACGACCGATGAATATAAAGGATTGTTGGTTCATTGCCACATTATACAGTAGTCTTTTCCAAAGATATAATCCGATGTTCGTGATTGTCCAATCTTTCCCAATATGATTTCATCTGATCCTTATAAACCAACATCTCGTCCTTGAAACCTTGCAATAACGCTTCCCGATGCCTGTTGCCTTGTTCTTCAAAATAGATTTTTATGGTTTCTAAGGATTCATAGATCATCACACGAGTTTCCTTTAGAATTTGATGTTTTTGATCCCCGAGTTCCTTTTTTAATGTTTTTGTAAAATAGTCCTTTGTTACATAGCGGCTAAGTGTTTTATTAAGTTCTGTTTCTTTAATCATAATTTTTATACGGTTAGAAAATAATACGGCAGGTACGACAATTTTACTCTCTTTAATGGGTCGCGCAAGATTACATATAGCGAAATATATTTCGTAATATATTTTTCGAACCAATTTCAAGAATTCTCCGCCGATTTTGTATATTTATATACTCGTTCTCGTAATATTTTAGCGTTCCCATGGCTCAACATCCCCAGATATGATTGGGTTGTTTCCGGCCTACCTTCTGTTACGCTCAACCTTCTGAACATCCTTCTTTTCGTCGCTGTTCGCAAAACGCGATGATCCGGAAAATGTATCCAGCCTAGATAATCGATGCCAGATGAGACTGTTTTAATAAAGACTTTATTCGGATGAAGATGTAATCTGAGATTAGCTTCCAGAAATTCATGAATTTTCGGCAGAATCTCAAGTAAGACCCCGCGATTATCGTGCAAAATCACAAAATCATCGGCGTAGCGGATGTAATATTTCTGCTTGAGACCATGTTTTATATATTGATCCAATTCATTCATATAAACATTTGCTAGAAGTTGAGAAGTTAGATTTCCAAGCGGCAAACCTTTCCCGGGAGCTGTGCTCTGGAAACTTTCAATTATCCTTTCAACAAGCCATATTATATCTTGGTCTGTAACATATTTCTTAACGATATTTATCAAAATTAAATGATCAATAGAGGCAAAGAATTTGCGAATATCGCATTTCAACACCCAACAGGTTTGGCGATCGTTTTTTGATACTTTAAGAGCAATGCTTTTGAAACGATTAAGCGCTCTATGTGTACCCTTGAAATCACGACATGAATAAGAATCGAAAATAAATCTTTTATCAAAATGCGAATAAAGGATTCTGTATACCGCGTGATGCAGTAATCTGTCGCGCACACTGGCTTTGTGAATACTTCGCGGCTTCGGATCATTCACCTTGAAAGCTTCGTAGTGACCATGCCTATAGGTTTTATTTTTTAGATCATAATGAAGCTTGTAAATATTATGAGATAGATCGAGTAAAAATTCCGAGACATCGGTTTTGTATTTTTTATCAGAAACAAATTCACGCCATGCCTCGTGGAGATTATTAAGAGACGTGATATCGTTATATGTGATCGATTTATTATTCATATTTTTCACAAATTACAATGACTATTAAAGCCCCCCCCCAACCGATTTCCGGTTGTTATATTAAAAGAAAAAGAATCATACCAATTTTGGTTGACGCTCTCACGCAATTTCCCGCGCGTTGAGCGGCTCGGCCTGGGGCAGAAGATCGAGAGCACGTTCCTCAGTGTCCTTGAGCTCACCTTTTCCTGCATATACCTGCCGCCAGAATCCAAAATTCTCATGCTCGGCCGAACTATATCCAAGCTCGATGTCCTCAAATTCTTCTGTCAACTCGCGTGGGAAAGCCGACTGATACCGACAGATAAATATGCCGAACTCTCGGAAAAGCTAGAGGAAATCGGCCGAATGCTCGGTGGATGGCGCAAAGGCCTCCAAAGCCCACCGGCCAAATCAACGCTTAGCAAAACTCTCACTACGAAGTAGTGAGAGAAACAGTAGTTTCGGAACCACGATACGATGCCTGTTCTCGGCATTCCACACGTTGTCGTTCGAGAAACGGTTCGCGTTCACCTTGAGCTGGCCATCGTCATCGAAGTTCACGTTCGCAACGAAGATAATGTGCGGCTAATCATCCGGTACACCATCCCTCGGTAGCCCTAGGGATTGAATCGCATTCGGGACCTTGAAGTCCGCCAGTTTGCCGCACCAACTGACTATTTTTTGTTTAGAGAAAGATACATCCACTCTTCTGCAAGGCTCATTGAGCACAATGACCACTGGGTTGCCCGGCAAAACTCCCGAACATATCTTTTCACAAGCGTGGCACGGAAGCCTTGGCCGCCGCGCATTCATGCATGCGGTCCCAGTATACAAAAATCCCCCCGCCCTGCCAAATTTCTTTGACAAGGGTCAGAGGGACTGAGAGCCAAAGGCTCAATGCTAATGTGCGAGTGCCAGTTGCGGAACCACGAGGCGATGCCCGCTCTCGGCAGACCACACGTCGTCGTACGAGAAACGGCTCGCGAACACCCAGAGCTGGCCATCGTCATCGAAGATCACGTACGCAACGAAGAACTCTTCTCCAACCTTGAAGAGGAAGAAGGTGCCGTAACCGTCCGTGCGGAGCCACTTGCGGTGCTTTTGCACGAACTGGGTGATCTGGGGCTGAGTGAGGCAGAGACTGTCGAGGTCATCGCTCATACCGCCGAAGATCTGGGCGAAGGTGCCGTCCTTGATCATCTCGTGGACGGTGACTTGAGTCTTCTTCGTAGGTTCCGATTTCACATCGCAACCGTATTCCTTGAAGTCGCCGTCAATCCAGCCGGGGAAGGTGTCCTTCGCTTTCGCGATGGTCTCCTTGCCGTCCGTTTCGTCGAGCTCCAAAGTTTCGGCACCGGAGATGAGCTTGACGATGCCGGCGATGTTATCGGCGATCTCGGCAAACTTCTCCTTGACCAGGGCGCTGATGGCTGCGACAATTTCGTTGCCGCGTGCCCTCACACGCTCGATGTTCTGCTTGTTGAGAACACCGTTTCTGGCGAGCTCGCGAAGCGCGGTGCCGGTTCCCTTGCGGGTGGCATCGGTGACCAAGGTCACGCAGGTTTCTATCTGACCGTCCGTAACTTCTGTGTCTGATGCAATCGATGGATTTTTCATCGTTGTCATCCTTTCTTTGTTGGTATCCTTGCGGATACGGGTTTGTTCGTTGGACTCTTCGCCACAACAGAGAATGCCCAGAATATGGGTGCTTTCTGTCGTAGAGAAATCTCTGGCATATCAAAGAACTACTTGTACATTATACCGTACATAGTACCGAAATGTCAATAGCTGCCATAAATAGCGGCTCTACTGAGCTACATCTCACTTTTCACTTCCTAATACTCCCTCATTGCCACCTGAGCATCGACTTTCTTCAAAAGATCCAAGACTACAGAAACTACGATTAGAAGGGCTGTGCCACCGACCGCCACGGAACGATCATTGCTTGGGGAGAAAGCTTGGATGATAAGAGGAAGAATGGCGACAACACCGAGGAAGAGCGCGCCAACAAGAGTAATTCTGGTGACAATGGTACCGATATGGGCTTGGGTATGTTCACCGGGACGGACACCAGGAATGAAGGCTCCGGAGCGCTGGAGATTTTCGGAAATCATCTTGGGATCGAAAGTAACGGCTGTGTAGAAATATGTGAAAAGAACGACAAGAATAAAGTAGCAGGAGCCATAGAACCATTGATTGTTAAACAAAACGACGAATGAAGAAGCCCAGCTAGCGATTATCGGATGGCTGGCCAACTTTGACAAACCAGAGGCGATAATCTGCGGAAACATCAGGATAGAAAGGGCGAAGATTATCGGAATAACTCCGGACTGATTCAATCTTAGGGGTAAATATGTGGAAGAACCGCCGTAAACCTTGTTGCCACGAACTTGCTTGGCATAAGTGACCGGAACCGAACGCTCAGCTTCGGTAACATAGACCACCCCAGCAACAGCCGCAATAGCGATAACCAAGGCGACGAGATAGAAAGGAATATCAGAAGCGCCTGTTGTGGATATTTTCTGGAAGTTTTGAACAATTGAAACCGGCAAACGTGAGACGATACCGGCGAAAATGATGAGAGAAACGCCGTTGCCGATGCCGAATTCCGAAATAAGTTCACCAACCCACATGAGAAGCATGGAACCAGCGGTAACTACAATAACGTTTACTGTAAAGGCGAACAAGGCCATGTGAGGCAAAACATTCTGGGATTGGAGAAGAATAATGAAACCTATAGCCTGAACAACAGCCAAAGGTGCGCCCAAGAGTCTGGAATATTGGGAAAGTTTCATTCGACCAGCATCCCCTTCCTCGTGCATCAAAGCCTTCCAACTCGGGAACATCATGGTCAAAAGTTGAATAATGATTGAGCCAGTAATAAAAGGACCGACTCCAAGCATGACTATGGAAAGATTGGAAAGTCCTCCACCAGAAAAGATATTCAAAAAGCCCAAGAGCTGGCTAGAAGAAAGTAGCCTGGCCAAATTGCTTGGATCAACACCTGGTATCGGAATCGCGGCCAAAGCCCGGAAAAGAACCAAGGCAATAACGGTAAAACCGATCCTTTTCCTCAAAATCGGATCCTTGAACGCAATCGTGACTTTTTCCAGGAAATTCTGCATTGGATTATGTCCTATTTCTTTGCGGCGACTTTCTTTTCGGTCTTCACCTTGGCTGGTTCAGACTTTTTTGGCTTGGCTTCTTTTGTGTTTGGGGCTGCCTTCTTGACGGCTTTGACCTGTTCAACTACAGCCTTCACAACTCTAACCTCCTTGACTTGTGCTTTCGGAATCGAAGCGTCGACCGAACCGCCAGCCTTGACGATCTTTTCTCTGGCCGGATCGGAAATGGCGCAACCGGAAATAGTGAAGGCTTTGGTAATGTCGTCATTGCCAAGGATCTTTATGGCTTGAATTTTACCGGACTTCGTGGAAACTAGACCCTTTGAAGCCAAAGCCTGGGGATTGATGACGTCTTTTGTGTTGAAAGTGGCTTCGAGAGTAGCCAAGCTGACGATCAGAGGTTTGATCTGGAAGCCCTTGTTGGAATTCTTGCCGCGACCGCGGAGTTTCGGCACTCTCTTGATGATGTCCCTCCATTCCGGACGACGCTTGTTGCCGGCGCGAGCCGACTGGCCCTTGCCACCGCGACCGGAAGTCTTGCCGCGTTTGCCGCCGCGACCGACGGTAGTGCGCTTCATATTGGGATGTATCCTTTTGAGTTGGTTGCTTTGCATGATATTAATGGAAAATTAAAAAATCAATATGGAAAATGTTCATCGCATCTGTGATTTCATTATTAATTTTTTCATTGTCATTTTTCATTTTGATTTTTACATTTTAAATTATTTAGTCTCGATCTTTTCAACTTTTCCATGAAGAGCCGATCTGGATACCTTGCTCAGTTTCTTCAAGGCTTCAATGGCGGCTTTGGCGTTATTCAAACGATTCTTGCTTCCGGAGATAAACTTGGCGCAGACGTCCTTGATGCCAGCGAGTTCGATGACGGCGCGAGCCGAGCTTCCGGCCACAACACCGCTTCCACGGGCCGGGAAAATCTTGATGACGGCGCTGGCGTATTTGCCTTCGACGGCATGGGGAATGGTCATTTGAGGGGAAAGAACGACTTTGATGAGGTTCTTCTTGGCTTCACGGGTGGCTTTCTCGACCGACAAGGCCGTATCGCCGCCTTTGCCCAAACCGACGCCGACGCGGCCTTTGTGGTCGCCGGCGACGACGGCCACGCTGAAGGTGTAACGGCGGCCTCCCGAAGAGACACGGGTCACGCGCCTGATATCGATGATCTTGGAATCAAATTCTGGCTTGACTCTCTCGCGAGGTTCGCCGCGGCCGCCTCTGTTTTGACCGCGTCCGGAACCGCTCGAGCCTCCCCGGCGAGCCGGATCTCCGCGCATTTTCCGGCCGGGAGTGAATTTATTGGCCGTCGGGACAACAGCTTGAGGAGCAACGACTGATTCAACGGCAGCTTCTGTTTCAATAGCTGTCACATCAACACCAGTGGCAGGAATTTTTATTTCCAAAGCACCACCTTTCAAGCTTTTGTCATCCAGATTAGTTTTGATTTCTTTGGCTGTCATGATTGTAATTAAAATTTAAGGCCTCCTTCCCTGGCCGCTTCGGCGATCGTCTTGATATTGCCGATATAAAGATATCCGTTGCGATCAAAAACCACTTTCTCGATCTTGGCCGCCTTGGCTTTCTTGGCTATATCCAAACCGATCTCTTTGGCACATTCCGTAGGTTTCTTGCCTTTGTAAAGGCGGGAATCACAGGCAACCAAAGTATGGCCCTTGGTATCGTCAATGATCTGGGCGTAAAGGAATTTGTTGGACTTGAAAACGGTCAGACGCGGCATTTCGGCTGTACCACTAACCTTAGCGCGGATGCGGGCCTTGCGTCTAGCCATAATATTTTGTTTTATGGTGAGTATGCTCATGATATTTAAGCGGCTTTCTTACCTTGTTTACGCCTGACGACTTCATCGGAATAATGAATGCCCTTGCCTAGATACGGTTCCGGCTTTTTGAAAGCCCGAACATCGGCCGCAAATTTGCCAACTTTCTCGCAATCTATTCCGGAAATCGTAATGTTGTTCTTTTCTGTCGTAACCTTCAAATCTTTTGGAATGGCAACATTAACTGGATGAGAAAAACCGAGGGCCATGGCTAACTCTGTACCCTTAACATCGGCCTTGTAACCGATGCCTTCGACAATCAGTTTCTTTTCATAGGCCTTGTTGACGCCGGCGATCATGTTCTTGGTATGCGAAGCATATGTACCCCAAAGAGCGGCGGCCTGCAGGCTTTTGCTGTTCAAAGTCAGAGTAATCCCATTAGCATCAACAACAACTTTGATCTCCGGCTTGAAATGTTTGGTCAAAGTGCCCAAAGGGCCTTTGACTGTCAAAATACCATCGACAAAAGTCGCTTCTGTCTTCGGAGGTAATGTTATTGCTTTTTTGGCGATTCTTGACATTGTAGTTTGGTTGATGGTTTATAGTTTTTGGTTAATTGTTTTTGGTTTCGGTTACTATTAACTATCAACCATAAACTATTTACTAACTCACCAGATTCTAAATAGCACTTCTCCCCCCACATTATTCTTCTTGGCCTCGACATCGGTCATAATCCCCTTCGGCGTGGACAGGAAAGTATTACCGAAACCGCTACGATATGTGCGAATATCGCCAGACTTCATGTACAAACGTCTGGACGGTTTGGAAATGCGTTCGACTCCGTTGATCCTGGCGCCGGTTTCAAAGTACTTGAGACCGATCTCCAATTCCCGGGAAAAGACATTGCCTTTTTTCTCGACAGTGTCCACATATCCCGCTTTCTTCAAAGCATGAGCGACGTTCATAGCCAATTTGGAATTGGAAACAATCACAACAGCTTTCTTGGCATCACTGCCATTCTTGAGGCGGATTATGAAATCTGAAATTGGGTCGGTTACCATAGTAGTATGAAAGTATTGAAAATAGTGAGCGAACTACCAAGAAGACTTCTTGATGCCCGGAATGACGCCTTCATTGGCGAACTCGCGGAAACAAATACGGCAAATGTCGAAATCTCTCATGTAGCCATGCTTCCTGCCACAGCGGAAACAGCGTCTGACTACCCGAGACTTGAATTTCGGCTTCTTCTGCGACCTTGCTATAACTGAAGTTTTTGCCATTTTTTACGTAATTTTTGAATAAAAAGCGGATTGGTTAGTGGATTCGCCTTACGGCTCACCACTTCCAATCACTTATGTGTTCAAATGCCTTATTTCTTAAGGTAAGAACAGATTAGCAGAATAGGGCGCAGGAGTCAATGACGAGTCAGAAGTACCTTCAACCAGGGTACAAATTGTACCCCACTTTTATATATTCTTCGAATGTGTTAGCTCGAAAGTATCGTGATCTTTCTCAAATTTTATTCTGAAATAATCAAAGAAAAA
>Ga0114951_10004456_pt1 | contig 13632 bp, 12 predicted proteins | sample AM7aDNAmetaG_FD_88677 | JGI IMG/M metagenome (GOLD analysis project Ga0114951, IMG submission 88677) | Freshwater microbial communities from Finland to study Microbial Dark Matter (Phase II) - AM7a DNA metaG | ecosystem: Environmental > Aquatic > Freshwater > Lake | place: Finland: Lake Alinen...
CGGCGCGCACAAGGTCAACAACACGCTGGGCCAGATCCTGATCGCGCGGCGCATGGGCAAAAAGAGGATCATCGCCGAAACCGGCGCGGGTCAGCACGGGGTTGCAACAGCCACGGTTTGCGCGCTCTTTGGCCTGACCTGCGTGGTGTATATGGGCTCCGAGGACATTAAACGCCAGGCGTTGAATGTGGTGCGCATGCGCCTGTTGGGAGCCACCGTGGTGCCGGTGGAGAGCGGTTCCAAAACACTCAAGGACGCCATGAACGAGGCGATCCGCGACTGGGTGACCCATGTGAAGGATACTTTTTATCTGATCGGAACGGTGGCCGGGCCGCATCCCTATCCCTGGATGGTTCGCGAATTCCAGTCGGTGATCGGGCAGGAGGCGCGCCGCCAGTTTTTGGCCAGGGAAAAGAAACTTCCGGATTATCTGGTCGCTTGTGTGGGGGGCGGCAGTAATGCCATGGGGCTTTTTCACCGCTTTTACAATGACAAACATGTACATATGATTGGTGTCGAAGCCGCAGGTCACGGGCTCAATACGACAGCTCATGCCGCGGCGCTTTGCAAGGGCCAGCCGGGCGTTTTGCATGGATGCAAGAGTTCATTGCTGCAGGATGCTGACGGACAGGTGGCCCTGGCACATTCGATTTCTGCCGGGCTGGATTATCCGGGGGTCGGGCCCGAGCATGCGTATTACAAGGAAACCGGCCGCGCGGCATACGTGGGTGTTACGGACAAGGAGGCGCTTGACGCCGCATCCCTTTTGGCACGCACCGAAGGGATTATCCCCGCGCTTGAGTCTGCGCATGCGGTGGCGTATTTGTCTAAGTTGGCGGCCAAGGTCAAGGGGAAAAAGAGCGTCATCGTTTGCCTTTCCGGGCGGGGCGACAAGGATATGGGCACGATCAAGGATCTGTTGTTTTCTTAATGGGTAAAAAACATGAACCGTATCGACCAAAAATTCATTGAATTGCGCAAGGTTAACAGGAAGGCGTTCATTCCCTTTATTACAGCGGGCGACCCTGATCTTGCGGTGACGGAAGATCTCGTCCTGGCGCTGGAGAAGGCCGGGGCGGATATTGTGGAACTGGGCGTCCCGTTCTCGGATCCTATGGCGGATGGGCCGGTCATCCAGGCCGCTTCATACCGGTCGCTGCAACAAGGTACCAATTTAAAAAAGATCCTGGATCTTGTGCGCCGTATCCGGTGCCATTCCCAGGTCCCGATAGCCTTGATGAGTTATTACAATCCCGTGTTCCGTTTCGGGGAAAAAGATTTTGTCAGCGAGGCGGTTGCCGCGGGGGTGGACGGGGTCATTATCCCTGATCTTCCTGCCGAGGAAGCCGTTGACCTGCGCCGCGAAGCGTCGGCAAGAGGGTTGGCCACGATCTTTTTCATGGCGCCCACCACGCCGGCGGCGCGGATGAAGGCGGTGGCGGCTGCGGCTACGGGATTTATTTATTATGTTTCTGTCGCGGGCGTCACCGGTGCGCGCCAGGCGGTGGCCCGGGAAATTGCCGCCAGGGTCCGTGCGGTCAGAAAAGTGACCGATAAACCGGTGTGCGTTGGCTTTGGCGTTTCGACCCCGCAACAGGCCGGGGAAGTCGCGCGCGCCGCAGACGGTGTCATTGTCGGGAGCGCCCTGGTCCAGTTGATCCACACCCATGCGGATCAGGCGGATCTGCTGGAATGTGTCAGTGCCTTTGCTGCATCCCTGGCCCGGGCGGTCCATTAAACCATGTACCAGAAGCTCACCCTTTCCAACAATCTCAGGGTCATTGCCAACAGCTTGAAGGACCGTGAAAGCGTGTCCGTGGGGATATGGGCCGGTGTGGGCGGGCGTTTCGAGGAAGAGGCCGAGAAAGGCGCGGCGCATTACCTGGAACATATCCTTTTTCGCGGCAGTCTTAAGTATTCCTGCAACGAGATCAAGGGGTCGATCGAGGGGGTCGGCGGGTCGCTGAACGCTTTTACCGGCGAGGAACAGACCTGTTGTTATGCCAAGGTGCCTGCCCGGCATTTTGACCTGACCCTGGATATCCTTTGCGATATGGTTTTCTTTCCGCTCATCCAGAAGAACGACCTGGAACGCGAGCGGACCATCATCCTTGAAGAGATCAAGATGTACAATGACTTGCCCCAGTACTATGTCCTGGAGCTGCTTGACGGCCTTGTCTGGCCCGGGCACCCGTTGGGGCAGAGCCTGGCCGGGACGAAAGAGACTGTCGGCGGCATGACCCAGCGCTCCCTGCATGCTTTCCATCGCCGGCATTATTCTCCCGACAATGTGGTTGTCTCGGTATGCGGGAATTTTTCCCATGAGTGGCTTATGGAATTCCTGGAACAAAAACTGGGGAATTTCCCCAGCCAGCAGCGTCATGCCTGCACAGTTTTTAAAGGGAAACAGCGGTCTCCGCGTGTGAATTTATTCCGTAAAAAGATTGAACAGACACACCTGGCGCTGGGGTTCCCGTCATTGGCGGCCAACGATCCTGATATCTATGCGCAGGCGGTCCTGAATATCATTCTCGGCGGGAACATGTCCAGCCGTCTTTTTGATGAACTGCGCGAAAAGCGCGGGCTCGCCTATTCGGTCTACAGCACGACGAAATCTTTTGACGATACCGGCCTTTTCATGATCAAGGCCGGTGTGGATAACCGCAAGCTTCTTGAAGCCGTTGAATTGATCATCAAGCTCCTCAGGCAGCTGCGCCGCCAGGGGGTAAGGTCCCAGGAATTCACGCGGGCGCGGGAGTATTTCCTGGGGCAGTTCCTGCTCGGGCTTGAGGACACCACCGACCATATGATGTGGATGGGCGAATCCGTGATAAAGCGCGACAGGGTGCGCACCCTGGCCGAAGTGGTATGCCGCGTCAACGCGCTGACACCGGAAGACATTCGTCGTGTGGCAGCAGAAGTCCTCAAGGAAAAGAGGCTCAACCTCGCGGTGGTGGGCGATTTTTCCGATGACCAGGAGAAAGGGTTGCGCTCGGCCGTGGCGGCGTAACGCTTTTTGATTTGACATGAGGGATGTTCTTGGCTACACTCAAAGCATTCTTTGACCCTTACAGGAGGTGTTTATGGAGAAGTTGTCTTTTTACGATGTGAAGACCAAGGGGAAATTTGACTCCACGGACTACAGGGTTGAGGAGAAGGGCGGCCGGTTTTTCGCGGTTGTCAAATCTCCGGCCGGCGGGCATGAGTGCTGGCGCGTCCTGAGCAAGGTTCAGGCCCAGAAGCTCAAGAAATAGTTAACCATTTTTCGATAATAGCAGACGGATCATTTGGAATCATTAGAGATCGCAAAGCAATCTGCCCGTTTTGCCGCTGACAAGAAGGCGGAAAACATCGTTATCCTCGACATGCGCGGGGTCGTGAATTTCTGCGACTATTTCGTTCTCTGCACCGCGACAAGTTCCCGTCATATCAAGGCCGTGGCGGAAGGTGTTGACGAGGGGCTCCATCTTCTCGGTGTCAAGATCAGGTTCAAGCAGGGGCTCGACAGCGCGGGCCGGCAGCGGGGGTTCCGTTTTGCCACTGCGGGGAACGCGGCCCCGGAAGATTCCAACGGCCGATGGGTCCTTCTGGATATGGGCGATGTTGTCGTCCATGTCTTCGAGAACGATTCACGCGAATTCTACGGGCTTGACCACCTCTGGCAGGAAGCGGTTGCTGTCGACTGGCAATAACAGGGCACCTGGCATTTTTCGGATCATATGTTCACACAGTTACGCACCCGATTGAGTGATCTCATCCGTTCGGCCGTCGAGGTTTCGATGCCGGGCGTTCCTCTGGCCGACATCTCCCTGGATACGCCTGCCCACAAAGACCACGGCGACCTGGCGTGCAATGCGGCCCTCCAGTTATCCAAGGTCCTGCGGCGCAATCCCATGGAGATCGCCGAAATCCTGCGCACACAGATCATCAGTTCGCTGGCAGCTTCGTCTCTCAAAGACAGGGTTGTGGGGGTTGATGTATTTCGTCCGGGCTTCATCAACATCCGGCTTTCTCCTGCGGCTTACCATGATGTGCTGGCCGATATTTTTGCCCGGGGAGAAGCTTATGGCCGTACCGGTTTTGGCGGGGGCAAGAAAGTCCTGGTGGAGTTTGTTTCCGCTAATCCTACGGGGCCATTGACCGTGGCGCACGCGCGCCAGGCTGCGGTGGGGGATGTGCTGGTGAATGTCCTTAATTTCACAGGGCATCACGCCGAGCGCGAATTTTATGTTAATGACGGCGGGAATCAGATCCGCACCCTGGGCCTTTCCGTTCAGCTGCGCACCCGTGAGCTTTTTGGCGAGAAGATCGAATACCCCGAGGATTGTTATCAGGGCGGGTATATCCAGGATATGGCGGGGATCTTTGCCGGTCAGCGCAAGTTTTCTTCGCTGGCGGATGTCAATGCCTGTCCGGTCGAGGATTTTTGTGCTTTTGCCAGGGACTATCTCATGGATGTGATCCGTGAGGACCTGCGCATATTCCGGGTCAGTTTTGACCACTGGTCTTTCGAGTCCCAGGTATCCAGCGCTGCCAAGATCGCGGAAGTTCTGGAGGAACTGCGCTGCAAAGGTTTTATTTACGAGCAGGACGGGGCGCTTTGGTTTAAGTCAACGCTTTTTGGCGATGACAAGGACCGCGTCGTTAAAAAGAGCGACGGTTTTTATACCTACCTGGCTCCGGACATTGTTTACCACAAGTACAAATACGACCGCGGCTTTGATCTCCTGGTCGATATCCTTGGCCCTGATCATCACGGGTATATCCCGCGCATCAAGGCGGCGGCCCAGGCGCTGGGGAAGGATGTGAAGGCGCTGGAGGGGCTGATCATCCAGCTGGCCACTATTTTTCGTGACGGCAAACAGCTGCGCATGTCAACACGCGCGGGTGAGTTCATCAGTTTGCGTGAGGTGGCGCAAGAGGTCGGCACCGATGCCGCCCGGTATTTCATGCTCATGCGCCAGGTGAACCAGCAGCTGGAATTCGATATCGACCTGGCCCGCAGGCAGGCCCCGGACAATCCGGTCTATTATATCCAGTACGCCCACGCCCGCTGTCACAGTGTCATCCGCAAGGCCAAGGCTGACGCGTCGCTGGTGCCTTCATCCCGTTTTGACCTTTTGACCGATGAAGCCGAGATCGAACTCATCAAAAAAATGGCCCAGCTTCCCGACTATCTGAATATTTGCGCCCAACAGCTTGATCCGCACACCTTGACACGCTACATGCAGGAACTCGCCGCCGCGTATCACAAGTTTTATGACCGTTGCCGTATTATTGATCCTGATATGGATCGCGAATTGTCGGCAGAACGTCTGGCGCTTGTTGATGCGGCCCGTATTGTTTTTGCCAATGGATTGCGCCTTCTGGGTATTTCTGCTCCGGAAAAGATGTAGTATGTTCAAAAAATGGCGACTGAAAGCCGCCCAGCCCGGGATCGAGAAAGAGTTCGCCCGGGAACTTGGGCTTGATCCCCTCATTCTCCGACTTTTGGTCAACCGTGGTGTTACAACTCCCTTCCAGGCCCGTTCTTTCCTCGACCCGTCACTCGACGGGCTTCATGACCCTTTTTTGTTGAAGGATATGGATAAGGCTGTCGCACGTCTCAAGGCCGCGCGTGAACGTGCGCAGACCGTCTTGGTCTACGGCGACTATGATGTCGACGGAGTGACGTCAACTGCCGTGGTTTGTCATCTGCTTAAGAAATTGGGTATCAAGGCGCTGAATTATATCCCTCACCGGATGGAGGAAGGCTACGGCCTGAATTATGAGATTGTTCCCCTGGCCCTGAAGTGGGGCGTGGGGCTTCTTATCACGGTGGATTGCGGGGTCACAGCCGCCGGAGAGGTGCAGTCGCTGCGGGAGGCGGGAATCGACGTCATTGTGATCGATCATCACGAACCCGAAGGCCCGGTGCCTGCGGCGGCGTGTGCGGTCATTGATCCCAAGCAGCCTGGGTGCCTGTATCCTTTTCGCGAACTTGCGGGCGTCGGACTTGCGGCGAAGTTCGTCCAGGCCGTGCTGGGGGAATTTCCGTGCAACGACCTTGATCTTGTGGCCCTGGGGACCATTGCCGATGTAGTTCCCTTGAGGGGTGAGAACAGGATCATCGTGCGTCACGGCTTGCCGGTCATCGGGAACAGTCCCAAGGCGGGTGTCCAGGCGCTCATCGAGGCGGCGCGTGTGCGCGGCAAGGAGATGACGCCGCATCTGGTCGGGTTTTCCCTGGGGCCCCGGCTTAATGCCGCAGGGCGCATGGGGAGCGCGGCGACTGCGCTGGAACTTTTGTTATCGGATGATCCTGCGGTGGCCGCCGGGTTGGTGAATATCCTCGAGGTGCATAACCGCGAACGCCAGCGTTTGCAGGGCGCTGTGGTGGATGAGGCGGTGGATATCATTGAAGCGGATACGGTCCTCGCGGGAGGGCGGATCATTGTTGTCCATAAGGAAGGCTGGCATAAAGGCGTTCTGGGGATAGCGGCATCGAGGATTGTTGAGAAATATGGACGTCCGGCGTTCGTCATTTCCCTGGAGGGCGGGGTGGGCGTGGGGTCGGCCCGGTCGGTGGAGGGGTTTCATCTGAACGAGGCGCTGGCGTCTTGTGCACACATGCTGGAAGGTTTTGGCGGGCACAAACGCGCCGCGGGCCTGAGGGTGCGTCAGGAATCACTGGGCGCATTAAGGGAGGGGCTCAACCGTTTTGCGCAGGGCGTATTCGCAGACGGGGTGCCGGATTCTGTGTTGGAGATCGACAGCCAGCTTTCGTTGGCGTCTCTTAATATGGAACTTGTGGCGATGATGGAAGGCCTGGCACCGTTTGGCGAAGGGAATCCGGCGCCTGTTTTTGCCACGCGCCGCCTGGTGGTTAAAAGCCGTCCTCAATTGCTCGGCAGGGATACGCTCAAATTTTGGGTTACGGACGGACAGGTAAGTGTTTCGGCCGTAGGTTTCAGTATGGCCGCTGAATTTGGATCGCTGCGCATGGGGGAGGCGGTAGACATCGCGTATACGCTGGGTATTGATGACTGGAATAAAGCGCCCACAGCGCAGATCATGCTTAAAGATATCCGTCCTGCCAAATGACCGTTGGCCGGATCAATAAAAAAACCCTGGATTAACCAGGGCTTTTTTATGCCACAGAAGATTGATGGGGTCAGGCTTTTTTGGCAGCAACCTTGGCGCGCAGGAGAGAGGCCTTGGGCGCTTTGGTGACCTTGCCGGCCTTGAGCATGCGTGCCGTGACCAGGACGTGTTTGACCGTGCCATTGGCATCAACAACCTTGACGCGCTGGAGATTGGGCTTGATGACGCGCAGGGTTTTGCCGACGATCTTGGAACCCGCGCCGCCTTTGCGGCGGACCATACCGCGTCTTTTATATTTGCGGCCTGATGTGGGGCGCGCACCGGAAACAGAACAAACTTTAGCCATGACGTTACCTCGTTAGGCGATACACGTTGAGTTAAATTGAGACTAAATTCTAAACGAGAAGCCTCTTTTGTCAAGGGAATTCTCGGAAGGCGCGGAAGGCGCGGGCTTTGCTGAAAATCATTGATTCCACAAAAATCTGGACCAGGATCGAATACGGGATTAATCTGGAAAAAGTTTACAGGGAGTCTGGTGGCGCGCCTTTTGGATAATCTCAGCGGAAAGAAGATATAATGGTGGTCATTCCCGGTCGAATACGTATGGCGTTGCCATGGATATTTCTGGTCATGCTGGCGGCGCTTGTCTTTTTACCGTCGTTGAGATCCCAGTATCTCAATTATGACGATCCGGTTCATGTGAGCAGTGACCTTTTTTTCAGGCCCTGGAGTATTTTTACGACGCCGGATACGGCCAACAGGACATATATTCCTTTGGCGATTGTCAGTGCTTATGTGGAAAACATTTTCTTTGCGGCAAATCCCCACATGACCCATTGGATCAATTTTTTTCTGCATCTGTGTGCGGCAGGCCTGGTGTACCTGCTTTCCTGCCGGCTCGGGGTTGCAAAGCCTGCGGCCTACATTGCGGCATTTGTTTTTGCCCTGCATCCGATGCATATCGAATCCGTGGCATGGGCTACAGGGAGGAAGGATCTTCTTTATACAAATTTTTATCTGATCGCCCTGTTGTTTTACCTGGAATATCTGGATAACAAGAAGGGCAAGGCGTATATCTTTGCGCTTTTGTGCGCCATCTTGAGCATTTTTTCAAAAGCCATGGCATTAAGCCTTCCGCTGGTATTGTTTTTGATCGATCACGTCAAGGGCCGCAAATTTTCTGTGGCAAGCCTCGTTGATAAAATCCCCTTTTTCCTTGTTGTTGAGCCGGTGGCCCTCATCACCTTCGTTTTAAACAGCAGGCATATAGCCATGGCCGGGGCAGGGTCGCTGAAGCTCTGGGCCTGGTGCGGTATTTTCTATATTAAAACTTTTTTTTGGCCCGTGCATTTATCGCCTTTATACGCGCCGCCTGTCATGGAAAAACTGCGTTGGGGAGCGCATGTCCTTTTGCCGGTTTCAGGCGGCATCGCGGCATGGGCCGTGTTCAAGGCGCCCATCAGACGGTGGATCGGCTTCGCCCTGCTGTTTTATTTCTTATCGACGTTCTTTCTGTGGCGTTTTGATATCGATGACCTCAATCTGGTGGCGGATCGTTTCATGTACCTTCCCAGTTTTGGATTTTGCCTGTTGGCGGGAGTTGTGATTGAAGCGTGGTTCCAGACGGCGCAATCTACATATAGAAAAGCCATATTCTGGGCAGGTATTCTTTTGGTCGCAGGGCTGCTTGTCTTCAAATCGTATGAACAGGCCGGGGTATGGGATAACAGCTTTCATTTCTGGAGCCGTATCCTTAAAGAACGGCCCAATGCTTCTTTTGCATTAAGAGGCCGGATCAAGGCATCGTTGGAGGTTATGCCGCCTTTCGATTATGGCGCAGATGCTGATATCAAAAAGCTGGTTGACAGCAGGTATTGGCGGTTGCTCGAGGGCCGGGCCGATACCGGGGAAGTGATCCGGAGAAAGGTTTTTTATTTAAGACAGCTTGTGGCCTTAAGAGACCTTAAGATTTTTGCCAGGGATAAGGCCAACACCAAAGATTTTCATTCCCTCTTGGCGGTGGTGCATGAGAATCTGGGTAGAAATAAGGATGGATCGGCTGATAGGGAAATGAATGATTATGCCCTGGCGATTGCCCTGGACCGTAACGATCCCGAGCTTTTTTACAAGCGGGGCATGGTGGCGGTAAGGCTGGGTCAGCATCGGAGTGCCTTGAGGGATGCGCTGCGGGCGATCAAGCTTGATCCTCAAGATCCCGATTACTATGACCTGGCTGTCTTTTGTGCGGTAGCAGTGCATGACTATCCGTTGGCCATGGGCCTGCTAAATATCGAAGCCGATCTTTTCCCTAACAAGCCTTCCGTTAATATTGATCGTGCCAAGATGTATCGCCTGATGCAGCCTTGAAAAATGCATTTTTATCGTCTATATTTCCCAAGGCTATGGTGAACACACATGTAACAAACAGGATTAAATATATTTTCATGAGCCGTTACAAGGTTGTCCTTGTTTCAGGATACCTTCTGGCAATCGGGTTTTTTACAACAAGTATCGTATCCGCATTTTCCTCATTGATCCAGCCCGTTTCACCTCCGCAAACAATTTCTTTCAAGCCTGAGACAGTATCTTTATGGCATGCCCCAGTGGCGATGCCGCTGGCAAGCGCTCAAGATAGCGGCGTTTGGCGTGATCCATTTGTAGAAGAAACGCCCAAGGCGCCTGTTATACAAAAAACTGATGTCCTCGATTCATCCGGGCTTCGGGTCAAGGCGATTATTCTTTCGTTAAGATCCGGTGCTGTGCTCGAAGATGTCCGACGGGGTGTGGTTTATTTTGTGTCCGATGGAGAAGCGGTCAATGGCTTTCGGGTGAAGAGCATTTCAAAGACAGGCGTGCGTGTTGAGATCGACGGCAGGGAGATCGAGATAAAACTTGCGGGAGGTCAGTGATGAAGCGTGCATGCATGATATTCATTCTGCTTGTTAGTTTTTCTCAACAGGCCCTGGCACAAACGACCGCCGTCATGGATGAAAAGCCGCGTGATGTCAATCCGCTCATTACAGCCCTGGATGTGCGCGATCTGGACGTGAAGGATGCCGTCAAACTCATTGCTCAGAAATCCGGCCTGAATATAGCCGTAGGGGATACCACCCAGGGGCGGATCACGGTGTACCTTGAGAATATACGGGCGCGGGATGCGCTGGCCACGGTGCTTCAGATGTCGCACGCGGCCTTTGAAGATAATGCCGGGCTTATCCAGGTCATTTCTGCGCAGGAGTATGAGGCCAAGTATGGCCGCCCATTTAGCCAGCGGGTAACGACGCGTCTTTTTCATATGAAGGGAATGAAGGCTTCTGTTGCGGCGGCGTTGCTGGAAAGGTTCAAGAATCAGTTCGGTAAAGTCGTGGCGGATGATGTTTCAGCCACCGTCTATGTGGAAGATACGCCGCTCAAGCTTGCCGAGATCGAGGAATACTTGAGGGATGTAGACCGTCCTGTGGCAAGCAAAACCTTTGCCTTGAGTTATGTTGAAGCCGGCGCCATTGCGTCGCACCTGGCCAATATGCTGACCAACGGGGTGGGCAGTGTCCGTACGGACAAACAGTCCAACAAGATATTCGTCACGGACACGCCGCAGAAGATCGCCGAGGTGGCGGATTATCTGAAGGAAATCGATATCCAGCGCAAGCCCCGCGTGTTCGAACTGAGCTACGCCAAGGTGGATGAAATAGCCCCGGTTCTAAAGCAGTATTTGACGCCTGATCTGGGGAGCCTTGAGGTCAATAAGCGTTCCAACCAGCTCATTATCATCGACACGGAATCCAAACAAAACGAGCTTGCCCAGATCATTGTGCAGATGGACCACAAGGAGAAGGAAGTGCTGATCGAGGCGCGCATTGTCCAGGTGGTTCTCAAGGATGAATTCCGCATGGGCATCGACTGGGACGCGGTGGTCAAGGGCGCCCATGGGCTGGAGTTTAAAAGCACGCTGGGCGGGGTGGGCAGCAGCCGTAACGGGTCTGTGGCCATCGGGACTCTTTCCAACGACAATTACCAGGGCGTGATTCAGGCACTGGGGAATTTGAACAAAAGCCATGTCCTTTCCAACCCGCGCATCGCGGTCATGAATAATGAAGAAGCCCGGATACTTGTGGGCACGACCAAGCCGTATGTGACCAGCACAACGACCACAACGACATCCGGGCCCACCGTATCCGAGGATGTGAAGTTCATTGACGTGGGTGTCAAACTGCATGTGACCCCCACCATTCATCCGGATGGTTATGTGACGATGAAGATCAGGCCCGAGGTTTCCTCCGCCGCCACGTATATCACGACGGGTCAGAATAACCAGATTCCTATTGTGGACACATCCGAGGTTGAGACCACGGTGCAGGTTAAGGATGGTGTGACCATTGTCATTGGCGGGCTCATTAAAGATGAAAAGACCGGACAGGATTCAAAAGTGCCGCTCTTGGGCGATATTCCGCTGGTGGGCGCGGCGTTTCGCAATACCAATCATCTGAAAGAAAAAACCGAGATCGTGATCTTCTTGACCCCAAGGATCATATCGGGGGATCTGAAATAGAGGCGCTATGTTTATAGGCAAGAAAGTTTGTGTAATCGAATCTGTCCCGGATGCCATACGTGTATGTTGTGTGGGCGGGGACCTTACCTATCATGTGATCCCGTGTGCCGCCGGGCATGAGGATGCGTTGGTCAAGAAATTGCGCGCCTTGATCCCTGCGGGCCATCATCGTGTTATCGCCCTGGCACCACGCATGGCTTGTTTTATGAGGATGTTCCATCTGCCTTCCCAGGACCCCGCCGAGCTTTTGGGCATGGTCCAATTCCAGTTCGCCCGTACCACACCGCATAAAAGCGCAGATATCGTCGTTGACGTCAAGGTTCTGGAGCAGGAGCCTAAAAGCCGGTCATTGGTCGCCGGAGCCATGATGGCCAAGGATCAATTGACCCCCTTTATCGATATGTTGGACCGCGCCGGGATCCACCCGGATGTGATGACGGTCAATACCCAAAGGCTGGTGCCCTTGGCGCATGTGGTGTGGCCGGAGGCGATCCATGGGGAGGGGCGGGTTCTTGGCGTTTATGTGTCAGGGGGGTTGTTGCTGGGATTCTTTATTAAAGGGGAGATGGTCTTTTCGCGGGAAGAAAAGTTTTCCGGCGATAAGGACAGCGTGTTAAGCGCGTTTTTGGAGTATTGCGCTAAAGAGTTCCCGGAAACATCCGTCAAAGAGATCAGGCTTCTGGGCGATCGGGAAGAAACCGGGATGTCCAGGACGTTTTCCGGCATCAGGATTGATGTGCAGGAACTTTCTCTTCTGGTGCGTACGGCACAGGAACGGCTTGCCTTCGAACTTTCACCGGTGGCGTATCTTGATCTGTTGCTGGCGAAAGACGAAAAGAGCAAACCTTTCGATCTTTCGACCGATAAACTCAAGGCCCGGCGTGAAAGCATGAAAGTGCGTTCATGGGGGATACATATCGGGATTATTGTCGTTTTACTTATTTCGGGATTGATCCTGTCGGGCTGGTCCACGGCCTGTCGGGAAATCCGGGCCAGCCATGCCCTGCAGGCGGCCGTGGCCAATGATTCTGCCCGTGTGAAAGATCTGGAGCAAAAGTCTCTGCTTTTGGCCACTCTTGAAACACGTTTAGCGACGCCCGTAACAACGGGATTGCTTGTCGAACTTTCAAAATCCATGCCTTTGTTAGCGCATTTGAATCGGATCGATATGAATAATGGTGAATTGAATATCCAGGGCGAGGCCGATGGCCTTGAGAGTGTCCGCGCCTTCCAGACGGCGCTGGGGCATTCGACGGTCTTTCATGATGTGCGTCTGGACAGTATCGATAAACGCCCAACGGAATCCGCGCAGGTCGTGATGTTCCGTATCAGCATGAAGGCGGCAAAATGATAAAAATAGCGCATGTCTCATCCAAAGAGCAGAAGTTATTCTTGATCGGTTGTCTTGTTCTTCTGGCCTTGGGTCTTGATAAGGGATTTCAGGCATGGAGTGCCATGGATGCCAGCCTGCGTATGCAAAAGAGTTCGATCGAGAAACAATGGAGCTATTCTTCCGCGATCATTGGCCGCTCGGCTTCCATTGAAGCCCGGTTTAACGATGCGTTGGCACGGTATCCTAAGCTTTTTGAAAGCACCCATGACACGGCAAAAGTCATGGCTGAGCTGGATGACGCCGCAAAAGCATCCGGTATTCAAATGACCATGATGCGCCCCGTGCCACATCAGGCGCCCGATGACAAGAACCTGCGTTACGACCTTGCGTTTCGGGGGTCATGGGCGCAGGTGATGGATTTCTTGAAGAAGGCCGAAGGCGATACGCGGGTGTTTGATTTTCCGGTCCTGAGCATGCATCGGATCGAGCCCACACGGGATCTTGAGGTCACAGCGGTGGCGGTGAAACAAATGATATAACGAAAGGGTTGTTATGCAAAATAGAGTTATTGCAACACTATTCACGGCAGTATTTCTTATTCTTTCATTATCGATTGTCAGTGCCCAAGCCGCTAGCGCAACCGCACCCGCACCCGCACCCGCACCCA
>Ga0114951_10004459_pt1 | contig 13627 bp, 6 predicted proteins | sample AM7aDNAmetaG_FD_88677 | JGI IMG/M metagenome (GOLD analysis project Ga0114951, IMG submission 88677) | Freshwater microbial communities from Finland to study Microbial Dark Matter (Phase II) - AM7a DNA metaG | ecosystem: Environmental > Aquatic > Freshwater > Lake | place: Finland: Lake Alinen...
GGGAACATGCCCAGCGGGGCCCCTGCCCCACTGGGCATGGCACCCGGAGCTCGTGCCATTGATGTCAGGGGGCGATTTCGAAGCATCGGATGCCTCCGGTTTCGGTGCCGACGATGAGTTTATTTTGGGTGACGACGGGGATGGCGAGGGAGAGATTCTGGCTGGTTTTGCCTTCGTCGGCGAGGAGCAGGCGTTCGGTGACGGCGCCGGTGTCGAGATCGATAACGGCGAGGGTTCCATCGGAGGCAAGGGCGAAGACGTGAGAGCTCTTGGTGGAGACGCCACCGAGAACGGCGGCGCTGGTGGCGGAGACTTTGGCGTGCCAGAGGATGTGGCCGTCGGAGAGCGCGAGGGCGAAGATTTCGCCGTTGCGGCAGCCGGCGAGGACTTTGTCTGCGATGACGGTTAGCGATCCGAGGACGGAATCGGGGAGTGGCGTTTTCCAGTGCACGTTTCCGGGAATTTTGTCGAGGGCGAGGACTTGGCCGGCGGGATGGGGATCGGAGAAGACGTAGTCGCCGTTGCCGGCACCGATGAGGACGAGGTTGCCGGAGAGGGTGACGTTGCCAGTGGCGGGGTAATCGGTGGTGCGTCGCCAGAGGATACGCGGGGTTCCGGCGGCGGTGAGGGCGTCATCGGCGTCTGGGCGGAGTGCGACGACGGCTGAGCCGTTGACGCCGGAGCCAATGTAGATGTTGCCGGAGGGATCGACGGCGGGGGAGCTTTCGGGGTCGGTGATTTTGTGGCGCCAGAGTTCCTGGCCGGTGGCGATATCGACGGCGAGGACGTAGCCGGCGTGCCAGGGGCCATCGCCGGTGGCTTGGCGGTCGGGGCCTTCGATGGCGCCGACGCCTACGACGGCGGTTTCGCGACCTTGTCGGGTGAGGATGGCGGGCGAACTTTCAATGTGGAGCGGGGTTGCGATGGACCAGAGGGTTTTCCCGGTATCCAAATCGATGCAATGGAGGCGGCAATCGGCATCTTCGTGGAGGCCTTCACCGATGATGATGCGGCGGTTGTCGGCGGTGACGGCGGGAGAGGAGAAGAAGGCTTTGAAATCCTGTCCGGGGGAGATTTCGGCGGCTTTCCAGAGTGGCTTGCCGGTTTCGAGATCGAGGGCCCAGATCACACCATACTTGGAGGCCAGGTCCATGATGGTCACGGGGGCGATCACTTTTCCAGCGACGATACGGGGTGTGGAGAGGGGGATACCGCCGTCGAGGTCGTGGTGCCAGAGTTGGCGCAGGATGTGTTGTGAGGCGGTTTGGGTGGCGGCTTGCTGGCGGAGAATCTCTCGGGCAACGGCGGCCCAGTCGGTCTTGGCGGGATCGGGTGTTTTGGCGGCGGTGGCCCAGCGGATGGAGGCGATCAGAAGGGCGATGGCTGCCAGGGTGGCAAGGACTGATCCCGGGCGACGGCGGCAGAGGGTCCAGAGGGCACGCGGGCTGGCGAGGGCAGCGAGGAGGCTGGTGAGACCGGCGACGATGGCCGGCAAGAGGGCGGCTCCGGCGTTGACGAAAATCGGCACCACGGCGAGGGAGGACATCAGGGAAACTCCGGACTGGCACAGAGGAGACAGGGGTACAAGGTGCAGGAACATGGTGAGTTGATGCAATTCCTCTCCTCGGCCAACGTTGCATCTTAACGGCTATTGCCTATAGGCTCGTTGTTCATTGTAACTGGAGATCGATTCGGTGGCTCATTGGGCAGTACGAACGGGCACCGAAGACAGGGGAAGCAGATTGATGCGTCGTTGGTATTTTGCGGCCTGCGTGGTGGCCATTCAGGCGGTTGCTGCGGGTGCTGATCAGCTGCCGGCGGAAGCAGGGCGGTCGGCGATTGATGCTGCGAGCCAGGCGCTGGGTCAGCATCAATATGCGCAGGCCGCCGGGTTGGCCAAGGCGTTTCTGGATGATCGCCAGCTGGCGCATTCGCCGCTGGTGCCGCTGGCGGAGTATTACCGCGGATACGCGCTGTTCCAAATGAAGGAGTATGCGTCGGCGGCGCGGTCGCTGGCTCAGCTGGCGCCGTTCGATCAAGAATTCGGTCCGCATGCCCGCTACCTGTTGGGGCGGATTCATCATCTGGCGGGGGAATTTCCGGAGGCGATGGCGGATTACAAGTCGGTGGCGGAAGGGTTTGCAGCACAGAAGAGGTTGGCGGGGGAAGCGCTCAAGGGGGCTGGGCTAGCGCAGGAGCGCAAGCATTTTCTGGAAGGGCTGGCGAGCGGGCCTGCGCCGGAATATGTGGCGCGGGCGTCGTTTTACTATGCGAGTTTGCTGGGGGAAACCGGACATACGGCGGAGGCGATTGAGCGGCTGCGTCCGTTTGCTGATGCGCACGCCAAGACGCCGCTGGCCCAGGAGGCGACGGTGCGGCTGGGTTTGTCGCTGCTGCAGATGAAGAATTTTGCGGAAGCGAAGAATGTGTTGCAGCCGCTTTGCGATGGAGCGGTCGAGCCGCACCCGTTTCTCGATCAGGCGCTCTGGTTCAGTGCGCGGGCACAGATGAATCTGGGGGATGCGGCCAATGCGCAAGCGGTGAAAGATGCGCGGCAGGCGGGCCTGGAGCTTTATCGCAAGGCGGCCGAGGCTGCGGGGAAAGCGGCTGCGGCGGGGGACGGCGAGGCGGCGATCCGCCGGGCGGATATTCTGCTGGAGATTGCGGACGCACAACTGGCGGCCAGTCAATATAAGGATGCGGCGGGGACGTATGGCACGGTCGTCACGGAGTTTTCGGCATACCGGATGCCGGAGGCCGGGGCGCGCGTGGAGCAGGCATTGGAGCGGCAGATCACGGCGTTGCATCTGGCGGGGGAATTCAAGACGGCGGGGGAGTTGGCGAAGAAGTTTGTGGCGGGATATCCGAAGTCGCTGCTGATGCCTTCAGTTCTTCTGCGAAGTGCAGAGACGAATTCTCTTTCGGCGATTGCCGCCAGCGCGGACCCGCTCAGAGCGAAAGAGGCGAAGGCGATGTTTGAAGAATCCGTTGCGCATTACCAGAAGCTGATCGCGGATTATCCGGATTCGCCACAGATCAACGCGGCGCGGCAGGCGGTGGGGAATGTGTATTGCAGGCTGGGGCAGTATGGGAAGGCCGCGGAGGCGTTTCAGTCGATTCCGGACGCGGAGCGCTCGGGAGAATTGAGTGCGGTGTCCTATGTTCAGGGGGACTGCCTGCTGCGGACGCTGCCGCCGGAAGGCGAGGATGCATTAACCGCGGGGCGGCTGCTGCAACAGGCGGAGACGGCGGCGAAGAATTTTTCCAACTTTGCCGGGCAAGCGCCGGCCAATCACCCGCTGATTCCCGAGGCGCTATTGAAACTGGGTTTTGCGCACCAGCGCATTGCGGAGGTGCTGGCGGATCAAAACGAGCGGCGGCGCGAATTGCAGATGGCGCGTGAGGCTTACGAGAAATTGATTGCGCTGTCGTCAGCGTTGCCGGTGGAGACGCCTACTTCAGCGATGGCTATTTTCGAACGCGCCAAGGTGATGATTCTTCTGGGCGATTTCAACGGCGGAGGGAACGAGCTGCGGCGATTCACCACGGATCCGTTGCAGAAGACGGCGGTGGCGCTGCCTGCGGTCACGCGGTGTGCGGTGATCCTTCGGGCACAATATAAACCTCTGGACGCCGTGGACATTGTCAAGCAATTCCGCGAACGGAACGAGGCGGCGTTGGCTGCGAATCCGGCGAGCGCCGCGATGCTGCCGATGTTGATGTACGAGCAGGCGATGGCGATGAAGGAGACGGGAACGCCGGAGAATGTCGCGGCGGCGCGCGAGATGTTCGAGCAACTGGCGCAATCGCCTGCTGCGGCCAAGACGGCGGTGGCGGGGGAGTGCCGCTGGCGTTTGGGGCAAAGCAAACGGGAAGAACTGGCGCGAGCGCTGACGGGGGCGAACAAAGCCTGGCGTGCGGCGGTTCGTCCGGAGGCGGTGGCTGCGACGGAGAAGAATCTCGCGGCGGTAGTTAAGAATATGGAAGATTGGATTACGGCGAATATGACCGTGGTCGAGGAACAACGCAAGGCGGTGCACGCGAATGCCGGCGGAGCGGATAACGACGCGGCGGAGACGGCGTTGCGGATGGCGTACGAAATTGTGTGGGCCAGGCGGGTGCTTTCGGATGTGCAACTGGACGCGGCCCGAAGCAAGCTTCCGGCGGGATCGACGACGACGGTGGCGCTGCAGCCAATGGAAATCAAGACCCATCAGGAGTACCGGGAGCTGATTGCGGCGGCGGACAAGGTGCAGAGTCCGCTGGCGATTGTGTGCCGCATGGAGTGGGCGGAGATGCTCATGGAGCGCGGCGATGTTCCGGGTGCATCCAATTCCGATACGGCGCTGGAGCTTTTGACCGATGCACTGGAGCAGAATCCGGTGGTGGAACTGGCGGATCGGGCGCGGATACGGATTGCGGCGTGCCTGCTGGCCCGAAAACAACCGGATATCGCCCTGAAGCAGGCCACGATTGTGCTGAACAGCAATCGCTGGCCGTACCAGGCGGAGGCCCGCTATCTCTGCGGGGCGGCATGCCTGGCGCAGAAAGATATGGCCCGGGGAATCGATATCCTCACACCGTTCCGGTCGGAGGCGCGGTTGTTCAACAATCGCGAAGTGGCGGACCGGGCATTGTTTGAATTGGCGACGGCATGCCGGGATGCAAAACGGATCGACGACTCGCGTACGGCGGCGGGGATGATTATTGCGCGATATCCGAATTCGCCGCTGGTTGAGGACGCACGGAAGTTAATCGCGGACCTTCATTGAAGAGTGATGGAAGATGGTCAATAACGGTCGGGAATATGTAAGGCGGAGCGCAGGGGACGGATGGTTCCGGCCTGGGGCGCGCGCCATGTCGGTGGCGTTATTCCTGCTGCCGATACTTGCGGCGGTGTTGGGTCTCGACGTGCGGCGGGCGCAGGCGTATATCGAAGTGCCGTACACGCTGGGCAGGGTGGTCAATGATGCGACAGTGATCACGGTTCTTCGCGTGGAAAAAGTGGACAAGGTGAAGAACACGATTGTCTATTCCAAGGTGGAGGATTTGAAAGGCAAATCTCCGGACATCATCAATCACAACATTGCGCAGGCGGGTTTTAATCCGCGCGAATGGCAGAACGTGATTGCTTGGGCAGAGACAGGCAAAACGGCAGTTTTCTTTTCGAATGGATCAGCATCGGAAACGTGCATCGATACATATTGGTACCAGTGTTATCCCGGGGGCGAGTGGTGGAACATGTACCACGCGGAGCCGTATTTGCTGCGGACGTATGCCGGGCGTTCGGAGCGCCTGGCGCCGCTGGTCAGGAGCATTCTGTCGGGAGCGGAGGTCATTACGACCTGCATGATCGACGGTGACAAGATGGGGTTGCAGCTGCGGCAGTGCCGGACGCAGCGACTGAAGGCTTCGCTGAAGATTCAGGATTACAACGCGGCGCGGGATTTTGTCGGGTGGGGCGGGGACGAGATCAAGACGCTGAGCGATATGCCGGCGTATTCGCACCTGACGGTGTTGCCGCGGATCAGCGGGGCGGGAAGTTTTCGCATTGTCACGGCCGATATCGACAACGACAAGAAACCGGATGTTCTGCTGACGTCGGATGAGCACATCACGTTGCTGCAGAATGCGGGCGGGGGTTCGTTCAATGAGGTGTCGCTTCCGCCGGGAATTTCCGATGGTGGAGCCCGGGATGCGGCGTGGGGAGATTACGATCATTCGGGGAATGTTTCGCTGCTGCTGGCGACTCCGGGCGGTCCGCGGCTCTTGACCAATCTGGGCGGGACAAAGTTCCGCGATGATTCGGCGAAGATTCCCGCGCAGCCATACTGGCATGCAACGGCGTGTGCATTTTTCCCGATGGATGGGCGTCATGCCCTGCTGATCGCCGACGCTTATTCCGGTTTGCATCTCTTTCGCAACAAGCTCAGCGCGCCGGCGACGGCGGACGTGGCGGAGACGGTCGATTTTGAGGATGTGACCGCGGCGGGGAATCTGGCACCGCAGGGCCTTGCGGGCGAGAGCCGGGTCATTTCGCTGCATGTGGCCAATATTACGTCCCCGACATCGCCCAGCTTGATGGTGGTCACCGAGTCCGGGGCGCGGCTCTTCACGCTTGCGGGCGGTAAGTTTACAGAGAATGCTGTTTTCAAGCTGCCGCTGTCTGAGCCGGCCAGTGCGGCGCTGGCGGCCACAGAGGACGGCAAGCATCACTATCTGGCCGTGGTGAGCCGGCGTGGGGCACTGCAGTTGTTTCTGATTGATACGACAGGACGCGTCACGGACAAGTCGTCGTTTCTGCCGCGGAATCTGGACGGCATCACTTCGGCGGCGTTTGCGCTTCGTAAGCTTTCCGCACGCGATGGTGGCAATCAGGTGCTTGAGCTTTATCTGGGACGGCTCAATGCGCCGAACGTTTACCTGCGGTCGGATGGCTTCGGGCATATTCTCGATGATTCCGCAGCGCTGGGACTGCAGCGCCGCATTTTTAACACGCGGGCTCTTCTGGCACTGCCGAACGCCAGCGTACCCTATCCGGAATTGTTTTTCCTGAATCAGAACCAGGAATCCGCACTCTTACTGGCCAGGCAGCAATGAAAGACGTGATGAAGATATTGAGAAATATTCGGCCGGGTGCGCGATCCCTTGCGGCGCCGGCGGCGGTGGTTGTTGCGCTATTCATGGTGTTGATGGCGGCGACGGTTCGGGCCGATTGGCTTACGTATCGCGGTTCGGCGGCGCGGCTGGGGACGCTCGACAGAGATTTCAGGCCCATCCTCAAGCCGAAAGTGCTGTGGACGTATAAGACGCCGGAGAACTTCATCGCCGCACCGGTTCCGGAGAAGAATATCTTGTTCGTCTCGGCGCTGGGCGGATTCAACTCGGCGCAGATCTATGCCATCAATATGCAGGAGGATCCCACGACCAAGCGTAAGGCGGGCGAAACGCTTTGGTCAAAATCGTCGCCGTTCATCAAGCTTCCGACGGTGTCTTCTCCGGCGGTGTTCAATAACGTGGTGATTTTCGGCGACGGGATGCATCAGACGGATGGCGCAGCACTCTATGCATTCGATATCACGACGGGCCATCCGCTGTGGCGCTACGAGCTCGACGGGAAACTGGTGCACATGGAAGGGTCGCCCGTGGTCGATCCAAAATTCCCCGGCGGGCCGGCGGTCTTCATCGGTGGGGGGGATGCGGGGGTGCTGGCGATTGCTGCGGGTTCGGCGACTTTTGAGGGCAAGAATCTCACGCTGGCGCAACTCCGCGACCTGCAGAACACGCGATGGGAAAATCTTGCGGTCAAGTACGAGGCGCAGAAGAAGAAAGACCCCGATTTCGCGATTCCGCCGTCCGATGATGCATTGCCCAAGCCCCTCGCGAAAAAGCTCTGGCAGGCAGGCGAGAAGCAGTGGCATGTCGATGCTCCGTTGGTACTGGCAGGGAAGGATGGGGACCGGATCATCGTTTCTTCGGCGTTTATCGAGAATGACCACTGCGGAAAGCGGGTGGTGGCATGCCTGGATAAGAAGGACGGTAAGACCCTGTGGGAAACGGCGGTGGATCTGAATCCGTGGGCGGGCGCCACAGTGGATGGCGAGAACGTGATCGTCGGTTGTTCGAGCATTCGCTACGACCGGGATCAGCTCAGCCAAGGCAAGGGGCTGTTATACAATCTCGATCTGGCGACGGGCAACGTGAAATGGAAGAAGGAGCTTTCCGGCGGGGTGCTGGGGGCGGTTGCGGTGAGCGACGGGATGGCGGTTTGCACGACGACCAATGGCCGCGTGCGAGCGTTCGACATCGCTTCCGGCGAGCAGAAGTGGCGGTTTGCCGTCGATAATTCCGGGTTCTTTACCGCACCGGTGATATCGGGCACGGGTGAGAATGCCCTGGTGTATGCCGCGGACCTCAGGGGCGTGTTGCATGCGGTGAAGCTTGCTACGGGCGAAGCGCTTTGGGCGATGGATGTGGGGCGCGACAACATGGTGCAGGCGCCGGGCGGCTTTTACAGTTCGCCGGTGCTGCACGATGGGGCGTTGTATCTTGCCACGTGCAATCTGCAGGGGGATTTTGCGGGGCAGCCTTGCGCGATTGCCTGCATCGTGGATGAGACGTTTAAGCCTGCGAGCGCCCGGCCGAAGGTGATTGTGGATAAGGTTCATCGCTACATTGATATCCCGGCGCTGGTAGCGCCGCGGAAATTGCCGACGCTCAAGGACATCTACCCGCTGGAAGTCGTCGCGACGTATCCGACGCCTCAGGGACAGAAGGCGCATGAAACCGTGGTGATCACGGAGGTGCTTCCGTCGGAGTTGCACAAGGCGCTGGTGGGGCTGGGCGCTACCGCGGGCGTGCCGATCAAAGGCGATGGCGAACCGACCGGGTCGCTGGTGGCCGTTTCGCTGGTCATTCCGGGGCTTTCGGGCAAGGATCGCGTGATCCCCATCGAGAAGTGCATCATCGATCAGCGGACGGGCAAGCCGCTGCCGCCGCTGCACTGGCGTTTCACCGGCTCGGCATACCGGCAACTCGATCCTGACAAGCCGGAAAAGGCGTATGGGGCCGACATCGCGGGGACGTTCGTGACGATTTACCCGGTGACGGATGAGACGGTGATTCAGTCGGATTTGCCGAATGAAGCGCAATCGTCGTTGAAGCTGGAAATGAATCGCAACATCATTCCTGAAGAGAATGCGCCGCTGCGGCTCCGCATCGAGGTGCTGAAATGAGAGGTTCATCGCGATTCTTGTTTTGGGTTCTCTGTGGCCTTCCGGTGTTTGCGCCGCTGCTGATGGCGGCCGATGCGCCGGTGGCGGCAACGCGTCCGTTCGTTGTGCCGATCGATGTGTCCCGGCTATATTTGCGCTGGACGCCGGTGCCACCGGATCCCGCACGGGCGACGTTTCGCACCGATCCCACGGCCGACTGGAGCGAGCAGGCAGTGCTCTCTATGACCGCGCCGCTGCGCAACACGCCGTTGCCGTTCGTCCGTTTCTCCGTGCCCGTGCCGGTCGATCCGGGGACGACAATCCAATCCGCGCCACTGCTTTCGGATGAGATTTCGGTGCCGACACCGGCGCAACTTCGGCGGTGAAATGGTGGAGCTTGAAAAAAGCGGCGAATAGACGATAATGTGTGACTCGCATCAGCGCTCATAGCTCAATTGGATAGAGCGTCGGTCTACGGAACCGAAGGTTGCAGGTTCGACTCCTGCTGGGCGCAGTTCATTTTCCGTCAAATCTTGCAGTTTTTTACTTTATCACAATCCTCAGCGGCAAATTCCGTAGAGGTGTATAATCCGGCCGCACCTTTCTGCCTGACGCGGAGGAGTCCGTGACTATTGAAGGCATTACCCTGCCGCCATGGAGCGTCATGTACGTGGCGAGTTCGTGGACGGTGCGGCTGGTCATGCTGTTCTACGTGCCGCAGCGGCGCACGCCGGCGGCGGCACGCACCTGGCTGCTGCTGATTTTTCTACTGCCTCTGCCGGGGTTGGCGGTTTACTGGTTTTTCGGGCGGATCTACGTTCCCCGGCGCCGGCGGGCGATGCAGGCGCGGGCCTCGCAGGTCATTCGCACGGTGCAGGAGCAGATGCGCGCCCGTGCGGCGACGGTCGAGGTGCAGGTGCCCGAGCCGCTGCAGGGGGCGGCGACGCTGGCGGCGCGGCTGGGGGATTTTGAGTGTTATTCCGGCAATCATTTCGAGTTGATCGAGGATTATGAGGCGTCGATTGGAAAGCTCATCGCGGATATCGATACCGCGAGGCTTCACGTACATCTGCTCTATTACATTTTTGCCGACGATGCGACGGGCCATCGTGTGGCCGAGGCCTTGATACGCGCGGCTTCGCGTGGGGTGAAATGCATTGTGCTGGCGGATGCCATTGGATCGAAGCGCTTGTTGCGGCGGGGGCTGGCAAGGCGTTTGCGGGCGGCGGGGGTTGAGGTACAGGCGCTGCTACCGGTGGGCTTTCTGCGGCGTAACGCGGCGCGGTTTGATTTGCGCAATCACCGGAAGCTGGCGGTGGTGGATGGGAAGATCGGCTACACGGGGTCACAGAACATTGCAGGCGCGGAGTTCATCAAGGGGTGCCCGAATGAGGAGTTGGTGCTGCGGGTGACTGGGCCGGTGGTAGGGCAGTTGCAGGCGGTTTTTGTTGCTGATCACTATTTTGAAACGAATGACCTGGGCAATAATCCGGTGAATTTTCCGGAACTGGCGCCGGCGGGGGATTCGATTGCGCAGGTGTTGCCGAGCGGTCCCGGATATCCGCGGGAAAACGCACGTGAGTTTATTATTGCCATGATCTACGGCGCGAGGAAGAGAGTGGTCATTACGACGCCGTACTTCGTGCCCGACGAGCCGTTCATGCTGGCGCTGACGTCGGCGGCGGAGCGCGGGGTGGAAGTGCACCTGATATTTTCCTTTAGATCGAACCAGCCCATCACGAAATTGGCACAAGAGTCGTATTACGAAGACCTGATGTCAGCGGGCGTGCGGATTCACCTCTACCAGCCGGGATTCCTGCATGCCAAGCATCTGACGATTGACGATGATGTGGCGTTGATCGGATCAACGAATATCGATATTCGATCGTTTGCGTTGAACGCGGAAGTGAGTCTGCTGATTTACGATGCGTCCGTGGTCAAGCAGCTGCGGGCGGTGCAGGAGCGGTACTTCCGGGACAGCCAGGAAGTCGCGGCAGAACAATGGTCGCGGCGATCCACGGTGCGGCGAACGGCGCAGAATCTGGCGAGGCTTGCGGATTCGTTTTTATAGCAGAATCGATACACTGGCGAATGACGCCGCCGCAAACCCCTGCGACGGCGTTGGACATCAAGCGGAGAGATTCGTTATCTCTACGCTTATCCCGGCGGCAGCCTTTTTCAGCCGGCCTATCTGGGAGTGCGGGTGGATATCGCGGCGGGAGTATGCACGCAGGCACAGTTGAAGTACAAGGCTGGTGCAGGGGAAGAAGAAGTCTGAGGATCACCGGAAATCCCGCGAGGACGTTGCCACGAGGGCGGCAGAAGAAGTCAGATCGCGCAAGTCGTAGGCGCCCGTCACGAGCACATGCACGACTTGTCCCTGGCGCTCCACTTTGCCTTGAGCCATGATGCCGATCGAGCGGCGCAGGATCGGCTTGAATTCCTCGTAGACCTGCGGCCTGACAATCAGGTTCGCGCTGCCGGTTTCATCTTCGAGCGTAATGAAAAGCACGCCGGACGCCGTGGCAGGGCGTTGACGAACGAGGATCAGGCCCGCCACACGGATCTGTTTCCCAGTGAGGAACACCTTTTCGTCTCGCAGATTGCCAGCAGTCACGACCTGCAGACGATCCAGCCGCGCTCGCAAAAACGACACGGGGTGCGCCTTGAGTGACAGTCCGACGGAGGCGTAGTCGTAGACCACGACGCGGTCGGGGGGAAACGGAGGGAGGCCCTCTGCGCTATCCTGTGTTTCATACGCATCGAACATCGGCAGGCAATTGTCCCGCAACTTGCTGAGCGCCCACAGCGCAGCCTGGCGATTCATGCCCATGGAGTTGAATGCGTCGGCCTCAGCCAACTTGCGCAACTCCGCGACGCGCACACCGCTGCGTCGCCACAGTTGATGAATGGAGGCATAAGGCCCGTGCGAACACACTGATGCCGCAATGGCGCTCGCCGTATTCTGCCGCAGACCTCTGGTCAGGCGCATGCCCAATCGCAGTGCAGGCATCACCTGTGGCGCATTTTCCAGTGTGCAATCCCACCCGCTGCAATGCACATCGATCGGACGCACCTCCACACCATGATCCTGGGCATCGCGAACGAGTTGCGCCGGCTGGTAAAACCCCATCGGCTGGCTGTTGATCAGCGCTGCAGCGAAGGCTGCCGGGTGGTATTTTTTCAGCCAGGCCGAGACGTACACCAGCAGGGCGAAAGACGCCGCATGGGATTCCGGAAACCCGTACTCGCTGAATCCCTTGATTTGTTCAAAGCAGCGCTGGGCAAATTCCATGGAATAGCCGTTGGCACGCATGCCGCTGATGATTTTCTGACCGAAACGATAAATGAGATCCCCCTTGCGTTTCCAGGCAGCCATCGCACGACGAAGTTGGTCGGCTTCACCAGCAGTAAAACCCGCCGCCACCATCACCAGACGCATCGCCTGTTCCTGAAAGAGCGGCACGCCCAACGTTCGCCCCAAAACTTCGCGGATCTGTTCATTGGGATAGCTGACCGCCTCTTCATGATTCCGGCGCCGCAAGTAGGGATGGACCATGCCGCCCTGAATGGGCCCGGGCCGGACAATCGCCACCTCGATGACCAGGTCGTAGTAGCACCGCGGTTGCAGACGCGGCAGCATGGTCATCTGGGCGCGGGATTCCACCTGAAACACGCCGATGGAGTCGGCCTTGCAGAGCATGTCATAGACCGCCGGGTCTTCCGCAGGAATCGTGTGAAACTGCAAAGCACCCGCTCCACCCTGGCGTTTGTCCCAAAAATTCACCAGGTCGATGGCCTTGCGAATGGCGGTCAGCATCCCCAGCGCCAGGACATCCACTTTCAGCATGCCCAAGGCATCGATGTCGTCCTTGTCCCATTCGATGACCGTACGATCCGGCATGGCCGCATTTTCAATGGGGACCGATTCGCACAAATCACCCTGCGTAATGACAAACCCGCCGACGTGCTGAGAAAGATGCCGTGGAAATCCGATCAACTCTCTGGCCAGAAGGAGCGTTTGCCGCAGCGTGTGATCGCACGCGTCCACGCCCAGTTGAGCCAGTTGTCGCTCATCGATGATTTCCCTATCCCACGCATCATGAGACTTGGCCAGGCGATCCACGCAATCGAGGGAGAGCCCCATCGCCTTGCCGACATCGCGGATGGCGCTCCGCGGCCGATAGGTAATCACCTCCGCCGTGAGCGCCGCACGCTGGCGGCCGTACTTCGTGTACAGATATTGAATGACCTCCTCTCGGCGTTCATGCTCGAAGTCGATGTCGATGTCCGGCGGCTCATCCCGTTCCCGGCTGATGAAGCGCTCCACCAGCAGATTCACGCGCGCCGGATCGACAGCCGTGACCCCCAGGCAATAACAGACCGCGGAATTGGCCGCCGCCCCGCGTCCCTGGCAGAGTATGTCGCGGGTTCTCGCGTAGTTCACAATGTCGGAGACGGTCAAAAAATAAGCCGCATAATTCAGATCCCGAATCAAGTCGAATTCATACTCGATACGCTGTCGGACCGAGTCGGGCACGCCACTGGGATAGCGCTCGCCTGCCCCCTGCCAGGTCAGATCGATCAGATGCTCCATCATGGTCTTGCCCGGCGGACAAATCTCGGCAGGATATTCGTAGCGAAGCTGATCCAGAGAAAAGCCCGAGGCGCGCTCGGCAATCTGCATGGTGCGCGTGAGGGCCTGCGGATAACTTCGGAATAACCGGGCCATCTCCTCGGGCGCCTTGAGGTAACGTTCCGCATTGGCAAAACGCGAAAAACCCGCCTCCTGCAGCGTACAGCCCCGGCGAATGCAGGTCAGCACATCCTGCAAGGCCTGGCGCTGCGGCGCGTGATAGTGCACATCATTGGTCGCCACCAGCGGGATGCCGAATCTCTTGGAAAGATCCACA
>Ga0114951_10004460_pt1 | contig 13627 bp, 17 predicted proteins | sample AM7aDNAmetaG_FD_88677 | JGI IMG/M metagenome (GOLD analysis project Ga0114951, IMG submission 88677) | Freshwater microbial communities from Finland to study Microbial Dark Matter (Phase II) - AM7a DNA metaG | ecosystem: Environmental > Aquatic > Freshwater > Lake | place: Finland: Lake Alinen...
CTTTAAAGGATTGATACGGAAGGCAAAACTTTCGTCTGTGGAAAAAGATTGGACAATAGCGGAATAATCATCGGCGCCTGCGATCATCTGCAGCCGTTCAAGGAATGCGGAGGGGATCAAGCGGCCAGGATCGCTTTCGCTTTTTCAATAAGGTCGGCGGAATTAAACGGCTTATCAAAACAACATTCAACCCCGATCTCGCGCAGACGCTCCTTATCCGTATCCTCGAAGTAAGCTGACACACCGATGATCCTGGTGTGTTCACAATTGGCGGAACGCTTGATCTTCTGGGCCACCTCATAGCCGTTGATGCCCGGCATCTTCATGTCAAGGATCACCAGATCGGGCTTGAAGAGCAAAAGTTTTATCCCCGCTTCAAAACCGTCATACGCCACCTCGATCTCGAAATTCGGCTCCCTCTTGAACAAGCGCCGCACCGAGCTGACCATGTTGGTGTCATCATCGACAATCAACACCTTGCGCGCATTCCCGCGTCCAGAGAGGGTGTCCGGTATGGGCATATTATACTGCTTGAGAAAACCGATAAAATCATCAACCTTGATGCGGCTGTGATTCCCGGGAGTGCGGTAAGCTTTCAGCTTGCCATCGTGGATCCACTGCAGCACGGTCCTCAAATGGACATGACACACATCGGCAATTTCACCTGTTGTAAGAGGTCTTTCATTAGGCATAGGGCGTATTCCTGTTTCTCCAATTTTTCCAGTATTAAAATACCCCTAAAAAGCGCCCGTGTCAAGCGATGGAAGGTGCGAAGGCGGCGGAATCAGCGGCATCGAGCAGGATGGAAGCCTTGTTGTTGACAACCTCAAAGAAACCCGGATGTATTGTGGTGAAAAGCACAGACGCTCCGGACAAAGGCTGGATCTCGAAAGGCCCTGCCCTCAACGACGCGATGATCGGCGCATGGTCTTTGAGGACGCCAAAATCCCCGGCCCCGCCGGGGACATGGACATAGCGGATATCCGCGTCGAAAAGGACCTTCAACGGTGTCACCACGGTCAAATGCAGGAAAGATGTTTCGGCCATGATATTTTAGTTCGCTTTCAACTGCCTGGCTTTTTCCAGGACCTCTTCGACCGTGCCGACCATGTAGAACGCCTGTTCAGGGACATCATCCATCTTGCCGCCAATGATCATGTCAAAACCCTTGATCGTATCTTCCAGCTTCACGTAACGCCCCTTGATGCCTGTAAAATTCTCGGCCACGAACATGGGCTGGGAAAAGAATTTCTGGATCTTGCGCGCGCGATAAACCGTCAGCTTGTCCTCATCGGCCAGCTCATCGATGCCCAAGATCGAGATGATGTCGCGCAGATCCTTGTAACGCTGGAGGACTTTCTGCACCGCCAGGGCGACCCGGTAATGTTCTTCGCCGATGATATTGGGATCCAGCATGCGCGACACGGAATCCAGCGGATCGACCGCAGGATAAATGCCCAGCTCCGCGATCTGGCGCGAAAGCACGATCTTGGCATCAAGATGCGAAAAAACGGTCGCAGGAGCCGGATCGGTCAGGTCATCCGCCGGCACATAAACAGCCTGCACGGAAGTGATAGACCCATGACGTGTGGTGGCGATGCGCTCCTCAAGCTGGGCGACTTCTGTCGCCAGCGAAGGCTGATAACCAACAGCCGAAGGCATGCGTCCCAGGAGCGTCGACACCTCTGACCCGGCCTGGACAAAGCGATAGACATTATCAAGGAACAACAAAACGTCCTTGCGTTCACTGTCGCGAAAATACTCGGCCATGGTGAGCGCCGAAAGGCCGACACGGAAACGCGCACCCGGAGGCTCGTTCATCTGACCGAACACCAGGGCCGTCTTTTCCATGACACCCGATGCCTTGAGTTCAAGCCATAATTCGTTCCCTTCCCTCGTACGCTCCCCGATACCGCCGAACACCGAGACACCGCCGTGCTCGCTGGCGATGGTACGGATCAGCTCCATCACAATGACCGTCTTGCCGACACCCGCACCGCCGAAAAGCCCGATCTTGCCGCCCTTAGGGAGCGGCGCCAAAAGGTCAAGCACTTTCATGCCGGTGGGAAGGATCTGAGAAATCGAGAGCTGTTCTTCGAAACTAGGGGCTTCACGGTGAATGGACTGGGTCTTGGCCGGATCGTCCACCGGGCCTTTCCCGTCGATGGTCGCACCCAGGACATTGAAAATACGGCCCAGCGTCTGCGCGCCCACAGGCACCTTGATGGGCTCGCCGGTGTCTTTGGCCTTCATGCCGCGCACGAGGCCTTCCGTGGAAGCAAGCGCGACACAACGTACCGTGTTGTTGCCGATCTGCTGGGCCACTTCGAGGGTAATATCGAGCTTCCTGTCCGGATACTCGACCTTGATCCCGCTCAAAAGACTGGACAGTTCGTTATGCGCGAAACGAATATCAACGCTCGGCCCAATGACCTGGATAATATCGCCCGTAGCCATTCTGCTATCCTTTCAATGCTTCGGCAGAGGAAATGATCTCGATGACCTCTTTCGTGATCGTCGCCTGCCTGATTTTATTACGGAGTAATATAAGATCGCCCATCAATTCTTTCGCATTATCCTTGGCCGACTTCATGGAAACCATCCGGGCCGACTGCTCGCTGGTGAAGGATTCCAGCATCATCAGGCGCATCCGGCCGGACAAATACATCGGGAGCAAATCGGTCAAGATCCCTTTGGTGCCGCTTTCCACGATAAAGCTGCCGCTCCCCTCCACCGGCTTGCGGTCGATGTTCAGGAACTTTTCAGTGACCGGGATATGTTTCACCGCCGTCTTGAAAACCGTATAACAAACATGAACCTCGGCCAGCTCCTTCTTGTCGTAATCCGAAAGGACCGCCTCGATGATATCGCGGTGAAAAACCTGCGACAGACGCCCGTGGGACGCCGGAAAATAACGGTGGACATTCCCGCCCTTCCTGCGGAAATGGGACTGCCCCTTGCGCCCGTAGACATAAAGCCTGATATCGCGCCCGGGATGCGCCGCCATGAACGTGTCGGCCTGACGAAGGATCTGGTCGGTATACCCGCCGCAAAGGCCTGTGTCGGAGGTGATCACCACCAGTCCGAGCGCCCCTTTGGAACGGGAGTTGAAATAGGGATGCGTGGTATTGGGCTCAACCGCAAGGAGATTGTTGAAAATACTGTCCAGTTTTATAAAATAGGCGCGCGCCATCTCCAGCGGGGTCTCAAGGCCCTTGAACTTGGCCATGGACACCATCTCCATCGCCCGGGTGATCTTCCAGGTGCCTTCGATGGAACGGATGCGCGATTTTAACTGCCGTAATTGCTGTGACATTATTTTTTAACGAATCCCGTCTTGAATTCAATGATCGCGGCCTTGAGCGCTTCGGCATTCTGGCCTTCCAGGTCACCTGTCGCATCGATCGACTTGGCCACAAGCGGATAGGACTTGGCCATGAACTGCAGGAATTCGATCTCGAAACGCTTGATAAGTTCAACGGGAAGATCGTCGAGATAGCCGTTGACCGTCGCGGAAATCAGCATGACCTGCTGGGCCAGCGCGAGTGTCTGGTACTGCCCCTGCTTCAACACTTCCACCACGCGCTCGCCGCGCGTAAGCTGATCCTGCGTTGCCTTGTCCAGTTCCGAACCGAACTGGAGAAACGTGACAAGCTCCCGGTACTGCGCCAGATCCAGGCGCAGCTTGCCCGCGACCTTGCGCATGGCCTTGGCCTGCGCCTTGCCGCCGACACGCGAGACCGAAAGCCCGACGTTGATGGCCGGACGCACACCCGAAAAAAACAGGTCGGACTCCAGGTAGATCTGGCCGTCGGTGATCGAGATGACGTTGGTGGGGATATAACTTGTGATGTCGCCGCCCTGGGTCTCGATGATCGGCAGGGCCGTGAGAGAACCGCCGCCCAGCTCATCGGAAAGTTTGGCAGAACGCTCCAAAAGGCGCGAATGAAGATAAAAAATATCGCCGGGATAGGCTTCACGCCCCGGTGGACGGCGCAAAAGCAACGAAAGCTGGCGGTACGCCTGGGCATGCTTGGAAAGATCGTCAAACACGATCAGAACATCCTTGCCCTTGTACATAAACTCCTCACCCATCGCACAACCGGAATAAGGCGCGAGATACTGGGACGAAGCCGAGGTGCGGGAAGACGCGCTCACGATGGTGGTGTAATCCATCGCACCGTTCTTCTTTAATATTTCCGCAACAGCAACGATACTGGAAATTTTCTGGCCGATGGCAACATAGATGCAATAAACATCCTTGCCCTTCTGATGGATGATCGTGTCAATGGCCACCGCGGTTTTCCCGGTCTGCCGGTCGCCGATGATGAGCTCTCGCTGGCCGCGACCAATGGGGATCATCGCATCAATGGCCTTGATACCGGTCTGAAGAGGGGTATTGATCGGCTGCCGCGACACCACATCCGGGGCCGCAAACTCCATGGGCCGGAACCGATCAGTATTGACCGGCCCGCGGCCGTCGATAGGAACGCCCAGCGCATTGACAACCCGGCCCTTGAGGGCCTCGCCCACAGGCACCTGGACAATCTTACCCGTGCGCTTGACGGTATCGCCTTCCTTGATGTTACGGTCGGGATTATCCTTGCCGAAAATGATAACACCAACGCTGTCTTCTTCAAGATTGACGGCCATGCCGAACACGTTGCCGGGGAACTCGATGATCTCGCCCGCCATGACGTCGTCAAGGCCGTAAATGCGCGCGATCGCATCGCCGACCTGGATGACCGTGCCAATGGACTCGGTCTTGATATGACTTTTAAAGCTCTCGAGTTCTGTCTTGAGAATGGAGGAAATTTCTTCGGGCCTCAGGGTACTCATGGAACCACCTTCGCTTGAAGCATCTGTTTTTTAAGTTGCAAAAGCCTGTTGCGCACTGATCCGTCAATGATGGTATTGCCGATCAATATCTGAACACCACCCAAAAGGTCGGGATCAAGTTCAAGGTAAAGATTGGCCTTTTTCCGGGCGATCGCCTCGACCCTTGCCTTGAGGCGCTCGATGACAGCCAGTTCCAGGGGGAACGTCGTGCGCAGAACAACATCCACGACCTGGCCATGGGAATATACGACCCGGATATAATCCGCCACCTCGGCCAGGACATCGATGCGCCCTTTCGCCAGCAAATACCGGATGAACGTGCGCGTCTCTTCCGACAGAACCTCTCCCAGGACCCTGTCCACCAGCGCAGCTTTTTCAAGAACCGTCACTTCCGGCGCCCTTAAAAAATGCACAAAGTCGGGCGTATCGCGCATCACCGTTCGCAGGGCCTTCATGTCCTCGACGCAGCGCGACAGGTCAATCTTCTCCTGGGCGAATTCGATATACGCTTCCGCATATCTTTTGGCGACAAGTCTATTTTTCATGCGTTTTCTCAAGCTCGGCCAGGAGCGACTCGACGATCTTGCGGTCCCCCGCGAACGTCAGTTTTTCCTGGATCATCTGTTCGGTCACGTTCATGACCATGTCCACCACATCACCCCTGAGGACCTCGCGTGAACGCACAAGCTCAAAACGCAATTCGGCTTTGGCGTCCTCGATAATCCGCTCGGCCTCGGCCCGCGCCTTTTCCTTGATCTCACGCGACTTGGCCTCGCCCAAATGCTCGACATCCTTCAGGCGTTTCTGCGCTGTTTCCTCGATGTTGGCCAGGGCCTTTTCCATTTCCACGCGGAAGCGGACGGCATCGGCCTTCACAGACTCGATAGCCTTCATCTCATCATCAATCTTCTTCCTGCGGCTTTCGAGGATCTCGAAAACCGGTTTCCAGAGAAATTTCTTCAATAAAAACAGCACCAGGAAGAAGCACACGATCTGGGCCGTGATCAGCTGAAGATTCAATAATTTAAAAAGTTCCATAACTATCCCATCCTCCACCCCGGTTCAACGCCGGAGAGGAAATTAGATCTTTCCGATAAGCGGGAACACAATGAAACCAAGCACATAAAAGATGATGGTTTCGATGATCGCGCAGCCCAAAAGCATGAGCGTCATGATCTTGCCCATGGCCTCGGGCTGACGTCCCAGGGCCTCCATGGCGCCGGAGACCGCATTCCCCAGGCCTGCGCCGACACCCAGCGCCGCAAGGCCAAGGCCGATCGGCAAACCGAAAGCTAATGCAGCATGAAAATCCATTGTTCCCTCCTAGTTATGTTTAATTCTAATGATGCGCTTCTTCATGTTTCATGATGAGTGAAAAATAAACAAGTGTCAGAATACTGAAAACAGCCGCCTGGATCGTGGATGTCAGAACGACCAGGATAAAATTCGGAAAAAGCCACATGAAGCCGTCCTTGAGCCCCCAGCTGGCAAAAAGGGCAAGGATCATGTCATCCCCGTAAATATTGCTCCGTAAACGCAGGGAAAGGCTGATCGGGCGGACCAGCTCGCTGACAATATGGATCGAGAGCATGAAGACCGGCATGATCAGGGTAAAAGCCATAATCCCGCGGGGCTGCCCCATCAGATGATCGAAATAACCCCCGAAACCAAGCTCCTTGACAGCGGTGTACTGGACATAAAAGAAAACGATCAGAGAAAGCCCCATGGTCGTGGACCATTCCGCATTGGGCGATTTGAAAAAAGGAATCAACCCAAGATAATTCATGGCCAGGATGTAGATAAATAGTGTTCCGACAAAAGGCGTGAACTTCCGGCCGCGGGGACCCAGGACGCTGTAAACGAAATCATCCACGAACGTAACCAGGAATTCCGCAGCACTCTGAAGACGTCCGGGGGATCCTATTTCGCGCTTGCGCGTAGCCAGCCAGGCAACAACGGACAAAAAGACAATAACAAAAACGGCATAAATCGTGCTTTCCCAGAAATGAAGAAAACGACCCAGGCCATTGTCCTTGTTCAGTTCGGCGATGAGGCCAAGAATATGTGGGAATTCGGGCGTTGAATTCATGCGTTTTTTCGTAAAAAGGTTAAAGGCTAGTTAAATAAAAAGTCTTCCTGGATGCGGGTTCCCGCTAGAAACAGGAGAATTCCGGATACGACCCAAGAAGACATCATTGCCTTCATCAAAAATTGTTTTTCACTATAACATAATTGGAGATGTTGTCAATTGGAAGACCGGAAAAATACGCGGGGAAGGGCATGAACCACCCTTCCCCGCGCAACTGTTCATCCGATCGAGATGCTGCCGCGCTCTTCAGTGCGGATGCGGATCGACTGTTCCAGCGGCAGGATGAATATCTTGCCATCCCCCGTCTCACCTGTCTTGGCACCCCTGATGATCGCCTTGACAGTCGTCTCAACGAAGTTATCGTTGACCGCGATCTCCAGACGGACCTTGCGCAGGAGATTCCCCATCTCCTTGGCCCCGCGATAGATCTCGGTCACACCCTTCTGCCGGCCATGCCCGAGGACTTCGCTGACGGTCATAAGGTTGACCTCCGCCTTATAAAGCTCATCACGCACGTCGTCAAGTTTACCGGGTTGAATGATCGCAATGATCATCTTCATTGTATTATCCTCCTTTAACTTTATCTGATTACTCCAACATTGTATAAGCTCTCTCATGATGCTGGGTCAAGTCAAGGCCGACATCCTCTTCCTTGATAGTAACCCTCATCCCCATGACCAGGTCGACAACCTTGAACAAAATAAAGGTCACGATCGTGGAATAGATCAGCGTGACAGCCACCGCTTTCACCTGGATCATGAACTGCGCCGGATTCCCGTAAAAGAAACCATCGTTGCCCGCCGCATTCACGAGTTTGGTCGCAAAGAGCCCCGTGGCCAAAGCGCCCCAGATACCCCCGATGCAATGCACACCAAAAGCGTCGAGCGCATCGTCATAACCCAGCTTCGGCTTGATGACCGCCGCCGCCAGGTAGCAGAACACACTCACCAAAAGGCCGATGATGAGCGCGCCGGAAACATTGACAAACCCCGCCGCAGGCGTGATCGCCACAAGGCCAGCCACAGCGCCTGAAGCCACACCAAAAAGCGTCGGCTTGCCGTTACGGAACCACTCGATGAACGCCCAGCTCAAGCCCGCCGCCGCTGCCGCGACATTGGTCACAACAAACGCGTTCGCCGCCAGGCCGTTGGCCGCCAGGGCAGAACCAGCATTGAAACCGAACCAGCCAAACCACAATAACGCCGTTCCCAGCGCCACAAACGGAAGGTTATGCGGCGAAGGAATATGCTTGTCGGCATTCTTGCGCGGCCCGATCATGAGCGCCGTCACCAGCGCCGCAATACCGGCATTGATATGAACGACCGTACCGCCGGCGAAATCCAGCGCCCCAATATTGCGGAGGAAACCGCCCATGCCCCATACCCAGTGGCAGATCGGCGCATAAACAAACGTCAGCCACAACACAATGAACACCACGAACGAGGAAAATTTCATCCTCTCGGCAAAAGCGCCGATGATGAGCGCCGGGGTGATCACCGCAAACATGGCCTGGAAGATCATAAAGGCCTGATGCGGGATGGTCGCGGAATAATCGTTGTACGGATCAAGCCCGACACCATTTAACATCGACCAGGATAACCCGCCCCAAAATCCCGTCCCTGGAGCAAACGCCAGGCTGTACCCGTAAACCACCCACAGGACACTGACCAGGCACAGGATAAAGAAACACTGCATCAGGACGCTTAAAACATTCTTCCTTCTGACCATCCCCCCGTAAAAAAACGCCAGCCCGGGTGTCATGAGCATGACAAGGGCCGTTGAAACAAGGACCCATGCTGTATCTCCTGCATTCATTTTTATACTCCTTTGTTATCACCGTTTCATCATTTTATTAAAGATCCTTCATCTGCAAGATCCAGCATGCCGGCTTGATCTTGAAAACGGAGAATCCCTTCCCAAACAAAAAACATTCCCCATGATACCTCCTTTTAATTCAAACCTGATTGTGCATGAACCCTGTTGCAATCCAACCCCGGTAAAATAAAAAAACGCCTCCAATTCATTGATCCATGAATTGAAGACGTCTTTGTCTTCCGCCCTTTTGGGCCATGCCCCTTGCGGGACTATGTCTAAAGTTACTTTACTTTATATCTACGGACAACTTCGCCCGTTATATTTCACGGCCTGTTCGGCCGTGCTAGGTCTCATAGATCCATGAGACCACATTTGTATATTAACTATACTCCCTGACCCCCAAAAATGCAAGCGCTGAAATTTCATTTTTTATCGACGAGGAATGACTTTCTAAAGAAAATATTTCTGAAATTAATATCCAACACGCGCATCGCGTAAAAAAAGAGAGGGCGCTCTTCCGCTTTATCCCACAAGGCCACGCACCCCAAGCCTTCCCTGGCCCCCGCCAGAAAAGAGCGTATCCCGGTGATCGAGCGCCCTCTCTAATAATACAATCAGGCCGTTATACGATAATGCTCGACAACCTTCTGGGAAAGATCATCATAGACCGCCGATGAACGGCAGACGACCTGATCATACCAGCGGTTGTCCTTGCCCTGTTCCTGCGGCATGGATACAAAAAGCCCTTTCTTCCCTTCGACAAGTCTGATCCCGCGTATCACCAGGGTGTCATTCACACACACATCCGCAAAGGCCTTAAGATTCCCTGCTTCGGGCAAACGATACATCTTTTCCACATTGAACGTGATATTCGACGACATGATGCCTCCTTTTTATAGTCATATCGTGTGGGGGTCGCACATCTTGGATAGAATGTAACATATGTTTGATTATTTGTCAATATATTATTTGCTTTTAAAGCAAAGGCAAGCCGGAACTCACTTTTAAAATTTTGCATTTATTAATGACAAATGCGTTGTTGTATCATCAAATTGTGGTAGAATAAACTACATTTATCAGATTAAAAGGAGACACCCATGTTGAAAGAAATAGGCGCCCACATACGCCACATCCGCAAAATTAAGAAAATATCCCTGACGGCACTGTCAAAGGTCAGCGGTGTTCAGATCGCCACGCTCTCGCGCATCGAGAACGGCAAAATGACCGGAACCCTGGAATCGCACCTTAACATCTCCAAGGCGCTGGGTGTGAGCATCACGGAACTTTACCAGGGACTCCAGGAAACAGCCCTCAACGCGGTCAAGGCGGAAGATTCTCCGGAAACCCTGCTGGCCGCCAACGACAAGGTTTCCTGCGAGATCCTCTCCCGCCAGGCAGCATCCAAGAAAATGCTCCCGGTCCTGATCAAAATGAACGGCCGCGCGGCCACCACCCCCGAACAGGGGGAACCTGGCGCGGAACGCTTCATCTTCGTCCTGGAGGGAACGGTCATCGTCAAGATCAAAGACCAAGCCGTCAAGCTCGAGAAGAACGCATCGCTCTATTTTAGCGCATCCTCCGTGCACACCATCGAGAATCCGGGTGCGGGCCATGCCAGGATCATCTCGGTGATGACACCGCCATCCCTATGAATATCATCCTGATCTACTCACCCGAGGAAAGAACACGCGAGGAAATCAAGGCGGCGCTGGCCAACCATATGGCGCTTGTCACCATTGAAGACCGCGAACAATTCCTGGAAGCCCTGAAACAAAAGACACCTTTTCACAAGGCGTTCATGGATGTCCGCAACGTGCAGGAAGAGGCGGATCTGGAACTTTTTACGGAAGCTGATGCCTTGAGACCGGGACTGAAAATGATCGCCCTGGGCCGGCATGAAACAGAAGAACTCGCTGTTGAAGCGGTACGTCAGGGGGCTGACGGCTATATCCTGCTCCCCCTCACGGCTGATGCGATCCTGACCGCGGCGCGCTAAATCCGGGTTCAAGCGGCAGCCCCTCGTCGCGCACCACAGACAGGAACCTGGCGAACCATTCCTTCTTCACACCCTCGGATCGTTCCAGCTTGTTGAACTCGCTGCGAAATATGCGGTAAATACGGGCATAACTGCCCGCTACGACCTTCGTCATCTCGGCCGGTGTTATATTGGAATGCGCCGGGTCATAGACCATCTGCCCATCCCGGGCCTTAAATGCCACACGGCGATCCAATGTGAACAAGGGCAAAGACTTCGCGCCTTTGCGCTCGGGGTTCCCCGCCGCAAACGTGATAGCATAATCCGCCGCCAGCCCCTCTTGGCCATACACCACGGAAGCCTTGACATCAAAATCAAGAAGACCGATCCCCGCCCGCCGGGCCTCGCTGGGTAATGCCAGAAGAAGCCTGACCGATTCCCCGTCAAGGCGGTAGATCTGGACAAATTTTGTCAGATATCCTTCCCCGCTGCCCGCCACGCTCACAACGCTCGCCAGCCCGTTATCGATCAACTTGAACGAAGGATCCGCCTTGTTGTTGTCGAACACATCAATATGCCCGAAATACACCCAGTCATCGCTCCTCGACTTAAAGAGCAGGTACTGATAATCCGGAAAACGCAAGCTGTCGCTGGACACCCGCAAGGCCCTGTAATCTCCAAATTCGTATTCCCTGACGACGGGATACGGGAGAACACAGTCCGTATACGCCGCGTAACTGCAGCCAAAAAGGTAGGCGTCGCGTAAGGGCGCATGCCAGGCTTCCTTGGGGGCCAAATGCGCCCCCACCCCGATTTTCTTCCAGAGCTTGCCGATATGCACCCCAGGGTAATAATAATCCTCAACCTTGGCGCCGGACTTCTTGAAAAGAACGCTCGCTGCCCGCTGATAATAAGGATCCGTGTCCGCGAAGAACTTCTCGACGTCAAGGTAGGAAACCGTTTTGGGGATAAACAAGAGCGCGATGGCGATGGCCACCAGGGTGACAGGAACGAATTTGAGAAACTGATTCTTCATGCTTTTCTCCGTAGCAAATGGTCGCAACTATACCGCAGGTTACATTGAACTTAACGGGCATCAGATAAAATTTTACCCCCTCACGGGGTCGGAGGAGATCTCTTGAATCAACCCCGCCTTCAGGCTGTTTTCTTGAAACAGCCGCAGGTATCACGGCTGTCCTGCAAGAGGAACGCCACAATGCCCCCCTGCACCGGTACCAGGATCATCATGGAAAGCGTCCAGTATGCCACCACAGCCGTATTGACCGTCATAAACACATAGGTCGCAATCATGCCCGGCACGATCCCGGCAGCCCATACACAAAGGCCATAGGCCAGCCCCTTTTTCCAGGTCGGCATGCCCTCAAACGCCTTGCGAAGCAGCTGATAAACCGCCACAAAAAGAAACGACGCCAGGAACATCCCCGCAAACAGCCGTTTGCTCGGCCCCATCGGACGCCACACGTTGACAGGCGCCAGGGTATACACCCAGCTGAAAATCCCCCCGCACAACGTGACCCCTGCGATGATCTTGAACACAAACACAGCCACCGTGGCTAAAAATTTTTTCCCGCAATCACATTTCATAGAAGCCTCCCCGGTTAAGAAGAATCAAACATAAAATAGAATTATAAACCCACCTTTAATTTTAGGACATCATTTTCTTGCGCCATAAAGTTAACGCGGCAGGTGCCGGCACGCATAAAAACGGTTACACGGGAGTCTCGATCAATTCCACAAGCTTGGGATAAACAACGGCCGTCTTCTGATAAGGCTGCTGCGGGTCGATCATGTCGTGAAACGCTGCGACAGTTTTATCAAACTTGTAACGCGTGACATGAACATAGCCGTGCCTTTGCCATTGCGCTATCACCCTGTCGAGATTCTTCTCGTCAACCGCATCATCCAGTCCGCTTGTGATCACAACAATAGACCCGGCCTTTGGCGCCGCGCGCCTGGCCTGGCGCATCATGGACCAGCCCAGGCGCATGATCTGCGCCACACCACGGGTTGAAAATCCATAGTATGAGGACGTCGGCCCCATCAGGGCAGTTTTTTCTTTTTTATCCCACCACACAAACTTATTGGGTAAAATACGTTCCCGATGCTGCGGCACAAAGTGCTGGCCGTCAATCACCTTGTAGTGAACTTCATACCCAAGCTCGTCGCGCAGCGTCTGCAGAATAATCCGGAATGTCTCTCCCCCATTGTGTGAAGTGAGATTCTTGACATTCTCCAACATAAACGCCTTTGGCCGCTTGGTCGCAATGATCCTTGCGACATCAAAAAAGAGCGTCCCCTGCGTCGTGCATTCAAAACCATGCGCCTACGGCTCATGAAACAATCATACGATCGACATGAGCCTCCGGGGGTCATGCTTTGCGGGGATCTTGCTTTATACCTCTATTTAAGAATCCCGGGGTTCTTTATCTGAAACGGCATCAATGCGATGCCGCAGGAGACGCCTGGAACGCAGGGTCCTGCCAGAGACCGCGCCCGGCCTTGCGTGCTTCACGGAACGCCTGGCGGAACTTATCGGCATAGCGGATATTGGGAGGGATGGTCATGGGATAGGCGTAACCGTTACGGATGATATCTTCATTCACACAAAGGCCGTCGTCCACACGGTAAACATAGGCCAGAAGACGGCCGTACTTATCACGCGTCTCGATATCAAACTCCAGGCGGACGCGGCGGCCTTCCAGCAAGGATTTTGTATAAAGACTGGCCTTGTGCCCCATGCGCAGAATATCAGGGACTGCGGTGCCGGAACGCGCCGCATCACGCAAAAGTTTCTTATTCTCGATGGATTCAGGGGTATCGATCCCGATAAAGCGGACCTTTTCGCCGTTGGCCAGCCTGATGGTGTCGCCGTCGTAAACATGCGCCAC
>Ga0114951_10004462_pt1 | contig 13623 bp, 10 predicted proteins | sample AM7aDNAmetaG_FD_88677 | JGI IMG/M metagenome (GOLD analysis project Ga0114951, IMG submission 88677) | Freshwater microbial communities from Finland to study Microbial Dark Matter (Phase II) - AM7a DNA metaG | ecosystem: Environmental > Aquatic > Freshwater > Lake | place: Finland: Lake Alinen...
ATCTTTAGAATCAGCTGTATGATCGAACTTGTGATAGCTATGCAGAGTGCTTACGAACTTCTCATAGTACTCATTTTTGTCAGCTTCGTGATAAGAAACCGCTTTAAAATCCATGGCTAGCTTATTCACGAGACTGATTCGATGTGCGATAAAGTCAAACGAGCAGCTCTCTAGAAAAGTTCTTAGAAAAGTCGTTTTCCCTGTTCCCATCGGAGACTTAATTCCCACGATTTTATATTTATCTAGAGACAGCGACTCGATATCTAAAAAGGAAGTGTCGAAATACTCTTTACGGAAGTTCTTCCTCCAAAGCGAGCTGTCATAGTTGATATGATGTTTAGAGAGTATCGACAAGATTTCTAAAGAGTCTGGGATAGCGTCGTTCGGAATTGCCCAATCCTTCAAATACCTTCCAATATCAATCGAGGTGTTTTCCCCGTTCTCCCAATGTCTCACATAGAAGTCTTGACCTTTTCCATTTCCGAAATGGTTTTCTACATAGAGAGACACTCTCACAAGCTCCGCGTTATTCTTTTCATAAACGGGGAGTTTTGAAAGGGCGAGTAAAAGTCTATGGTCATGAAGTTTATGATGTGACTTTACAAAAGTTCGATGTTCGTTTTCTTTTGTAAGTTCTTTCATAAGAGAAAGTGAGATGGCACTATCAATATGATAGATATGTGCATTCTCATTTCCGTAGAACATCCGAGCCGCGTCTTTACACGACTCATCCGTCCCCCCCACGCTTTTCATGAGACGAGTTACAGACTTACGATAAAGCTTTGCGTTAGCCCATTCATAATCCTGTGAGACAAATATAATCCTGAAGCGATGAGACTCATCGGTATGGTTCGGGGTTGTATATATGAACGATGCATTCTCTTTAATGAACTGACGAGACAACATCTCATTAATATCAATCCCTGTGTCGATATCGATGCCGATATAATTAGTGCCTTTGAATTGTGTGGTTTCACGAGAGTTTTTTAACATTTGTGGGCAAAATGCATATCCCAATTTTATCGAATTAATAAAAGCATCCTTATCACATTCACTATTTTCCCAATCAAATTTTGCTTTTGCGTAGATAGCTACTCTTTCATTTTTAAAAGGCTTATTAATTATCTTTTTATTAATACATATCTTAAAGAGCATTGTGACTATGCTTACTTTTTAAATCAGAGGTGGGGAAAAACAGTTCTAGATATAGATTATATGACTCGACTTCAATTTTTCGCTATTGAAATTACGATGTTATTAGAAACAGAAACCACGGTTTCTACAATGTTATTAAGATATTTTTACGGTGTTATTAATGACTGCGTCATAAAAAGTATTGATATCACGCGTCATATCTATTAAAAGATCTTAATAAGCTAATTTTAAAAATGGCTTTATATATAAGGATAATAGTTTAGATAGAAATATTAACGTTTTTACTACAGTTAAAATTTTAATAAACATATTTATATAATATTCTATTAATAATTATAGAGATTTTTAAAAACAACAAAACACTAAAAAACTAAAGGTAAGAAATGATGAAAGATGAGAACAAGAATAGAAATACCCTTAGGCTGAACTATGATAAGAATGTTCAATCTAAGAGTGTCCAACCCGAGATCAGATTTACGTCTGAATGTGCATATCGCGATGGCGTTATTGCAGATATCAAACAGATTGAAGAAGATATTAAAGACTTAGAAGAGCAGCTTGCGGCTAAAAAACCGTTACTTTCTAAAAAAAGGCGTGCTCTACAAGATGTTGTCGAGCCAGAACTTAGAAAGCTGGCTGCGGATTTTGGTTTCATTGTCATGGCAAAAGGAAGGTCGAAAGGGAAGATTAGGAAAATACCTTTTGATTCCCCCGTTACGTATCCTCCTATTACAGTTGATGATTTGACTCCTGAAGATCTCAAGAGAATTGAAGAAGAAGAGGAATATGATTAAAGATATCGTTAGAAATCTTAGAAGAATGCAAAACAAAAGTTAATCAGAGATGTCTAGATTATTCAAACTCACGGAGAGAGACGGATCCCTATCTTATACTCATTTAAGGACTATTTTAGATTCTCTTGTTAGCTATTGCGATATGCTAACAGGGGGAGAGCAAGTTGATCAGAATCTGATTATACAGGGTGAGTATCTTATGTTCTAAGAACGGATCCCCTCTCTTTATTACCACCTCGAATATGGATTTTAAATACGGCTTTGACTTGAATAAATGCATTCATCAATTCAACAGAAAGATCTCATTGCCTTTCATCGTTTATAAACCCACACATTATGATTATTATCGACCTTGAGCGTAAAACCACCCTGTATCCTATAAACTCTCTAAAAAAATAACACTTTCTTTTGTAAGTTCTCCATAAGAGATTTTAAGATGATACTATCAATCTATAGAAAAATCATCGATATCAAAACTTGTAAACTTTATAGCGTAATTGTAAAATTATAGAGAAGGGCTATAAAAACGTTTAGATAAGAACACTCAAGACATATCTCAAAGACTCTCAGGGGTTACAAACACTTTAAAAATGTGGAGGTATCGTTATGAATATAAGAAATCAATATCCAGATGATCATGATTTTAGTTCTAACTCACGTGATATGCTGCATGATCAATTTGATGTTGAAGGGGATGATCTTGAGAATCTGTTTCAAGATTACTTAGAAGATCCTTTTGATCTACCTCCTTCGAAAATACATCTTAGAAATACTTTTAATAAGATTCCCTCTAAGAAGGCCGGAAAGATAAGATCTAAGAACATTTCTCATGAACCTGTCATGAAAGACTGGTCATGATATGTGTGATGACTGTTCAAATCAGAGGATAGCTAGGGGAGAGACTCGTAGATGGTGTCGTGATTTCATAGAGGATGGAGCTTACGTGGGTCATGACGATGGTCATAGATCTCAACCTATAGACCTCAAATCTATAGACGATAGATTAAGAGACGGTAACAAAATCACAGATGAAAATAAGTTCATGGCATGGCGAGAGATTTGTGATGTCTTATATGGAATTGGTATCGTCAAGGGTATGAGTAGAGATATCGGTAATGGCATTGGATCTGATCTTACTAAAGACTTAAACTCAGCTGAAACGTGGTTGATGGGGGTATTAGATAGTCTTAATACCCCTTGATGCTAATAGGTGTCCTGGGGAAGAACTCCCAAAAGGGTTCATTTTGAATTAAATATCAGAACAGCCTCATGGTTTCGACGACGATAGTAAGGTGGTTGTTTCCATTTTGGGAATCACCACTTTTAGAAAATCCAAGGGTTTTTAGGGGGATAATAGGGTCTTTTTAGTGTAGTTGTTTCGTGAATAAGTAGACATAAAAATATCTCACTTGACTCAAAAAATGGCTTAAAAAACGGCTTAAAAAATGGCTTAAAAAATGGCTGAAAAAAGTGCTTAAAAAATAGGCACAAAATAGGGTCAAAAAGAGGGGTAAAATCACCTTATTTTAGGCCCTCGAAAATAGGGCTAAAATGAGGGAAAAGTGAAATCACCGAATTTTGAGTTTTTTTTTTGACTTTTTTTTTATTTTTTTTGAAAAAGGCAAAAAATGGCGGATTTTAGCCATTTCTGTTGCACCCTCCTCATTATATGAAAATCAAATTTCGGGTGCAACAGAAATGGCAGAAATGATTTTGAAAAAGTGCCTATTTATTAGGCACAAAAGACCCTTGAAAAAGGGCCTAAAAACACCTCCTAAAAAAAGAGGCTAAAAAGAGGCTAAAAAGAGGTTAAAAATAGGCTGAAAAAAGGCTGAAAAAAGAGGCTAAAAAGAGGTTAAAAATAGGCTGAAAAAAGAGGCACAAAACATCAATGACATGACTTTTGAAATCCCATTTCGATATTCATGATGAAAATGGATATTTTGTGTCGATGTTGATATAGAAAAGAAGTTGCATTGGTATGTCATGACCTCTAGATAGATCTTTTCTGGAGGTCGTGATAGGACTTGCATTCTGAAATCCTCATCACGATAGTGTTTAGCACGAGAGTCTTTAAAAATAAGATTGGAGTCAGATGATCCTCTTAATTGCAGCTGTGAATCATCTTAATGTGATCGGGAGGGATGGAAAATTGCCTTGGCATTGTCCTGAGGATTTAAAGTTCTTCCATAAAATCACAATGGGATGTCCCATCATTATGGGAAGAAAGACTTATGAGAGTCTTCCTGTTTTCAATGGAGTCACAGGACTCGAAGGGAGACTTCATATCGTCGTCAGTAAAACAAACCCAAAAAAAGATCTGAGTACTAAAATATTCGTGGATAGCATCGAGGATGCAATCACTATAGGAAAAAATAAGAGCTCTTTAATTTTCATCATCGGAGGGTCTCAGATCTATTCCTATGTACTTAGACACAAGATTGCTGATTTCTGTATCGTTAATGTGATTGATGACAACACCCTAGGTGACACTTTTTTTCCGTCTTATCTTCTGAACTCTCACTATCGAGAAAGATCCCTTAACAGGGATCTTATTAATGAACTTGTGAGAGATACGAGAATATCAGAGATAGAAATGTCTTCTCAAGGTACAAAGACAACTGACGATAGGATCAGGTCTCTTTCCCATTTATTGCAGACAGGTGAAACGTTCAAAACTGCATTCTATGAAAGAGCGTGAAACTCTCTGACAGCATGTGGTTAATCATGGTTCAGATAAGACTTTGACTTGATGTTATAAGAGGGCGGAAACACTGACTCGCTTTTATAAAAGGATATAGAATTTATGAAGAACTACAGGGACCTTTTAGAGGATATTTTAGAAAACGGAGAAAACGTTAGTGATCGGACAGGAATTGGGACCCGACGGGTTTTTGGTAGAACTTTAAGGTTTGATCTATCCCAAGGATTTCCGATGGTCACTCTTAGGGAGATCAACTTTAAAGGAGTGATCGGAGAACTCTTGTGGATGCTGTCTGGGAGTACGTCTGTGACCGAGCTTAATGAAAGGTACGGCGTTAACTTCTGGGATCCCTGGAAGAACCCTGAAGGTAGCATCGGTCCCATGTATGGGAGGCAGCTTAGAAATTTCAACGGGGATGGACACGATCAGTTTAAAAAGATCATCGAAAAAATTAAGGCCAAACCTACGGATCGACGATTGGCAATGACGACGTTCAATCCTCTGGAAGCAGATGAGGGTGTTTTATGGCCATGTCATGGTCTTGTGATTCAATTTAATGTTTCTGGTAATGGATTAAGAGCACGTTGCCAAGATATTGATAAACATGGATTAAGAGCATGTTGCCAAGATATTGATAAAGGGTCCTGTAATGGTGTGGGTAAAGGTTCTGAAAAGAGCAGATTAAATCTGTGTGTTTATCAGAGATCTGCTGACGTTCCGATTGGACTTCCGTATAACATTTCTTTCTATGCAGCTTTAATTCACGTAGTTGCCGTTTTAACGAGGCTACAGGTAGGTGAACTTGTTTTAATGATGGGAGATAGCCATATTTACAATAACCAGCTAGAAGACGTTAAAAAGATGCTACAGAGGCATCATAAAATGATCCCTTCTTTGACTGTTGATGATTTTGAGAATCTTGAAGACCTGAAACAGGATCATTTTCATCTTAAAAACTATTTCCCACATTCTAAAATTAACTTTAAGGTTTCGGTTTGATATTTCTTTTAGCTTTAGTTTTAGTTTTGGTCTTAATTTGATATTGATATTGATATTGATATTGATATTGATATTAATGATGAGAATGGATATTTTGTGTTGATGCTGATAGGGAATATTCTTTAGTAAGTTCAATAATATTCTTTTGAAATGAGATTAAAAGATTGTAAGATTATATCTGTAAGAGAGATTTCACAGCGATGAGATATTAAAGTGATGTCACTTCTTGTTTTTTCTTTATCTAAGACTTACTTTAGAGATTGTGGTTATATTCAATAATAATATTATACGAATGTAGACATCTCTAAAGTCTTTTTATTTTTAAAAGAGTGTGATCTATGATGATGAAGGTCTTAAAGAGACTTTAAGCAGGTTGTGTCGTGAGGATAAGAGATCGTATAGAGATGAAAGACACGGTCACGATATTGAGGAATATCAACAAGAAGTTGAGAGACCTTCAAGATCATATCATGTCATGTGAAAACGACTTTGATAAAATTCTTGAAGAAGGAAATGGGATCATCGACTCCTTTTTTAACTCTGCTCTTATGAGAGACCTCTCATCTGCCGGAGATAAAGTGAGACGCTTTAAAGAGATCCTGGAATATGGCCTGATACTTTAGTCTACCCTTTTAAGTTAGCGGTATTATCATACCCATATAGAGCCCACAACCTATGTTATTTTTCCCTCCCAAAATTCCTTCAAAAACCTTCTGAAACCTGCCAATTTCCACTATTTTTAACAAATAGATTTTATCATACCTGAAACAGAAAAGAAAGCAAAATTTTACTTAAAATCAATTAAAATGTAAAAAAAGTCTTTAATTTCATCTTACTAAAGACCTCAATCAAGATTAGGGGGGTTTTTGGGTGCTATTTTACGGGTATCTTTCGGGTCTTGAGAAAATATCTCATGGATTGGTAGGGGGTATCGAGCATCTTTGCCATACTCGCAACTGAGACTCTTTTTTCTATCATGTTCATAATTTCGGGAATTCTTTTGTCTAACGGGGAGTCCAATAGCGTCCCCTGTTTTCTTCCCAGTATTTTCCCCGACGCTTTTATCTCTGCTAAAGCTTCTTTTGTCCTCATTGATATCAGATCTCTTTCTAATTCTGCGAAAAGACTGATCGTGTGAATCATGACTTTTGTTGTCATATCTTGTTTACCGTCAATTTTAATGGATTCTTTAATCGCGATGAGTCTTAATCCTTTTTTGACGAAGTCGTTTATAATCGTCACGACCTGTCCACATGACCTCCCCAGTCTTGACAATTCACTAACTAGAATTAGATCCCCTTTTTCCGCTTGCTCTAAGAGCCTATCAATACCCCGCTCTTTAGTTCCTCTTCTGCTTGATATCTGAACAATGATCTCCTCATCAATCCTGATGTCATTCTTTTGTGCATAATCTAGAACAGAGTATCGTTGGCTCTTAATGTCTTGAGACTGCATTGATATACGCATGTATGCTATTGTTTTTGTCATAAGTATCTCCTTTTTACAATTAGATGTGTAAATAGTGTCATATTCACACCTATTATATTATATAGACTGTATGTTATTTCAAGAATAATAATTAAAAATACATCATCGTTTTGTTAACATGTAATTTGATATTGATATACGTTTAATTAACAATAGATAAGACCCCAGTGATGATCATACCCACTATCTTGGGTTCCAGAACCAAGTCCTTTCTTTTTCCGAACCCATATTTTTTATTGTCATGTTCTTGAAACTCTCTCTCATGATAACCATCTATGGATCATGGAAATGACATACAATCCATAGACAGCGACTTTGGTGAAAGACATATCGATAGACCTAGTGAGATTCATGACAGAGTTCATGATCGCTATCCTTATGTCTATCCGTGGCATTATGTCCATCGGATGCGCGATAGACCCCTTGATGTCTGTGCATATCAAGAGTCATAACATCATAGTCATTGATGAAGACGGCTCATCATGCTTAAGGATAGAGGGTATCCCTTGCATGGGATGGGGGTATGTATATAGGAAGGCCCTAGGATGTGTATACTATATAGTGTTTGTTTCCAGAGAATCCTTTCTAAGGAAGTCATTCAACTTTAAACCAAAACTTTTCTCGAGATAAAAACCCCGAGATCTTTTCAAAGAAAACTCAAACTCATTCCCAAAATCCAAAACTTCCCCAGAAAACATCCTTGGAATCCTTTTACCCGGGCTGGAAAATTTTCCTTTTTTATTTATCCCACTTGACCCCCCTCACACAATTCAAAAAAGCTTAAAGTGGTCAATTCAAAAATTTTAGAAATGAGTCGAAATCAAAGGGATTAGAATCTCAGTTGCGGTCCTACAAACAAACTTTCTCCGTATAAGTTATCTTTTTATCCCAAGGGATGTTTCGGGTAATAACATTTCAAGAAATCTTAAAGTAGGTATTTCAAGGATTGGTAAAATGGAAAATTTTACTTTAATTGTCTTAGTCACCATCGTGTTATCGTATTTCTATGAAGTGAATCGTAACAGCTGAAGATTCTTAATGAAGTGAATCGTAACAGCTGAAGCTCAGCAAAGGTGAGGCAAGAGTATGAAACATGTTAAGGGGGATACATATTTGGACAGGATAAAGCATTTTCAATCTAAAGAAAGAGCGAGAAAGCTTAATGAGAGTGAGAAGGAAGATATCGTGATTCGGGTGACTGAAACGCTGGCGAAAGAGAAAGCTTATATTAATAGAATCGGAACAGATGAAGGTTCCTATATAGGAACAGAGGGTAAATGCGAAACAGATGGGGATTGGATTCAAGATGAAATCAATGAAATTGACTCCCCAGCTTCTGATTTAACTGAAGTTCCAGACGTCCCAAAGAGAGGGCGGGGGAGACCGAAGGGAACCAGCATGAGTTTAAAGATGGCGAAAGAAAGTGCGGAAAAATATAGGGCCTTTAAAAGCAGGCAGGCAGCTAAAGGTCTTTCCATCGACGGGGAGGAAGCTAAAAGTCTTTCTATGGATGAGGTAGCAGCTGAAGATACTTCTATGGGGGGTGTGGAAGCTGAAAGTTCTTTGATTGATGAGGGTGAAGATGAAGGACCTTATAGAAGAGAGTCAGCTGCGATTTCTAATAAAAAGTCTTCTAAAAAGACTGCTAAAAAGTCTTCTAGAGAAATCAAGACCCCTGCGATTTCAGTAGAGAAGCTTCCTGACGCCGAGAGTCGGGTAATCGCGAAGTTGGGGGAGAATTTCAGGTATCGCGGATACCAGGAAAGCGAGTTTACAGTCTCTGAAACGTTTATCATTAACAATTTGAAGATTCTCGCAGCGGAAGCACGAGCAGACAAGAAGTATAAAGAGTCTAAGGATTGCATCGAATTACTCGCAAGAATCATCGGAATCGTAGGGGAAAAGGTGCGAAAAGAGTCGTCAGTCATCACGAGGAATGTGTCTGAAGTCAGTAGTGATCTCATGCTTGCGACAAAAGCCCTGGGGATAGAACTGCCCCCCGGTGTGATGAGTCTCATCGATGCTCGTAAAAATGGAAAATAGAAATATCAAAACAGCTGGATTTTATAAAAAATGAAAAGCTATAGACAGAATTCTTTAAAGAAAACGGACTCATTTTTTAATAGTACTGTGTCAGATATTGATTCCAATGACACAGGGCTGTCCTTTTGTACTCATAGGAGTGTGTCAATTGAGGACCCTGATTTTATAGAGAGGGAACGTAAAGAAAAGATCAGGCTTGCGCGTGTCGAGCACATGCGTAAGGTCCGTGAAACCATGCTTAGAAAAAGGGCAGAGAGGGTTCTCGGCGATCACAGTAGGGAAAACGATCTTAAAGCAGAGAAGGAAAAGGCTCTCACGAAAAAAAGGACTATCCCCACAAGCTTTTCAAAGAGCCAAAGAAGGGCCTTAGAGGAAAAAGAGAAGGAGAAAAAGAGGGGATTACGTGTAGAGGAGAGGCATAGCATCGAGACAGCCAAGGAGTTTTTCGATGAAGATTTGGCTGCCCAGATGTCGGATATGTACATGAACTTTGCGATTGATAAGGCAAAGAATGACTTAAAGACGTTTATCCAGCTCGTGAAGCCGGATTACGTCATCTCAGGGTTTCACGGAAAGATGATCGAATATCTTCAACAGATGGTAGATAGTGACGTTCCTGGAGGGTCTGAACAGAATCCCTTCTTGATGTTCAACACCCCCCCACGACATGGGAAGTCATTATTGTGCTCGATACTGTTTCCCGCGTGGTACATCGGAAGGAACCCGATGCACCAGGTGATGGTCGTGACTTACAATCAGGACTATAGCGATAACCACATTTCAGAACCCATTCGAACGATGATCACGACGAACGTGATGTTTCAAAGGATCTTCCCTCATTGTCAGTTGTCCAAGACGACGAAGTCGAAGTCGACGTGGCGTACGGATTTGGGGGGAATCATGAACGCGGCAGGGATTGGGTCGGGGCTTGAGGGTAAAGGATTTAATCTCTTAGTGATCGACGACCCGATGAGTCACGATCAAGCGATGAGTAAACTAGACAGGGATACGATCTTTCAAAAATGGTCAGGATCCCTTCGAACTCGCGCTTTACCAGATGCTAAGATTTTATTCCAGATGACAAGATGGCACCCCGACGACTTAGCGGGAAGGATCTTGGATAGCATCTCAAAGAACAAGGACTCGGACAAGTGGCGAGTGATTAAGTTCCCTGCATTTCTTGATGAACAGTCTTCCTTACTTTTAGGAAGGCCCATCGGAGACGCGCTCTGGCCAGAGATGTATCCCAACCATAGTCTTCTTGCGCTAAAGAGTGGGATGAACTCGGCGATCTGGGAATCGGAGTACATGCAGCGCCCTACCTCAATCGAAGGCGCGCTCATAAAAGCAGAAAGCTGGGTGATGGTGAGTCAAAAACGAAAGATTGTTGTCGATATGACGATCACGAGCGTGGACGCATCCTACGGAAATACGAAAGAGTCTGACTTCTCCGGAATCGTAACCTTAAGTACGTTTACAGATGAAGATGATATTAAAAAAGTGATCGTGAGAGATGTCGTTAAGCGTCGGCTTCCAATACAGGCTTTAAGAGAAGAGGTATGCGATATCTACAGAACTTTTAGATCTGATGTCGTCCTGATCGAGCCACGAGCTGCGGGGTTAAGTCTGGCTCAGCTTTTGCGTGACACGGGACTTCCTGTCACGACTTATGACGCGTCGCGAATGGGAAATAAGGAATATAGGGTTCAATTGACGACTCCTTATTATGAGTCCGGAAGGATTTGTGCGATTTCTGAAGACAGTCGTATTGAAGAGCTGATCAAAGACTGTCAAGGATTCCCAAGGATTGCCCACGACGATACGGTCGATGCCTTGACTCAAGCGATTCTCTATCTACGCTCTAATCGAATGTTGAACTCGAGAATGGATGATTTCATCGAAGATGAAGATGATATTAAATACAAACCTCAAAGAACTCGTCTGCATCCGTTTAGTCTTTTTTGATCATACTTTTATTAAAATGAATCTTATAAAATGAATCTTATAAAATGAGTGATAGATATGTTTATTAACAATTCTCCTTTTAATAGCTCTCCTATTGATAGTTCTAATCCCATACTAGGACTAAAGCCATCTTCAGAGATGGGTATTGAAAACCAATTAACGGATATGAACAGTGTCGATCATCAAACGAACCCCGATGGGTCTATTGAAATGAATCTTGATTTTGGGGGATCTAATGGCCTTCAGATACCTTTTGGGGCAAACTTAGTCGACTATCTTGAGAAAGACGAAATCGATGAGTTGTATGTCGATTTGATTGGAAAAATCGAAGACGATATCGACAGCAGAGAAGGATGGGAAAAGGTCTTCGCTGACACGCTAGAGTTACTGGGTCTTAATAGAGACGATGACTTTGAACATAACAGAATCACGAACATTGCGAGCGTGGTTCATCCCATCCTCGCAGAATCAGCGATTAAGATTCAGTCAAAAGCGCTGCAAGAGCTATTTCCTCCCAAAGGTCCCGTCAGGTCTCAAGTTAACGGGGTTAATGACCCTGCAGCAGTAGCAAAAGCAAATCGAGTTGAAACCTATCTCAATTATCTTCTAACGACGAAAATGGAAGAGTACATGCCTGAATCCGACAGGATGTTGTTTTATCTAGCTTTAAGTGGCAGCGCGTTTCGAAAGGTATACTGGGACACAAACAAAGAAAGACCCAGAAGTCTTTTCCTGCCCGCAGAGGATGTGATCGTTCCAGATTCAGTGGTGGATATTGATGATTCACCGAGAGTTACGCAAAAGATTAGAATCAATGCAAATGATCTCAAGAAACTACAAAGGAGTGGGTTCTACAGCGAAGATGTCGATCTTGGGGAAACGTATGACATCAAAGAAAATGAGATTGAGAAGGAAGTTAAAAGAATCGAAGGGCGCTCTAGCGTTCCGACGAATCAAGATCAGTACTTATTGTACGAGGTTCATTGTGATTACGACTTAGAAGGCTTTGAAGATAGGGACGAGAAAGGAGAGGAAACGGGAATTGCACTTCCTTATATCATCACGATCGATTCCGAATCCAACAAGGTTTTGAGTATAAGAAGGAACTATCAGGAAAAAGACCCTCTTAAGAAAAAGATCAACTGGTTCGTCCATCATAAGCTGACGACAGGTCTAGGGTTCTATGGATATGGTCTTGTTCACCTCATTGGAAACAACGCGAAAGTCGCCACCCAGACTTTACGAGATATTGTCATTGCGGGAGCTTTCGCAAATTTTCCAGCAGGATTTAAGGCGAAGGGGATGCGGACTTCTCAAGCAGACGATCCCTTATTGCCAGGGGAATTTAGAGATATTGACGTTCCCCTTGGCACAAAAATTACAGACATCATCAGTCCTCTTCCTTACAAAGGAGCAGATCCCGGTTTGATTCAGACCCATCAATATATTGTGTCGTCAGCTCAAAAGTTTGCTGATGAAACAGGCGCGGTTTTAAATGAAGCGACAAACTACGGACCAGTAGGGACGACGATGGCGCTATTGGAAGCTTCATCGAGGTTTTACGGCGCTATACATCGACGTCTCCACGGGTCTTTAAGAAAAGAGTTCGCTCTTCTTGTTAGAATATTGAAAGAAAATCGTCCTGAAACTTACCCCTATAACACGGGTTCCGATCCCCACATCTTTGACCAAGACTTTGACGGATCTGTGGATGTCGTTCCCGTTTCAGATCCAAATATTACGTCTTCAACCCAAAGGATTGCATTAGCGAGAGAGCAGTTGACGTCAGCGCAACAGAGCCCAGATATTCATGACCTGAAAGAGGCCTATCGACGGTACTACATGGCTCTCGGGGTCGATAATATTAATGCTCTTCTTCCAGACAAGAGTCAAAAACCGGCACCTCCTTTAGATCCTGTTGGTGAAATTCAATCAATCTTGAATAACAAACCGGTTCAAGCATATGAAGCTCAGGACAATCATGCTCATCTTCAAGCGCTTTACAATTTCATGGCAGACCCACAGTACGGCGCGAATCCTTTGATTAACTCGAAGTTCTCCCCTCAGTTTAACGCTTTAATTTCTCAACATCTTGGCTTTGCGTACAAAAAGGACATCCAAATTATGGCAGGGCAGCCTATCCAAGGACTTTCCGGCCCTCAGCAGAATCCAGATATGGATAATGCGGTTGCACTTGTCGTCGCGAATGCGTCCACGCATTTACTTGTCCGTGATCAAGAATTGGGGGCTTCTAATACTCTTCCTCCTCCTGCTGCGATGGATGCCCAGCTTTCTATGATGGAATTAGATCAAAGGGATAAGGAAAGAGACTCGAGAGAGAAGCTTAAGATGCTCGATTTAAATACAAAAAGAGAGATCCAGGCGTCTCAACTTGAGATGGCAAAAGAAGAGCTTAAAGCGAAGATGCTAAGAGATCAACACGACTTCCTCTTAGGGAAAGAGAAGATCCATGAA
>Ga0114951_10004463_pt1 | contig 13623 bp, 23 predicted proteins | sample AM7aDNAmetaG_FD_88677 | JGI IMG/M metagenome (GOLD analysis project Ga0114951, IMG submission 88677) | Freshwater microbial communities from Finland to study Microbial Dark Matter (Phase II) - AM7a DNA metaG | ecosystem: Environmental > Aquatic > Freshwater > Lake | place: Finland: Lake Alinen...
AAACACCCTCCACAACTGATCAACTCGTACGTCTAACGTCAGAACCACTTTCTGTATTCCCCCCAAAGGTTTCCCATCAACAAAAATCTTGGTCGACAGAGGCGACCCATCCGACTCTACCCTCAGATTCTTACCACTGATAGTAATTTTCTGAGTCTCCGTCTTGATTTCTCCTTTCGTGCTAACCATTTTATTTCTCCTCACCACAACCAAGTTGCTTTAAGATCTTGGAATAGGTTGATAACAATTTAAAGTTCGCACTATTCTTATCCACTTCCTTATCCGCTATCGATCTCCGAAGGAACAAGACTTCATGAATCAGGCTATCTGTAAAAATATCATACTCATCGTCACTTAGGTTGAATTTGAGCGTCCGGATCATTCGGCCTTTCCTCCTCGTCGGTTTTAACTTCTTTTTCTTCATTTATTATACTATCAGTTTCACAAGGATCCAATGGTTTATCCTTTATTTCTTTTCTTATTTCTTCGTACATCACTGGATCTTTCTTTATCGCCTCAAGGAACTTCGCAGCTCCTTGGGTTTTGAGCTCCTTGAACTGGAATGAAGCTCCCGCCTGCTTAATTATCCCCATCTTCACACCAACTACACAAGCCTCCCTGTATGGGTCAACCCCATATCGATAATCAACTGCGATTTCAGCAGTTCCTTTTGGGGCAGAGCACTTGTTCTTTACCACTTCAGTATTGATAACGTGGCCATACACTTTGTTTGTGGACTTATCTTTCACCTGACTTCCAGACTTAATGCCCACTTTAATACGAATAGAGGCATAAAACTTAAGAGCAAGCCCTCCAGGAGTGGTTGAAGTCGGTCCCCAGTTGTTACCAATTGTTTCCCTCAGCTGGTTGATGCAGATAAATATCGTTTGAGTCTTATCGATGAACTGAGTGAGTACTCGAAGGCCTTGAGAGAGCATTCTAGCAATACCGGCTATCCTCAAAGTAGACATATCGCCTTCGATTTCAGCTTTTGGAACAAGGCCAGCGACGCTATCAAGAACGATGATTCCATAAACACCTGAACGAACCATCGCATTGATAAGATCTAGGGCTTGCTCTCCGTTATCAAACGTTACTACATCAAGTTTCGTTATATCAACCCCAAGAGCCTTTGCCCAACTTGGATCAAACGCATGCTCCGCGTCTACTAAGGCGCATAATTCGCCTAGTTTCTGGGCTTGGGCTATCGCAAGCAGCGATAAAAGCGATTTGCCAGAGGACGGGTTTCCATATACCTCTATAATACGACCTTTTGGATATCCCCCAGTGCCCAACGCTAAATCAAGGGCCAACGATCCGGTTGGTATGACATCGATCTTCTTCGCGTCTTTCTCGTGAACGAGTCTAGAGATAAGACCTTGACCAATTTCCTTTTCGATTCGCTTGATAAGTTCGTTTCTTGCCTTTTCTCTACCACCTTTTTCTACCTGCTTGACAGGTTCACTCTTTTCTTTGTCCTTATCTAGTTGTTCCATCACAAACTCTCCTTTATTCCGCGATTCGTTTTCCAAACCTTTCCATATAGACCAGTGCCTCGGCTTCGGTTTCGAATATGATATCTGAGCATTCAAGTACGAAGGCGTGCCTATGAATATTCTCCTTTGCCATAATAACCACAATATGTTTGCCAGCATCACTGGCCCAAGCCAATTCCATAACGCAACCAATGGAAACCGTTGTGGTTCCAGTGAGGTCGAGGTAAAGAATGTCACAATGTTTAACCATGAACCGATCTCTATTTCGAATCGCGTGATTAGTTGATTGAGGGAATGCATCATACCCCGTCGATTTATACGTTGTTTCCGGCTTCAAGGGTCCCTTAGCTATCATAGGCCAGTAAACTGTGAACCCGTTGGGGATTAAAGCCGCTTGAATCCGAGCATAGTATCCCAGAACCTGGTCTCTTGTAGACCCTGTAATCGGATGAGCCACATATACATTCATTTTCTTCTCCTTGGCACCATCGATGCAATCAAAAATAGCAGAATAAGTAGTATACTCTTACACGCAATCAAAGACAACTCAGGACTAATAATCATGTGTTCTCGGGACGAAGTACGTCCTTCTCCTTAATCCCCAGTCTTTAACTGTTCCGGATAAGTCGACTTCATCAAACTTAATCATTACAGCCCCGATTAAAGGCTCCAGACCGAGTGTCTTCAGGAAAGAAGTCTGTGACTGAAAGCATGGAACCATCAAAGCTTCAACATTCCGAGCTGGAAAGTTTACATAGCCATGCCAATGGCCAAATAATATGACATTGGGCTTATATTCGGTTGCGAGGCCTTCAATGAACTTCTGAGGGCGATATGATTTGGCATATGACATCCCACCTTTTGGATGCACCAGATAGAATTTGAGCTTACCGAAGTTAACAGTAGCCGCATCCCTTCCAAGATACTCCGTATCGTCTGGACGTCTATGACAAAACTCCTTAACGATATCGCTTTGGTTAATTTTATAGAAACTCTGATCGTGGTTTCCAGCGATTATCTTCGTAACAATGCCTGGTCTCTTGGGATAGTATTTTACGCCGTATTGAAGTTGATCGTCAAACCCTTGAGCGAACTGTTCCCAATGCTGCCCTCGATACATTCCGTTGCCGTCAAAGACATCACCGAGATGATATACCGTCTTGACCGCGTTTGAAACGAACCAATCATACGTTGAATTCAAATGGGTAAGTTGCTGTTGGTGGCTTCCGAGGTGAGAATCAGAAACAAAGCCTATCCACTCGCCTGGAGTGGGCTTATAGTTATAGGTTAACTCTTTGGGAGATTCAGAAATCATCCATCCTGTTCTGGTCTTCTCAACCTGCACATCTCGACTTTCTAGTGTTTCTAGCCCTTCATAGATCTCGTGCTTAGTCAAATTCAATTTAGCAGCCATGGTGTCGGCTGAAGCGACTTTAGCTCTTTTCAAAAATTCAAATAGTTTATCTGCAATCGAGGCCAACTTCTCTTTCTTATGAACCCGTTCCAACGCATACTTCTTGATGGCTGCTTCGACTTGGGAACGAGATATACCAAGTGTCGAAGCGATTGTATCTAAATCTGCTCCGTGCTCCAAAAGAGTCTGCAAAACCTGCTTATCTTTAGTTATCATTTTCCCTCCATGGGAAGATTTCGAATCTTACGACGGATCTGATCTCCAGTGCGGGAAGGGAACGCCCGCAAGAAAACATCATAAGGAACCTTCAATCCTACTAGCTTTTTCAGGAGTTCTACGTCTTCGTCCTTCCAAGGCTTCGCTGTGTTGTTAAACGAGATGCCATAATCGCCACATCGACGGCGTATTACTCCATACGTAAACCTCTTATGGAAATGGCTACTCATCCCCTCAGCCATTTCAGTGAGGGTAGAATTCTTTTCGGCGAGCTTCCGAAGATAAGTCATTTCTGCGTCCGGTATCGTATTGGCCCTCTTGGTAATTACATAGTGAGCCCCATGTTTCTGCCTATAATAGAGGACCATGCGGGGGGTAATCCCCCCTCCAACTTTTTTAACTATAAGAGGGGCAGTCCATCCCTCACCCAAAAGGTCAAGGATCTGAGTTTTTTGCTTATCCGTTACCCTGGTCTTTGAATTATAATATTTAATCTTACGCTTACTTACATAATTCAATACTTGTGTATATGACAAGCCCGACGCTTTCGAGGCCTCCTCATACGTACCTTTCTTCTGAAGAACCGAAAGCATCTTTTGAACTTGTTCTGCGGGGAAAGGGATCATCTCATCGATATGAGTTTCAAAAACTCACTCCTTGCCTTCGGATCATCAAACATAGCCCCTTGCACCGAAGACGTAGTCGTACTTGCTCCTGACGTTTTTACCCCCCTCATGCTCATACAGAGGTGCTCTGCCTCGATTACGACTCCAACCCCAAGAGGATTCACTGAAGCTTGAAGCATACTGGCTATCTCGTGAGTCAGTCGTTCTTGAACCTGAGGTTTAGCAGCAAAGTAATGGACAATGCGGGCGAGTTTACTTAAACCAAGGTACTTTTTATCTGGAATGTATGCTACGTGAGCTTTACCTAAGAAAGGGACCAGATGGTGCTCACATATTGAGTAGAATGGAATATCTCTGACAAGAACCATCTCGTTATACTTCTCTTCGTTTTTGAACGCGGTTAGTTTGAAGGTAGGTTCCCTTAAGCCAACAGTAATTTCTTGATACATTTTTGCTACTCTCTTGGGCGTATCTAAGAGCCCTTCCCGCGTGGTATCTTCTCCTATGCCCTCAAGAATTAGTTTCACCCCTTCTTCTACCTTGGAAAAATCAAAAGACTTCACCATTTAATCTCCTTATAAGCGGACGATTCGTTTATTCCTTTCTTCGGCCCTTCTCATAGATCTCCATTTATAGATAGAATATACAGACGTAAGTGTGTAAAAGACAAACATAATAGCCTGCCAGGGCATATGGTGACGCAGACCGACATAGATCCACCCCGCATTGGTCCCAATCCATATCCAAAATCCTACCTCTTTCTGTTTAGCGACAAACAGCCCTCCAATGATTGACGCTGTAGCTAAAATGAATTCTAATACCATATTCCTCCTTATAATGGTCAGGGAACTGGGACTTGAACCCAGAACATATGGTCCCAAACCATACGTGTTACCTTTACACTATTCCCTGATTGCTTTATGGAACACTTTATGTATACTTTATGGAGCCCAGGACCAGATTCGAACTGGTGACCTACGTTGCTCTAGCCAGCTGAGCTACCTAGGCTAGTTTTGACGCCTCTTGTAATTTTTTACATTCTGGACATCGTTCGGACAATAACTTCTTATTGGCTTCACCATCAACCACTCCATCCCAGCCATACTCTTTAATCAATGGTAAGGGAGACTTATGATTATAGCCCCGCCTTAGCATTTCCTCTACAAGAGCCCCATGCCTCAGCTCTAATGTCCTAGTACTCAAAAGGCCTTTCTCAATATACCCTTTCATACTTATGCCTTTATTGATACTGCCCACAAAAGCATGGGTTTCATTATGTTCTCCGAGCAGGTGTTGTCGACACATCGTCTTTGGTTCTACATTCCACATCCTCATACTTCCACTCCTTCGCTCCAAAGAGACAAATTATCAAATACAGGATCCAACTAGCTGACTGCCCATACAAACCGGCGATGAAATCGATACAAAACCAACCAACACATAGCCCAATCCATATATAAAATCCTAAAACTTTCTTCTTGATAATTAGATACTCGGCAAAGAAAGAGATAACAAGCAGAACCCATTGGGCCCAATCATAAATCGTCATGTCCACATCGTTTGAAAGTATTTGGCAAAAAGATGAAGTCCATGGTCGATATACTTTTGTGCGTCCTCATCACAACAGAGAGCAAAGGCTTCTTCGTCCTCTGCCTCTTCTATAAAGATTATCGTTTCAAACGCGCCGATAATCTCATCTTGAATCATCATCCATCTCTCAAATCCGTCTGGGATACCCGCGAGGGAACCAGGAGGCGTTTCATAATGAGCAAACCATACCCTTTGACTTTTCAAGCGAGGGAGTAACCATTTAGATGTAACGTAATGGAGGTCCCAAATATCATACTTTGAGTGTCCATGTTCTATACGGTAAGGGAGATCCCGTATGAAATCCCAGATATCCCTTATGATCGATCGAAGGCTCATTGTTGCTCCGACACCCCATCAATAGATATAAACTTCCTGCTGGCTAAATAGTCTGCCAGGTGCAAACAGTATTCAGCCTTTGATTGAGGCCGAACGCCTTGAGGGCTCCATCGCCCCATATGCTTACTTAAGATCCGACACACATCTTTATCGGCGTCTGGGATCGTTGCCACTAAATACTCCGCAGTTTTCACGCCATGGTTCTGAGTAACATTGCCTTCGGAATTATCAAACTGACCATTTCTGTACAATCTACCGTTTTTAGCGATATCGTGCAGCAGGGCAGCCGATATTAGATAATCAACTTTGTTTTCTATCTCCATAGCTACGACCAGCTCCCGAACAACCATTACAACGGCTTTAACGTGGCGGATTAACCCCCCTTCTCCCAAAGCATACTTGGGATGGTATTTCCCACTCGTTGAACTCGCTACCGTATCGAAGTAATCCGGGGCAGATCTTAAGCCTGAGATCGTAAAAGCTTTGATCTTTGGATCCTTGATGAGATTAATCTCATCTTTCAGAAGCTCTAGCGTCTTTTCACTCACGGTGATACTCCTTTGATGGGGACCAAAATGACTTAACATCAATTTCAATTTCGTCTGCATCTACATTTTTATCTTCGGCGGGTGAAGCATTCAACCAATACATCGCAAATGAATAGTCAAATGATCGACGCGAAATAGCCTTATTCCTCTTCCGATGCCACCCTTTTTCTTTCTCGGTTAGATGAGCAGCGGTTACAGGGTTGAGCCATACCGCTCCGGGGGTCATTAGTTCACCCCCTTTCAACCTTTCTCTTACCCCTGAAAACTTTAATCGAGCAAGCCAATGATAAAGTTGCTGATAAGGACTACGAGTCTTTGTCCCTTTAAATCGTTTTAATTCGAAAATCTCTCTATCCCGATTCATCGATCCCCCTAGTAAGTAGTTACTTCCCCCACGACCATTGCCTTCCATTCGTTTCGTTCAGCCCCAACGATGTCTTTTACTACAAGATCAACCCATACGTCGTGAAGTTCCGCATGAATAATATACGTGGGGCTCTTAGTAACATCCAACTTCTCCATTGCTTTAAAGGCGGCTTCATATACCTCTGGAGCCTCTTCCGTCTTGCGCTTCCACTTAATCTGAAGCTCGCTGATGCCAGCTAAAGTTACCATTCGTTCTAATTTTTCGTCATAGTATCCGATTGTTCCGAACATTAGCCCTCCTTCGTGAGAACTCATAACATCCTAATCACAAGTCAACCATTTGCCAGATAAACAATAATCCCGGCGAATGGAAAGTAGATAGCGGTACGCTGCCATATATTTCCGAATACGTATAAAATCCCTATCAACGAATGAAATAGACGATACATAGCCCAAAGAACAGTTTCTACGCAAATCCATGTTATCTTCCAAATCAGCTATTTTAATACAAGTAGCGCGCGGATCCTTACCTATTTCCTTGATGTATACATCATAATCGACACTGCTCAGCCTGATGAGAGGAATAAGAGCGGTTCTTGTTTCATCATCTATTATATTAAGAAGAGAATACCCCTCGTTGGGGCAATCCTCAATAGCATCATGCAGGACGGCAACAGCCTTATAAATATCAGGAACTTTAAACATCACCCGAAGTGGGTGAAGAATATAAGGAGCGCCTGCTTTGTCCTTCTGGCCAACATGAACCTTCGTTGCTAAAGCAATTGCATCACTAATGGACATCATAAAACCTCCTCCGCTTTTACCAGCATATGCTCACAAAGACCTGTCCCAAAAATATTATTTGGTATAGGTAACCCAAAGGTAAGATACTCTGTGAATCCGTTCCTCTGCCGAACAGCCTCCGGCTACACTGAGGTGTCATTATCTACAATTTGGCTGCGGGACCTGGGCTCGAACCAGGAAGGGGCGGCTTCAAAGGCCGCTGACTTACCATTAGTCAATCCCGCATTGATTTACTCCATCGTTCGATATCCCCTACTGACATACTTCTCTCCTATCACTAGACGACAAGGCAATTCTCATTTCATCTTATGAATAAGGTTCCACATCTTTTTAATTCTCTTTGAGGTTTTAGCCTGATATACCATTAGATCTTTTTCCATCTTTAAGAGGTTCTTTGTCAAGAGATCCTTTATGGGATCGGTCTGTATGGAAGGGGTCTGCAGAGGGACTGAAGGTCTAATTGATGGAGCAACTCCTGCTAATCGCTGCCCCCGATACGATGATTTCCATCGGCTGGAGGACACGTTTTCGTCTGCAGGCAATACTTTAGCAAACACGTAAACAAATCGTTTGCCTGGCCTCCCAAAGCGATTCAGTTTAAACTCCCTCTTAAGGCACCCAATATCTGTTAAAGCTTTTAAGGCCCTACATGCTCCCGAAAGACTTTGGCAAGAAGTATGATTAGTTACGTCTCTCGGTCCAATCCTCCCTTGTCTTTCAGCAAGCCCCATCACATCCGACGCAAAATCTCCGCTCACCACATTTACCAGCGATGCCATGCGCGTGTCCCCCTTTTTATGCAATATATTGAAATAAAGTCGGATAAACCCATTTCAAAATGAGTCTTAAAATCTTATGCTCATGGATATACACTGATATCCCCATCTTGCGTTTCTCGAATTCGCCCACCCTTTCCATGAGCTCCAAAACAATTTGCTTTTCGGTCTCAACGGTCTTCAAAGCCAATTTCAATTCTTCGTCTTGCTCAAAGTTTCGTTCCATAACTCCTCCTTGTTATATTATACCAACTAAACAGTCATTCCCTTAAAGAAATCCACCATTACTGGCTTTTCTTTTTTCTTTGATTTTGGTTTATCTACCTTATCTTGGAACTCTTTCAGAATTGCTTCTCTCGTGCCAAACTGTGCGAAACAATTCGCCTGAATCAAAGCCTCGATGACGGGCTTACGAACAATCTTATGGACGACCCTAGAGTGAAAATCAGCGAATGAGGTGTATGGCTGGCACCTTACTATTTCACCACCAGCTCCTCCGACCCCTTTGATTGAAGCAAATCCGACTCTCACCTTCGACCCTTCCGTACTGAACTTCTCTTTACTGTGGTTGATGCCCGAAGGTAGTATCTCAATGCCCATTCTCCTGCACTCTTTATAATATGACCGCATCTTGTCTTCGCTTTTAAGCGATCGATTTAATAGCGTAACCATATACTCTTGAGAGAAGTGGGTCTTCAAGTAAGCCGTTTGATACGTTGTAAATGCGTAGGCTGTAGCGTGAGATAGGTTAAATGCATACCCCGCAAACTGTTCAATATATCCCCATATTTTCTTAGCAGTTTCCTTTGGGATACCAGAAGTGGTTTGGCAACCATCAATAAACCTTTGGAGATAGACACTCATATCCCCCGCTTTCTTCGATATCATCTTCGTCAATATAGCTCCATCTACCAGATTGAACCCCGCAATCTGTTGAGCGATTTGAATCACCTGCTCCTGGAACACAATGATTCCATACGTTTTGTTCAATACGGGCTCCAGGCACGGATGCAAATATTGCACCTTCTTCGTCTTCCTCTTATCCACAAAATCTAAATGCAGATTTAAACTTACAGTGGCTGGTCGATACAGACCGAGAATAAAGACGATGTCTTGAAACGTCTTCGGCTGATACTGTTTAACGTACTGAGTCATACCCGGGGTGTCGAATTGGAATAAACCTATGCCTCCGTTTAAGCATAAATCCCCAAAGACCCGTTTGTCGTCTAACGGAATCTTTTCCACTTGGAAGGTTGGAATCTTCTTTTGGATTAGTTCAATCGTTCCACTGATAATACTTTGAATCTTAGCCGCAAGAACATCGATCTTTAAGAACCCCGTTTCTTGCAAAGCATCCATATCCCATTGGGTTGTCAACTCCCCATCCTTGTTAACATACAAAGGCATGGTTTTCATCAAGTCCTGCTTTCCAATTACAATACCCGCCGCGTGAACACCCACATTTCGAATCCCACCTTCAATCTTCTGAGCTATAGCAAAAAGCTCTGTATATTTAGATTTAAAGCCGCGAAGAACAACGTCACCTCTCTTTAAGGCTTCCGTTAATGTCTCCCCATCCTTAATCCTTTCGGTTATCATGGCCACTTCATCAAGAGGCATATCAAGAACCCTGCCTACATCCTTTATCGTCATCTTGCCATATGTTCTTCCAAAAGTTATTATGTTGGCCACATATGATTTCCCATACTTCTGTTGCATATACTCCAAGATTTCGCTGCGACGATCATCCTGGAAGTCAATATCGATATCAGGAAACTGAACTTTGCCACGACCCGGATTAAGAAACCTTTCAAAGTAAAGATGATACACAAGAGGATCTACTTTCGTTATATCGAGTAGATAACTAACGAGAGATCCTGCAGCCGAGCCACGACCATACCCAACCCGGATGCCCCGAGATTGGGCGAAGTCAACTAAATCTCGGACGATAAGAAAATACTCTTCAAATCCAAAGCTCTTTATCGATTCAAGTTCGTGATCTAATCTCGATCGATAATCCGCTCCAAGTTTGAGCTCATCAAATCTCTTCTCACACAAGCTTTTTAGCAGATGGTACTTCGTTTCCCCAGAGGACTTCATTTTCCCTTCCGAATAACAGTGTACGGTTATCACGATATTTCACCCCTTTGAACTTTTTAACAAAGTTTACCAGATAATCGATGTTCCAAGCCGTTCTTGCATCACGATCCGTACGCAACTGTTCATAAGTGAATCCTTTAGCCCTCCATCGATCGAGCTCCCTCCCTTGCTGGACCTTATCGAGTCTCAAAAAAGAATTCTTACTCTTACCCATATTCTCGTCGCGGTCCGTCATCAATAAAGGGCCAAACTCTTCGCTGAAGACCGTAGCGGTTCTAAATCCCTCCATCCATATGGTACTATCTGTGGAGTAGAACGGAAACTTTTCAAAGAGCTTCCACCTGGCGATACCAAGGGCATGAAGTTTGCGGATTGGTAGGCCTTTATCATCGACAATGTATCTAAAGAAATCTGAAAAGAAGCGATCCAATTCGGTTGTTGCGATGGGCTTCGCCGCGATGCCTCCGATTCCAAGATATTCAAAATTATCCACAAACTTTTGGACCCAAGAGAAATCTTCCCCAATATGGAAACACGCCATTGGATCAATTCCTTCAGACTGAAAGAACTTGCAATTGTCAAAAGTTTCTTCTGGGTGGTTCATCACATCAAGGCCAATGATGATATCGAACATATCGTGATTCTTCTGACAAAAATGCAAAAAGTCTTCTCTCGTAATAGTTATGCCTTTCGTCATAACCGTGAAGGCTCCGCAATCAAGCATTAAGGTCAATCCATGCTTCTTCCGAAGAGCTCTCAACCGATCAACCTCGTCTGGGTCATCTCTCAAGAACGCATACGACTCCAGCCAACAGGTCGATCCTGACTTGATTGCCATCGGAACATAGATTCCCCCCAGAGAACTAAGAAATAGTTTTAGTTCATGAGCTTCGTACAACTGATCCGTCATAGACACCTCATCTTCTCTAAAGCGATTATCGTTTTCTTTGCACGTTCTGGACTGTACTTTCCTTCTTCAATCCACCTCATATACGTTTTAACTATGTCTGGGCTTAAGGTTGTTTCTGGATCGATATCGTTGTAGGCTAAAGAAGTAGCCCTACGGAAACAGCTGCCACAATTGCCACAGTGTTTGCTTTTCGACTTTGTATAGCACCCAACTGTAAGCTGAAGGAGGTCAATCGGATGCCCCATATCCTTATACCACTCCACAATATCAAACTTATCCATCGTTTCAAACGGGACAGGAAACTTAATTGGTCTATTATGCAAATACGAGACTATCTTCTCCGCTTCCTTAAAGAAAGCCGGCTTCCTATCGGGAATACTAAATTCGTCTTTTTGTATCGTTAAATATACCTTATCAGCATAATTAGAACCAAGCATTAAAAGAAACATATTCCTCTGGGGCATATCCGCATCGGGTTTTTCTACCTCGCCGATGACTCTCATCTCCTTGTATATCAAATCCATTCCGGTCTCATGGGCTATATCAGTAACTGCACTGAACTCTTTTTGATAATACCGCTGACCGACATCCACAAACAAGCAATTCGGTTGTTGGAGCCAATACCAAAGAATAAGTGAATCCATCCCACCACTAAATAACAGTATCTCCTTCATTTTGGCACCCCTTTCTTCTGAACCCTCTTATTGATCTCATTGATAGTCATAATACAAATCTGCTCAATGGTGTCGTTGATCGACTCTTTGTTTGCCTCCCAAATCCGGTCTAAGAGAACTTTCATACCGAGAAGAGGCCCGGGCATCACATGGGCCTTAGAGGCTTGTTCAAGAAGTTCTTGCATCGCTTCAACTCGGAATTCGGTCCATCCATACTGCCGACACTCATCCATCGTAACTAAGACCTTAATTAACCTTTCTCTCGCCTCAAGCCTCGTCATAGATCAATTGCCTCCCAACCAGTAAACTTAATGGCTCTATCATCAATATACACATCTGCTTTTGGTTTTCCAAGGATCAAAAGGTCGTAGGGAATGTTATTCACCAGTAACCAATCTTCCGTTTCTTTTCGGTCTTCGGGGTGCCGCGCCGTATATAGAATTATCGTATAGCCTTTTGTACGGAACGTCCATATCTTCTCATGGGCTCCAGGGAGCAACTTCGCCAGTTGATAATAGGGATAAGCGCCTTCTCCACAAATAGTCCCATCGATATCAATGCATACAGTTTTCCTAAAGAGTCCTTCAACCGGCATTTTTCCTCCATGAATCGTACGTTCCGTCTCCTGAAATACTCCATTCTAGTATGCCGAGGTTCCCGTATATTACCCCTTCACATAACCCACACGTATAATTTCCCCGCGTAACCTTCCAAATGATGCTTCCGCAATATGGACACTTAAGTTTTTTTATGGACCTCGAAATGCTTGTTTTTAATGAAGCTCTGATTGCTCACAACGACCCCTCAAGAACTCCTCGGACCATAAATTGTAGGTAGTAGGCCCAAGCTTCCTCTCCACCAACCCCAGCATGCTTCATAGCGAATGCAACATGGTGATAAACTTCATGAATTATTATACCAACGTCATCCAACCCTTTATCAAAACTTTCTGCCCAAAGAAAGCTACGGGTGGCTCCCCCTTCGGTATCAAAAGTGAAATAAGCGGCGGCGTCCGAAGGGTCAAAATCCTTCTTAAAATCAACTGTGTATCCTTCCTTGGCTACAACCTTTAAAAAGATGTCTTCGGGGCAGTTAAGAAACACATGTAACGAACGACCATAAACTGGGTCCTTGACCACAAATCTCTTTATCCTACTTTTTGGTTTGCCCATCCACCCCTCCCGTATTTTCGAGAGCCACCAGATATCCCCTCGCTGAATAAACCGTTTCGCATAACGGACACATTTCTCTCTCTGTTCGAACCACCCTTCGAATAGAACTACCCTCAAACACGGCCGGGATATCTTCCGTAAAACGAATCTCTAATTTGATCTTACACGAAGGACACTCTTTGTGGGAAAATAGTTTAGCTGTGGCCATCATCCCTCCAATGCCTTGATCAACTCATCGCCGTCTATCGATGCAATGCCCTGTGCCGAACGTGATTTAGCTCGACTACGGATATCGTACCTGAGGCCCCCTTTCATTATCTTACCACTATCTGATTCGAGAAGATCTTCTAGAAGTTTACCCATCTCTTTAAATTCGGCTTCCGTCTTAATCGTCTTGCCCCTGAGCTTGACTAACCTGGCTCTCATCTTTCCCGAGACATCCTCACCAGCGAGTTCAGACCACTTAACCTGAGGAGTCGAGGATATAGGAAACGTTGGTATTTCAACCCGTTGAGCAAGAATAACGGTAGAGGGTGACTTTGATTCTTTAGGATGTGTGAGCTTGGCCTTTGAAGGGTCCTGAAACATATACTCT
>Ga0114951_10004464_pt1 | contig 13623 bp, 21 predicted proteins | sample AM7aDNAmetaG_FD_88677 | JGI IMG/M metagenome (GOLD analysis project Ga0114951, IMG submission 88677) | Freshwater microbial communities from Finland to study Microbial Dark Matter (Phase II) - AM7a DNA metaG | ecosystem: Environmental > Aquatic > Freshwater > Lake | place: Finland: Lake Alinen...
CCAAGACGCTTAGAAGCCTTGTAATAAGCGTTCACCTGATTAAACTTCTCTCCTACCTTATTGCGAAGCAACTCGGCAAGACTTACTTCACTTCCATCCTGTAGGACAAGAGAACAATCTCGCGGCACAAAAACAAACTTCCGATCATTAAACTTACGGACATAATGCGTCAGAACTCGATTACCGATTGCAGTAGCCATTTTTCATTTCTCCTTAAAGAAATTATTTTGTTGTCTCAACTAACCTACTATATTATTTTAGTCTAACGGGATTTCTTCACTCAAATTATCAGAATAATTTTCGCTCAGAAATCAGTCGCTTCGCTCCGGATTACTTTTGGCTCTTTTATTTTAGAGTTTTTGCACAAATCTCTGCGATTTCTCTAAGAGCACTCTCGGCTGCATTAGGAATAGTTATAGCATCTTTTAACCCATCCTTATAGTGTATCTCTAAGCATTGGACCAAAAGATCACGTATCTTATCTTCGTCAGCAGAATAAGGGATTGTAGACTTCTCATAAAGTTGTTCTAAGTATTTTTCTTTTCCGGCAAAATAAGATAATACTTCTTCTTGTGTCTTTTCGCCTCTTCTTACTGCCTTATATAATTCATTATCCCTTTGTAGATCGACACTCCCTTCTTGCAAAATTTGTTCGCATTCGCTTATCAGTCTATATAAATGGTAAGCATACTTAGTGTCGTACCCGTGAGCCTTAACATCTTCGTCTCTCTTGCTACCATCTAACGGAGTTTTTAATTGTAACTTTTTTATCTGTGCGAAAGAATAACCCTTAAAAGTATGATAACACTTTTTACTAAGGAACATCTTTCTATTATCTCTAACAAGTTGTCCAATTTTAGAAGTATGTAGAACACAATTATCAGCAGTCCATAAAGAATCGACCATATTTGGGTTGCCATCCATTACCAGTCTAAAATACTTAGTAATAGAATAAACCGTGAACCCATATTCCATTCCGGTATCAGGATGAGTTAAATGGAGTTCTTCCCATTGACCAAATCTATTTTTCGGGCGAGAAAAATCTATAATTTCACCACGAAGATGAGGAAACAAATCTTCTCGTGGGGGGATTGCAAATCCGTAAATATCAAAGTCGCTATCCTCTCGTTCGCAAGCGTAGGCACGACTGCCCATCACGGTTAAGTAACTGGTGTTATTTGGCAACCAACTAGGCGGGTGTATCAACTTGTGTTTTAGAAACTTTTGAAGTATCATATTCGGCTACCTTTCTACAATAGTCAACAAATTCTGTCACGGTAAGAGTATTTCTCATTATATTTATGTCTTTATGCACCCACTGAACATTATCTATCGAATAACCTTCTCTTCCGTCTATTCTGTCTAAAGAAGCAGTAACTTTGTTGATATCCATCGCTAAAGTCAAATCTATCCCACTTAAGGCACATCTCTTACTTTGTTTTAAAAACAAATCCCACATCTGATGGATAGTTATATCGAAATCAAAGCCTCTATTTAAAGCATTGTGCCTTGTTCTACTGAAAAAATATCCAGAGATATCCATATATCTGCCTTTGCTAGCATTTTCTCCTAACTTCTTTTTATATTCATCACTTCTATTATCCCATATATCTTTACACCTTTTTTCATGCCCTCTTCTTTTGTTCTCGTCTTTTTCTATCGAATTCTTAAATGGATTCTTGTCTCCAGTAAAATCGGCGTGATTTTCTGACATCTTTTTTCTAGTTTCTTCTGAATGTTTTTTGCCAAAAAACGGGTTCCCTTCCCCCTTAAATAACTTACTAAAATACTCTCGTTGTTTTTCGTTCCATTTATGCCCTATTGGTCTACCTGTTTTTCTATCCGGATGACTATAAAAACCTTTTGATGGTATCTGTATATTATGAATCGTAATATACTTTTCAATAGTTTTTCTAGAATACTTTAGTTCGTCTGCTATTTGCCAAATAGTTTTTCCTTCTCCGATCAATTTTACTAAGATTTCTTTTTCTATCATATGCATACTCCCTTTCCTCTAAACTTTGTGAGTATGTATACCCTTTAAACTTTTTCTACTAAAATCCTCTTTTATTTTTCCTTCTTCCAATTAAGTTTTTCTATATTCCCTTGACTATTGGTATAATAAACATTAACGCCAGCAGCCTTAAGCAAAGCGGTGCAAAGACCACAAGGTTTCGCGGACCCGAGTGTATCTAGTCCAACCCTATAACGAAGAACGAAAACATTAAGTCTTTCATTTCGCCCGAATCTCTGAATAGCCTTAATGCGAAAGGCTTTCGCAAGAAGAAATTTTTCCGCGTGAATAGTAAAGATTTTCTTAGCCATCTGTCCCAAAAATATGACGTTATGAGAGCTAACGATGATCCTACCTGAGTTAGAAAAAAGTACTGCTCCTACCTTCCCGCGAACAACATCCGATTTTTTCGCTTCTTCTACTGCTCGATTTATTATAGCAAGTTTAACCATAGTCCATCTCTATTATTATAGACTAACGGGATTTTTGAAGAAAAACGCCTATGAACCTAAAGATTTTTATAAAAGGTCTGCTGGTAATGAGTTATAGACTAAAATCTCTTGTTCTATACGCTCTTTTGCCCCTAAAAAATAGTTTTTGTCTAGTTCTATACCTAAGAAGTTCCTCCCAAGACCGATAGCAGCTAATCCAGTGGAACCACTCCCCATACACGGGTCCAAGACCGTATCCCCTTTGTTAGTAGAGACTTCTATCAACTCTTTCATTAAATTTATTGGCTTCTGGGTAGGGTGAAACTTGTTCCTTCCACAAGGAAATTTTAGGACAGAATTTCTACAATGTCCATTAAAAGTAGCCTTCGGTTTCTTGCCATAAATGGCTATCTCTACACCACTTAGCCAGATATATTGCCCATTCATAGGCGATGGATTTAGACTTCTCCCAAACAATAAGACGTGTAGAAATTTTGTTATTTAGAAAAAAAGTGTCTATAGGACTGATTTGTTGAAACTCACAAAAAACATAAAAACTTCCACTACACACTCTTACTATCTGCTTTAAGAACTCTTCTAAACTAAAAGTGAGTATATCTGCTTTCCCCTTATCTAGATTTCTTAACCCATTACTATCCCTAGTTACGTTGTCATATGGAATGTCTGTTACGACGCACTGAACATGATTATCAGGCATTTTTTCCAAGAGAAGAATACAATCGCCTAATAATAATTCACCATTTACCATAAAAGAAATCTCCAATTTATTTATCGGAAGATTTCTTAATTTTCGCACAAAAAATCTAAACTGTTACTAAAGATTTGTAAGTCAGTGGTATATCAAGAAGTGCCTTGTCGAATGACTCTGCTGTCTTTTGATAAGAGAAATTCTCTCTTACGAATTTATATGCTTTTTCTGCCTTCTTTTGAACTAATTCTCTATTCTCTAATGCTACTCTCATTTTATCTCTTAACTGTTTTACTGATATAAAAGCCCAAGAACAGTCTTTAAATTGTGGTATGTTATCAAGTAATGGAACTTTTACGAAACCCTCTGGTTCTAGTAATAAGGCTGTCTCTTCATTAGCATAGTCAGTGGGACCAGAATAGCCAGTAACAATAACAGGAGTCCCTACAGCCATTGCCTGAATTCCTGGAAGGTAAAAACCCTCGCCAAGTGATGGAGCAACTAAACAATTAGCAGACCTCATTAGTTTCGGGATGTCAGTATCACCTATTATCTCATTTAAAATAGTAACAGGTGCAGTATATTCTCTCCCATTTCTTATATTACTAACATCTTTTTCTGCCGAAATAACCTTATCTGTCTTTATTATCAACTGAACATTATCCCCTTCATCGAATTCATCAAACCAAGCCTTAAGCAATGTCCTATAGCCCTTGCGTTCCTTCCACGATCCAATAAATAAGAATACGAATTTCTCAACTTTAATTAGTGGCTCAACATCTTTATTATATATTACAGGATCAATGCAATGAGGAACATAATGGACAGGAACATCACATTTCTCAAATAACTTGACAGTAAACATCGATGGACATAATACTGCATTATTGGTGTTAAGGATGTCATACCAATAATCCGGTGGAGCAATAGTCTCAAATATACCAAAACCAGCAGAATATATCTTTCTTTTTACTCTTCTCTGCTGATCAGGAACACAATGATATATCTGAATCTGATTATTAGTAGATTTTGTTTTAGAGAGTTCGTTGAAAATGGAATAAGAACCAGAAGTAATTCGTTCGTTAATAGGCAAATCTAAAGAGGTTATGCGAAGTCTATAATCTAGATTTTGGTGTAAGGCTAGTATATTATTTCTTGCTGACGCTGAATATCCGTTGTAACCGTTAAAACATATATAGTCTAAGTCGACCATCGCTTTCGTGTTATTGCAGACCTCCACTTAAAAAATTAAGGTATGAGCAAAATCTCCTTATCCTATCTATTCGACAAGATAAAAGGAAATCCTCTACGGAATTACTTTTTTTATTTTAGTGTAACGGGAAATTGACTATCCGATAATTACGTAAGTCTTACCCTTAATCTTTAGCCATCTCATTCCAGAGAGATTAATTGTCCTATACGCCTTATTAGTCATATCATAGACATGCATTAAACTGGGGTCAACGTAGTACGATCCACGGCCCTTCAGTGTCTTCTTGACATTAAGCCTAGCATTCATAGTCCTAAGAGTATTATCTGTCCTCTTAGTAAATGCTACGGTAAAAAACTTATTATCGCTCTTACGAATAAGATCGACTGCCTCTGTGGTATTTACGAATTCTGGAGCATCAACCGATAATACCTCTTTAACACTCTTACTTTGCATCGTTATTCTCCTCTACCTTTTCTTCAACGACATTAACATATCGTTTGGCGATTACAATTATGTCCTTTAGAACCTTACCGTCAGCCTCCTTGTCAAAAGCCTTAGCCTCACTAATCTTACTCTTAGCAAGCAAGGTCCGACGAACATTACTCATTACGTCCTTAACAGTATCAGCCAACATAACATTAACCACTAACTTTGCCATAAATCCATTCTCCAATTAAGTTTTTATAGAATTTACTTTTTGCCGCGGAAATTAACAAGCGTACAAGATAATCATGGTGTTATCATAATTGTGCATCTTATAGTTCCTAGTTAGGCAACGTCCAACTCGCAACCCATAATGCTTATCGACTGTATAAGCCTTATAAGCAGTATTACAAGACATATTAGCACTTGTAATTTCCATTGAGTTCTTCATAATCTTAACATAAGCGACTTCGCCCGGTTCAAGTTCAAGACACTTCACCATAACAGCAGGAATACCTAGACGACCATTAGAGCCTGGATGCAACTCGCCTACAAACTCCATCTTATCCTCAAGTGCAGTAGCCTCATTAACATCTGATTCTTCTACAAAAAGATCATCTGGTACTACGGGAGCTTCAATTTCATCTGGCACTACAGAAGTAGGAAGAATATCGCTATCGTCTTCGTCATTATATGAAGCGTCTTCAGTATAAAGCGGCTCATTTACTCGCTGTCCAACACACTCGCGAACAACTTCATACTTACATGCCCTTAACTTAGCATTGTCGTAGTCAATCGGACAAGAAACAACATCCTTTGGATTGACCTTAATTTCTACCAACTTGCCATTACCGCCGCTATAGAAATCATTAGCATAACCATAATTAGCAACGTGTAACCCACTTGAACAAGTGGCATTACGATCTGCATTGACATGCTCGCGTGGCATCTCTACCTCTTTGCCGGGAGTATGATCGTAGCAGATGTTAGGATTAAAAGACCAATCATCACTACCTTCTACCTTTTCCCATACACCAGCAGTAACAGACTCGAAGTTTTCCTTAACTCGCTTGTAACCTACGAAACATCCATCAACTGTAATAGGAATGTCGTTATGTTCAAGGAATGCCCACAAATCCCTTACGGATTCACTAGACGGATTTTTCTTAACATTATGCCAGAAAGCCAAGAGAGGATCAAAATCCAATCCATTATCGGCAAACTGGATAATACGCTTTGAAAGAGCATCTGGTAGAGTATCCTTACCAATAACGATAAGTCCATTATTGACATAGAACTTACCGGAACTATGAGCTTGTAGATTACCGGCAATGTCCGCTAGATTAGCGGCACCCTGATAATCATGTGCCAATAGCAAATCCTTTAAGTCATTATACATGGGATTTTCTACTGGGATAGCTCGGAAAGTCCCATCAGCGAAAAACAAGTTCACCGAACGCAACGACATGATGTAATTCTTAACAGTAGACATTTTCTTTCTCCTTCATTCTTTCTATTATAGTTTGTTAGTAACCCAATTTTCTTAAAATCTTCTGTATCTCGTTATTATTTTCGACTAACGGGGAATTTCTTCTCTTTTTTTTACGCTACTCCGACCAGTTGATTGCTTTCTTCGCTTATGTCTATCTCCACAAAAGGGACATTGATCTCCTGATCTGTGGTAGCGATCACTTCGTCAGTAACTTTATCGGCATTTTCTTTTGCCATATAAATGTTATACATGAAGTCCAAATACTCATATAAAATCACTTCTTCTTTTGATCCTATACAACTATTACGACCAGTTAAAATAGCCAACATAGGGTAACGAGCCATAATAGCATCATAATACTTCCTTGTACTACCCTTGTCGTTACTCTTAAGATTTTCCATAAACGACTGATCTTTGCAATGGAACTTGAGATTCTCTAACCTAGTATACCGACTCTGATAAGTCTCTACTTTTAGACTTAAATCCCTATATTCTTTAAAGATAGGATCGGTAATATGCTTTAGCATTCCACAAACAATAGTATCGCCAACAGTACCCAGTTGATAAGCGAAACTCCATTCATGAGCATTTTTATAATCTCCAATCTCTTTAACAAGAGGGATAATTTCGTCGGCAATCTCTTCTGCCTTTTTCTGGATTGCATCAACTACCCTAATCCATCCAGAGCCTAACTTACTCATGTTCCTCTTAGGAACGCCGATAACGTTTAACCCAAATCCCTTAGCAATTTCAATGGCTTGATAGTTGTCGCTAACTGGATTACGAGACTCAAGAGGAACATAGACGCCTTCACCATTAGCGAAGTCTACATCTTCTTCATCATAAATAGGACTCCAAGAATTATCACCATGCTGATAAGTATAAGCTACTGGCATTGACCTACCGGCAGAATTATTAGAACTTCTTGCTATCTCTCGCTTTGGAATTAGCGAGATATCCGGAATACTCAAATCATCAAGATAAATAGTCTTGTTAAGATAACCTATGTCTTCTTGCTGATTATGAATAACAACATCTGGCATCGAACCACCAAACTGTACAACGTTATCCTTTAGTCGTTGGATAGCTTCATCATAACTAGATTGACTAGGGAAACAAATTACACGAACAGAATGAAGACTTCGATCATTATCAAACACCGTATAAACTCTACGCCGTTCATACTCTTGAGTATAGTTAATAAACGTCTTAACGTTAGTAGCAGCAACGTCTACTGTCTTTGTGTTTGACTTCTGTTTAATGTTTACAGCCATCCTGTTATATACATGGATTACAGCAGAACTTGCTGGAAGAATAGCATACTGATCTTGGACTTTCTTACCCTGCCATTCGACTTCTCCAACTACTCCATGCATATAAGAACTAAGAGACTTCCAAGACTTAATGGCATCAAGTAACGAAGGCATCGTTTCAAAACTGGTTGCAATAGAATCTTTAACTTCTTTTGCAACATCCACAAGCCTAGAAGCGATCTTCTTAATACATTCTGGAGTATATTCCACTTGTTCACGACTAGCATTAAGAGCTAATTCACCAGTCTTGAAATCGATTACAATCTTAGAATCGGAATAGCAACCCATATCATAGATTTTTTGAACCCTATTATATATTTCTTCATCTCCGATAACAGTAGACAAGTTACTAAGCGAATGCCATTGCAACTCATAAGGAATTTCGTCGATAGTCAACAAAACAACCTTGTCATAGTTATAGTATCCACGACCGGAATTAGGGATTTCATACATTCCCCAATTAGAACCGCTTGCAGTCTTCTTAATTTTTTCCCACTTATGATCTGCAATGCCTTGAACATCTGGCTTAGGAGTCCAAAACCTTGCAGCAGCAATCGTCCACTCATAAAAACTATTAAAATCATCTGGTTTAACTGGAAGAACAATAGTTGTTCCAGAAGGTTCAGTAGTTTCTACTTCGTTGATAAGAGCCATTTTACCCTTACCTGACTCATCAAGATAAGCAGTATAAGAACGTTGCATCATTTTTCCATTAGAATCTAGAGTATTAGTAATAATGGAGAAGGTATCAGTATAGGCAAAAGGACTTTTGGCACCAAGACCAAAACCGCCAGTTTGGACATTATCTTTTCGTTTAGTAGAAGAACCGAACTTGATAAAGACATTTTCCATACGATCCGGGCTAATACCCGGACCAAAATCCTTTACCTTATACTCTGGTGAAAGAGAATTAGGGACACAGACTTGGATAGGTATTTCAGGATGACCGATTTCCCGTTGAGCATCACGAGCATTAGACATAATTTCTTGGCAGATAGCCCTAATCTTATTAGTATAGAGCTTATCTCGGAGGATGCCCATTACAATAGCTTCATCTCCGATACCAAAAGAACTCTCTTTCGGCTGGAAACCTTCTGAAAACTGGACACTAATCTTTTGCTTTTCAATCTGCATGTTACTTTCCTTTAAGTTTTTGACCTACTTAGAAGTATTATTTTAGAGTAACGGGAAATTTGCATGTACATAGCGTAGGAGCATCGTCATCTTTGAAAAATGGGTCTTTTTCCGGATGTCCAGACCAACCACGAAGACAATCCTGCTTATGGTTAGAGAAAGGACAAGTCAAATCTTTACAAAACCCATTTTTTAGAACTGTTCCGCACCTATCACAGACTTTTTTGACATTGAACATAATAGATTCCTTTACTAGAATCCTATTATTCCGTCTTAACGGGATTTCTCAAGAACTCGAAATCTATTGCTTCGCTCTTGAAAATCTATTTTTTCGCCCCGAAAAATGATCTAAGTCCACAATTCTTTTCTAATCTTAATCAACCTAATCATCATCTCTTCATCCTTATCATCTAATTTATCCCATAATTCTTCTATTTGCTCAAGAGAACAACATCCTTTAATCCCCATGTCAATGCTCCTTTCCATTTCTGGACGATCTATTGTCCAATAAGTATAAAGAGCGTTTAATTCTTTTTCTGACTCAATAGACTCTTCTTGCTCTCTGATAAAAGATTCCTTCAAATCTCCGCTACTCTGAATAATGTCTTCACTGAAATCGAATCGGTAATGAGCAAGCCCATTTTCTTTCTCCACGAAATCACATAAAACTTGGAACATACCATGAAGAAGAACTTCATCTCTATCATTCCATGTTACAGGCAATGTCTTTATCTCAATCTTATTATACGGATGAAACAAGTGGCATTTTATAGAATGAATAGGATCAAGAATTAAATCATACCATTTAATTCTTATGCCCCAATAAATCTCTGAACAATAATACTCAATTTTTTCCAATAATGTCATTTTTAATTGCTCCAACTATTTCTCTATCAGGAGGATCGTCATACTGCTCACCACGCTTATACTCTTCTTCTCTCTCTTCCCCAGTTACGCTCTCGCCTTTTGTCTTTCTACTATTTATTCTACTGATAGCAGTAGAAGTAGGGACAACCCATCCTTTAATCTTATTATTCTGTAGGTCTAAAACAATTCTACAAAAGATTGAGTCATAAGGAAAGACGACCTCTAACTCTCCGTGAAGGTGTTTATAAATCATAGGATGCTCTAAGATAATTTCGGTGGGAGAGTTAATCCTCTTCATTACACTCATCTTACTAATTAAATCTTCTACAGTAACCTGTGGAGATACTCTTATCTCCTTAACCCTCTTCCTAGATACTTCTGGCTGAACCTCTACATCCTCTACCTTAACCTCTGGCACTTCTATTTTTGGAGTTTCACTAAGTTTTGGTGTTTCAGCAGTAGTTGAAACTTCTGGCATCTTAAAATCTTTATCTACTTTTACTTCTATGTCACCATTTGGTAACACTTTACCAGTAGGAGAGCGACCTCTACCTTTTACTTTCCTACCTACTTCTTGCTTATTACAAATATAGATAATAAAACTCATTTAGTGCTTTCTTATTATGATTTTAAGTTATTTGTGACGAAGAAATACCAGTTATATTTTCTACCACTTCGCACAATAGATGCATCGGATTAGTGGCAGAAATCTCTTCATCTTTGCCCGGAAAATGGAAGATTAGACAAGGTTGTACTAGAATGGCAAACAAGTTATTTGGTGCAATGGCATAAACTTTCTCTCTAACCCAATACTGTCTAACGTCGGCTTCATTAGAACAGTATACCATGATCTTCCCACCGATCTTAACTTCATCTAAATTAAATTCGGTGGAAAGAGAACCGATAATCGGGATGTTGTCTATAAAATTCATTATTGGTAATTTCTAAATGTTTTAGCAAAGACATCAACTCTATGGACTTCAGCACCAGCAGATTCTAACTTCTCAGACAAAGCCACAACACTACCATTAACACCAAACGAAATAAACCCTTCATTTACTTTTGTATGATTAAACAAAGAACCAAAAGCATCTAATTCATCCTGTGATTCGTTTGTAATAGTCAACTTGACTGGCGGAAACACTTGCTTACTAGATTCTACTTGACTTTTCATAATCATTATCCTTTAAACTAGAAAATCTGACGGAATTGTTTATGTTAGCACCAACATTTAAAAAAAAACCTTATAAAGAGTATGTATCCCAGAATCACAACCTAATGATTCAAGAACTGCTGTAACACGCGGACTATTAAACATAGAACCAAAAAGCATCTAACTCCTCTTGTTTTTCAAAAGTTAATGTTAGAGTTTTAGGAACAAACTTTGGCTTGACTTGACTTATTTCTGCTTTCATGACAATTTTCCTTTCATTTCTCTCTTATTATAGTGTCTTAACGGGATTTTTTGCCAGTAAAACGTAGAAAATTACTATTTTTGCCCACAAAAAAAGAAATCTCTTGAACTTTCGCCCAAGAGATTTCTTTTCGTGTTTCGTTTCTATGTGAATGACCCAGACCTTCAATAACAAAAGACAATAGAAACTTAACACTAAGCAAAGAACGTTGATTAAACGTTCTCAGAAACAGTAGCCTGTTCCTGTGATGTGCCATTCAATTCAGCTACCGGAGAACCATCTACCTTTGTCTCTTCGACAACAGGCGTCTCAACCTTAGTCTCCGGTGTAACAACTGGTGCAACACCTTCTGTCATTGTGTAATGACCAGCAAATTGTCCCTCAGTGGCAAGAGTAAACAACTTGTTCGGACGACCACGACCACGAGCATGTCGTTCCTTCTCTGTCCCATCTGCGTTCAAAGTAATGTAATAAGTAATTGCCTTGTCAACCACGACTACTGACTTACGAGGAGCAACTAGCTTATCACCTTCTTTCGTCGCATTATGGATAATCAGATTACCCTCAGTATCCTTCTCCGAACCAAACGGAGGACGACCACGACCCATCGGCTCACGACCGATCTCATTTCCAGTAGCATCCATATAAATCTTCATCTTGACAACCACTGGCGGAACAGTAATCGCTGGCGTCTCCGTCTTCACTTCTACAACCGCATCTGTGTTTCCAACTTCGTTAGTCATAATTTCTTCCTTTCAATGTTAAGAAATTGTTTCCTAATCTATTATAGAAAATCTTTATTTATTTTTTAAATAAATTGTAACATTTCTTTTCTTAGTGCTGGCAAAATAACCTTTTGCTCTCGCTGCCTTACTATATTTGGAGTGATACCAAGATGTTGTGCTACAGCAGTAACAGATAACTTCTTTTCTCCAAAGTATCGACTCTGGACAATCTTTAAGTCAAGTTCAGACAAGTTGATAGAGTTATTTGCTATAATGTTCCTTAACATATCAACTTGATCTACATTACTCTCTTCTTTTTCTTTTACCATCATCTGAGGATGTTCATCTGAATTGTCATCAGTAGAAAATGGAGCGAAATTACTAAAAGCTGTATTTTTCTTACCAGTCTTCCCGAAAGAACGAACTATAGACCAGTAAACATAAGTGCTAAACTTCGTCCCTTCTTTCACATCAAATTTGTCACAAGAATAAAGAAGATGGATATTGGCATCAGAAATCAACTCGTTCATGTCAAGAGACTTACCTAAAAACTTCCTAACTAGATTAGAACATAACCTCATATTCATCTTACAGATATAATCCCTCATAGCCATAAATGACTTATATAAGGAAATAATTATCTTAACATTAGCGATAGAAAAACTATGCTGTATAAGATTACTAATCTTATACTTACAATAATTCATCTGTAAGAAGACATAACTCTCTTGTTCTCTTGTCAAAAGTTTATCAACAAGATTTGTGTTATTATTAGAATTAAAAGTAAATGGAATGTCAGAAGGAGGCACAGGGAGAGAGACTTTAGCGAAAATCTTGCTTTCTGCATCTGGACTACGGAAAACATCATTATCGATGAATTCTATAGGACTTGTTTGTAATCGGTTCAAAATTACTTCGTCAGAGGATGAAAGACACTCAATAACATTCATGGGTGAAGCTCCTTTGACCTTTGAGTATTATTTTCGACTAACGGGAAAAACGCTCTATAGATGAAATCAGGAAAAATCCTACATCCCACTGTCCTTTTTACCTATTATAGTGATAAGAGAAAACACTACCAGAGAAATCTGATCTATGGATAAGTATTTTTTAAGACTAAGAGAGACAACGACTTATCGATTTTTTCTTGCGGGAAGAGAGGAAGTGATTCTGATTATTCAGATAATTCATGTTTTACTTGTTTTATTAAAATTCTTATCATCTTTTGGAGAGTAACAAAATCAGGAAAATCTATACTACTTTCGTCACTTTGCTCTAAATTAATTCTTTGTTCTCTAATAGCATTAGAGAGATCGGGCCATAAGACACTTGATTCATCTTCTGCTTCGCCTAGGTGTCCGATAGCATCGTCGAAGTGGAGTTCATATTTTATCTTATCTTTTATAAACTCTAAGAGTAACACTTTAGCCTGAGCAATATGTTTTCTTGTGCAAAAAATACAATTTAATCTAATATAGTCCATATTACTCCTTATCGCTATTTTTCTCTAACTTGTTCAATCGACCTTTTAATCCATTAATCTCTTCATATAGACCACCGATCCAGAAGAATAATCCACCAATATATATACCGGTTGAGCATTTTAGAGCAAAAGCATTCTGATCACCAAAAAAACCGCATAAAAGAAAAAGAAGACCAAAAAAACAAGCAAAATAAGTCATCATCACATCGTCCCTTTCTTAAAAGTTCCAACTTCCGGAGTCTCACCAATCTCTTTTTTCATCTCAAATACAGCATCTTGTAACCTCTTCTCATACTTAGAAATCTCTACTATCTCACCTTTTTGAGAGTCAATATGATAATAAAGTAATTGAGTGCCAGAACCTTTAGAACCGTTAGGATCAATCTCTATATTATACTTGAGAC
>Ga0114951_10004467_pt1 | contig 13612 bp, 3 predicted proteins | sample AM7aDNAmetaG_FD_88677 | JGI IMG/M metagenome (GOLD analysis project Ga0114951, IMG submission 88677) | Freshwater microbial communities from Finland to study Microbial Dark Matter (Phase II) - AM7a DNA metaG | ecosystem: Environmental > Aquatic > Freshwater > Lake | place: Finland: Lake Alinen...
ACTAATGTTGGATATATTATCGATACACTTACTGTAGATGATGTGGTTATAGATGCGAAACCTTCTAATGGTTATTATAAATTTAATAATGTGACTGATAGTCATAATGTTTACGCCACTGCGGTTAAACGCTCTTATATGATTAACACTTCAGGGACTAATTGTAATATAACTCCTAGTAGTGCTAATATTTTATTTGATGATAGTGTAACGTTAACAATAGTCCCAACTAGTGGATATAAAATTCTTAGTATAATTGATAATTTTAATAAATCATACACGATACCTTCCGATGGTGTATTAACTATATTATCGATTAAATCTAATCTTACAATCAATGTTGTGTGTGATAGAATCTATCATACGATCGCCGTTGTACAGAATAGTAATCTTAATATAGCTATAACTTCACCTATATCGCAACCTATCGCCGAGGGTATTGATGCAATATTTAGTATAACTCCTTCAGTAGGATATCATATATCTAAACTTATAATTAACGGTTCCGATATTGCTGCCGCTAATAGTTATAAATTTACAAATGTTAAATCTGATTCATTATCAATATCTGCTGTAGCTGTTATAAATTCTTATAACGTTACAACGACTAACGATTCTGGCATAGAAAGTATAACTCCATCTACTGGGACTGTTTCACATGGGGGTAATTTCAATGCAACTATTAAACCAATTACCGGTTATAATATATTCAGTATAAAGGTTAATAATGTAGATATGTCGATACCGTCTGATGGTATACTAAATCTTACAAATATTACAAAAGATACTGTAATAGATGTGAAGAGTGTTATAAAAAAATATGATATAACCACCACAAGTGGTCAATTCTACACAATATCACCTTCAGTATCAGTAACTCATGGCTCTAATGGTACTGTTAACATTACACCTGATAGCGGATATTATATTTCTAAATTAATAATCGATGGTGTTGATGCTCCTGCAAACTCATCATACACGTTTAGTAATATAGTTTCTAATCATACTGTTAGCGCTGTATCATTAATTATACCACCAACAATTTATACTATCACAGCATTGAATGGTTTAAAACATACTGTAGATCCATACAATACTGGAAATACTGTTAATGGTGTAACTAGTATAGAAAAAGGTAAATCTCAAGATATTAAATTTATACCTACTGCTGGATATTTCATTAGTAATATAACTGCAAATGATGTTAGTGTTTATGATAAAGCTACATCATACAATAATACTTCTGATACAATTATATATAATGTATCTAATATACAAAATAATGTAAACTTAGTAGCTACAACAATAGCTATACCTCCACACCTATTTACAATAACGGTCGATGTTCCTGTTAATAGTTATTTTACAATAACTCCAGAAACTCAAGTTGTTACTATAAATAATGATATTAAATTCACGATAGCCCCAGTCGTTACGAGTAATTCTATTTATAAGATTGATAGTCTTATAATTGATGGAGCTCCTGTAGCGATCGATGTTAATGGTGGAGAATATTGGTTTAGGGGTGTAACTGCAAATCATACTATTAGTGCAACTGCATCAATAATAATGGTTTCAATAACCGCTACACAAACTACTGGCGGAACTCTAACACCAACCGGTACAAGTAGTGTTGCAAAAGGTACAGCCTTTCAAGGTGGTTCTGCGTTTGTTGGAGCTCCAAGTGCTAAATATAGATGTAAGAATTTTATAAAAAATACTGTAACTTCCCCTGATAGGACCGGAACTGGTAATCAGACTTTTGAATTTATAGCATTAGAAGATTCAACTATATCTGCAACTTTTGTTAAATTGCAATATACAGCATCATTTGCGTCATTAACTAACTGTACAGTTTCGGGAAACACTTTCCCTAAGACTGTAGATATTGATACTAATTTATCGTACACGATAACTGCATCTACATTATATAGGATAAAATCTATAACAATAAATGCTACACCTATTGATATTGGAGGAACTCCAACATCATATATGCTTCCATTAGTAATGGATTCTGATAAAAATGTTGTAGTTGTTACTGAATTAATTCCTATAGTTTATAGGACTTTTAGATTTGTTGCTGTGGCTAATTGTTCATACAATATAGCATATGGTAGTAAAACTATTACTGGAGTTAGAGTTAATACAGACTATACTGATATAGTTGATGGTTCAAGTGTTATAGTTGAAGTTATTCCAGACACTGGATATAAAATAACCACATCATACACCGGAACTCTTGCAAATAACTATATAACTAATCTAGGTACTATAACTAGTAAAACATTTAATATAACTGCTGATATGGCTTGGGTGACTAGCGTTTACATTACTAAAAATAACGTAACCGTTGATGCTCAACCTACAGATGGCAATATATCTCCAATAACCACTGCAGTAAACTATAATGGTAGTATTCAATTTACAATAACTCCAAATGCCGGATATAATATTAATAATATTAAAGTTAATAATGTTGTAATTACAAGTGACCCTAATCTTATAATAGATGCTGGGACTGGTATATGGAAATATACGTTCAATAATGTCATTGATGCTACAAATCATATTTCGGCAACAACTATTATTAAACAGATGAATATTATTGTAACACAACCGGCAGCTAATTGTATATTATCTTTGTCTGGTTCTGGCGGAGCATCTCCTACAGTTCCATACGGTAGTACTAAAATAGTTACAATAACTCCATCTACAGGTTATGACGTTTCAAATATAACTGTTGATGGTAATTTATTAACGGCAGCATCTGCTGATCTTGTTAAAAATGGAGATGGGACATGGACTTATACATTCTCCAATGTTATAACTAACCACACTATTACAGCTAGTGTGGTGATTAAGCAATATATTATTACTGTAGCAGCACCGACCAATTATACCGTATCTCCTGGAACTGTTGCGGTTACATATAATACTAATAAAGCGTTCACATTTACACCGAGTACTAATTATGCTATGGTTAGTATAACCGTTGATGGTACAGTGTTAACGGCAGCATCTGCTGATCTTGTTAAAAATGGAGATGGATCTTGGACTTATACATTTAAAAATGTTTCAGCAGTCCATACTATAAGTGCCATAACTGATATTATTAAATATACTGTAACATTGGTTACTGGTAGTGGTTATTCATTTTCAAAAACATCATCACCGTATCAAGTTAATAAAGGTTCCGATTTTACAGTAGGTATAAATGTAAATAGTACCTATGTTATGAAAAGTATAACTGATGTTATTGCTGGCGGTCAAACATTAACTGTACCGGCTACAACTTCATACACTATTACTAATATCCAATCCAATAGAACTATTAGTGTAAATCTTGGAAATACTGCCGACGTATGGTTGTGGGACCCTAATAAAAACTATACTAATAAGAACGGTATCGTACTTAATATTGAGAATGGTATATATGTGGCATATTTTTGTAAAGTTGACAATATACCTGCTGGTAAACTTATAAGTAATACTACATATTATACAAAAATAGGACCAATCACAGGTGTTGGGACACCCCCTATGTGGGATGTGAATGCCGCATATCAAGGCACTTCGACATTTGTTATATATGGGACTATAGCTGCTAAAAATATGGCTGTCTATGTTTCAAATTATTGGTCACAAGGTTCTACACAAAATATAACCCCATTAGCCAATAATAGTACAGATAATACACAACCATGGACTAGGGTTGGTTATTTTGATAATGTTTACCCATTATGGTCTGCATCCGCAACATATGCGATAGATAGTATCGTTACATATAATAATATTGTATATATAGCAAATTATGCAACTACTGCTGGAGATTTACCATCAACTCATAATGGTGGAGATGGGTCAGGTGCCCAATGGACAATGTATGGTTCTGGCTATACTAGTTGGGTTACTGGTAAATCTTATGCTATAAATACTACAATTTCATATCAAGGTTTCATTTATATTGCGAATGTAGCTCATACTTCATCTGCAACAAATAAGCCTTCTGTTGATAGTGCTATCGATAATAGTAAAACTTGGATGATCGTATCTAAGTTGGCATAATATTATTATATAATTGATTAAATATTATAATAGGGGTATAAAAGTGTTATACCCCTATTATTTACAACTTGGAGGGTTTATGGATCTCAATGTTTCACACCTTAATAAACTTGATAGAGATTATGTATTATTGATTAAAAAGATTTTTAATGAAGGTGTGTTGTGTGAGAATAGGACAGGTATAGATACTATTGCTATAAGTGGTCATATGATTGAACATGATATGGCATCTGGTTTCCCTCTATTAACTATTAAGAAAACAATGTTTGATGCTATGGCTGTTGAACTTGAAGGTTTTATTAAAGGTATTACTGATAAAAAATGGTATATTGATAGAGGTTGTAAAATTTGGAATGAGTGGTGTAGTCCAAAAGCACTTAAAAGATACCGAACATATTTCCCAAATGATACTCATACAGATAAAGAAATTCAACTTGAATTAACTGATCTCGGTAAAATATACGGATCTCAATGGAATAATTTTGGGGGAGTTAATCAATTAAATGAAGTTGTTAATACTTTAAGAACTAATCCAAATTCACGTAGGATGATCGTGTCAGCATGGAATCCTCCTGAATTGGATAATATGGCATTACCCCCATGTCATGTATTATGGCAACTTAATAAAATCGGTGAACGTGTTGATTTGGTATGGTATCAGAGAAGTGTGGATACATTTTTAGGTTTACCATTTAATATTGCATCGTATTCACTACTTCTATCACTGATATGCCATGTTACAGGGAATGTTCCTGGAAAAGTTATAGGTATGTTATCTAACGTCCATATCTATAAAAATCAGATAGATCCTATTAATGAAAAGTTAATACCGACAGTACAACTTGAAGTGTCATATGATCTACCAACTATTAAAATTTCAAAAGATCTTACAAATTTACACGAATTTGATGCATCGAAACATGTTAAACTTGTAGATTATAAATCACACCCATTCATAAAAGCAGAAGTTGCGGTATAAAATGGATAAAATTCCAGTATCACTTATTGTAGCAATGGATACGTCAACATTTGGTATTGGTAAAGAATTCCTTATCCCATGGAAAGTTCCTGAAGATATGAAGTTCTTTAAGAAAACTACAAGTGATAATGAAAATTCTGTAAAGAATATTCTTATTTGTGGTAGAAATACATTCGATTCTATAGGTTGTGGATATTTACCTAATCGACATATGATTGTCGTATCTCCATCATATTATAATATCCCAATTATAGATCTATGTATAAAGTTTAAAAAGTTATCATTTAGAACTATAAATAGTAAACATGTTAAATTTACTGAAAATGTTCATCATTGTTATGATAAACCTTCTGAAGATTTAATATATGTCGTTATAGTACATTCTATAAATGATATTGCTGGAGCTATTTTATCCATTCAAAAAGATGTATGTTCCAATAAACAGGATATTGTCGTCATTGGTGGTAGTAAAATATATTCAGAATTTATCAGAGATAATGTGCCAGATCTTAAACTTACAAAGGCTATAATCACACGCCTTGATTTTAAAAATTATAGTAAGATTACTGATTATGATGTATTCTTTGATTATAAATCATTAAAAAATATTATGAAGGTTGTTAAAGTTGATAGAGTTTCTGTTAAAGGTAATTTGGTTGAGATATTAAAACGAAGAACATTCTTTGAAAAAATATTGTATCGATTTAAATTAATTAAATAGTGTTGTGGGCTTTATAGCCCACAACATCTTAATAGAGTTTACAAATTTATTAAGGAGATATAATGGAAACGACGATTAATACTAAAATTAAAGAATTATTTGATCAAGTGTATCTATCTAGAGTTATTTTTGAGAAAATGATAAGCTTATTGAATATTATTGAAGATGTAAACTATAGAGCAGATATACTGAATAAGGCTAAAGAAATTTGTGACAGTATAGATCATTTAGGTGAAAATTCTGACATAATTAAACGTTATAAAGAATGCTTAAAGTTGATACATGATAAGAGTGATGGTTATGAAATTTATTATAATAAATTAGTTAAAGATGTTACTGATTTTTATACAAATTTGGTTATAAAATTAATGGTTGGTGTTGAAGCTATTAGAGTTGTGACTAAAGCTAGTGACGCTTTATATAAGACGTATTATACTAATAATATTTTAGACGCTAAACCGTATGATGAGTTTATAGAAAATTTTAATAGTATTATTATCGCAAAATCAGAAGTGCAAGGGAATATACCTTACAGTATTTTGAATGATATTATAAAGTATGATTATTGTATATCGTCACATGATAATACAACTAACGTATATCTTAAAAAAGATGGTTTTAAAACTTCAGTTGTCTATGATTTAAACTATATAAAACCTATTATATTGAATATATACGGTTCTCAATATGAAGTTGTCGGTATAGATATAGATGGTGGTAGAAGTTTCTTAACATCTGATTATATTCTTTGTATATACGTCGATTGTTTAAATAATGGTCTGAATTATAACATTCCAATATTCTTTAAGTTAGATTATGGTGTCGCCAGACCTATTGATACAATAGGTACAGACACTACGAAATTTAGATATTTGTCTGCTTATGTAAAAAATGGAATATTTGAGACTCCATTTTATAGTTTTATAAGTTATTCTAATACTTTAAATAGAAGTGTTGTCGATAATATATTTGATGTTAGTTTTTATGGAAAGATTCAACCTGATAATCTTATAGTAGATGCCGGTGTATTTTTTGTTAGAACTCGTTATAATTTTGAGAAGTTTATCTATAATATACATGAAGCTAATGAAATAATGATTTATAAATCTAATGATAGATGTGTTATGACGTATAGTGCTAGTGTGAAATTTGATAATAAAATTATAAATGTTAATAATTTTATGGATGGTTTAATTGTCTTATTATCAAATGGTGACGTGTGTGTTATTAAAATAAATAACAGTATTGATAGATTTACAGTTAATTATAAGTTATTATATAATATAGGTAAGGTTTTTTCTTCATATGGAGATGGTCGTATTGGAATTGTGAATAATCACTATATGTATATAACAACGTTATCTGATAAAACTAAATCTTATTTTAGTTTGAATAACTTTAAAATTGATGATACTGATATAGGATTTTTAAGAGGAACGTTTATACCTACAGATGATTTCTTTGCATGGTATAGTTTATGTAAACCTTCAACTGTAAACGCTGATAAATGTTTGATTGTTAGTGGTAATATAGCTGATAATCAAGATTTTAAATATTCAAATATTGTTGATCCAGATCTAAGCAATTCTGCAGAGATTATAAAACCAAATAAAACAGGTAATCCTAGTAGTAGATCACTCACACACTCTCCAATAATAAATGATGTTGTTGTAAATATTGATGGTGGGGGTTTTTGTTTAAATTCTATAAATTCAAAAACCGGAGAAACATATACTAGAATTACAGATGATTATAAATCTGATATGGCTGTCGGTACACAATCGGGTTATTCTAGTGATACACACCCGAATGCTGTAGAACGTGAAGTTACAATATCTATTAATGAGGTTAAACCTTATTTACTCCATATTAGACGTCATGCTGAAGTTACAAAACCTTCACCTTCACAATATAAAGCTGTATTATATAATAGTGGAATTTCATTTTTATCTAATAATGGAATTGTTGAATCTAAATATGGTCCAATATCACTAGATCCAACTGATTATATTAAATCTAAATTAGGTAAAGTTGTAGAATTTCCTAAAAATATTAATAAGATTAATTATAATATACCTGAATCCTCAATATTTGTTCTAACTAATGATAACATAGTTTATACTATAAACCTTTCATTAAGTAGAATTGTCAGTGTGATTAAAGCTTCAGATTTCAAGTTTACTATAAATATGAATAAGACTACAGATACTAGTAATTTTAGGTATTCTGATGGTAAATTATTTATAAATGATTGTGATACTGATAAGTTTTATAACGGATTTTATATAGATTATGTGATCTATGATATAATTGAATGTCGCAATTATACATTATTCCATACATCTGACGGTGTTAAAATATGTTCTAAATAATTAATAGGAGGAGTGACCCTCCTCCTATTCTATTAAACATTTTAATGTAATATAACTAAAATTTATAAGGAGTATTTTATGGAGCATAATGTTATAGATATTAAAGATTATAGGTCTAAAAATCTTACCAATTATACTGACCAGCCGTTTAAGAGTTCTCATATACTCAATATTAAGCATATGGATTTTAGACCATTCAGATATGACGTACACAATACTGTTAGAATTGCAAATATCGACACTAAGTTATATGATGATGGTGTTGTGACGTGTATAAATTCTGCAGAGCGTGAATTATCTCTATCTGTAGATGGTGGGAAACATTGGATTATAAACATAATTAAATCGTTTAAAGTTGTAAATGTTGTTAGAATTGGTAAAGAATCTTTCATGTTTTCCAACTATGATGATAATGGAAGATTACATTATACAGATGATATGTTTAAAAATATATATCCATGTAATGCTAAAACTTTAAATTTACCAAATGCTACACCTATCGCTATGAGTAATAATACGTGTAAAAATTCATTTGGTTATTATAAAGCCCCTACAGTTGTTGTTGGGTTAGATATAACTTATATATCACTTGAAACTGGTATATTTATGTTTGATGGTGTAACATTTACATTAATCTCTGAAGGTCTATCGGATAGTATAGTCTCGTCAGATGATAAAGGTATGGTTTACGCTATAACTAAAAACATTAACGATTCTATATATAAAATTAATATAGTTATCGGAGGTGTTTTATCTGAAGTATCCAATTTTTCACAAAATACTTTAGGTTTGAATAGTTTTGATGTTATTAAAATTAATAACAATATTACATATTTCGTAACTACTATTGAAAATAAAACATTTTATAAATTCTCAACCACAGGTACTGTTTGGGTTGATGTATTTCAAAATACATCAGCGACTGAATCTATATCATCTATAAGAAATGGAAATTTTATATATATCATATCCAATAGAACTGATACTGTTGGTAAATTTACATATATTTCAAAATGTGATATTAGCACTGGGACTGTTGTCTTAACCAATTGTAACTTAAATGATCTATATTCTAAATATTCTTCACAATACATTAACTCTCCTAAAGGTGTAGTTAATGGCGTATTTTCGGTTATTAAAACTGTATCGTTTTATAATGGTAGAATATATCTTTCAGCTACGGTTAGTACTATATCTATAGATGTTAACTTTAGTAATTTTTATAATTTTATAGATGAGAACTTTACTAGTGAAGTTATAAATGCAACTAATCAAACTGGTATGTTTGAGAGAATTCATCCTGAAAATATTATATTATCTGGTAGCGGTGTTGCTGTTTTAAACGGTGGTTCTAATATCAACGGTTCAATATCTTATAGTGAATGTCCGTTAAATGGTTTTAATAATTACACTATAGGTATTGGGGATAATGCTTTAGATTCATGTCCTGGGAATTTGTCAATAATACCATCATCAGTCAATTCAATATTTCCAAAAGTATTTGCAACAAAACCACCCAGTACGAATTATATAGATGGTCGTATTGATGGCGAGTATATGAAACAATTTCTTTCGAAGAGTTTTAATACTAATAATGGCATTTTTTTAAATATGACATTGATTACTGCAACTATACATAAAATGGTAAATCAACCATTAGATGTAAATTTTATGTCCGAATTAATTAAATATGAAAATATCAATGGTGTAACGTTAACGCATGATGTTTTTGGACATGTACTTTCAAGTATATCAATAGGTGAAGATTTCTTATATGTTTGTGTAAATCCTACCAAGACAGGTTATGATGTTTATAGTAGTATTAATGATACTATAATAACCACAATATATTCTGATAACATAAATGATTATGAAAATCCACATATATTTAATAATACCAATTTACTCGGTATGGTTTTCGACCCTAATGATTCAGGAGTATTTATAATATTTAAAGATATTAATCCTGTAAAAATATATTATAATGTTAATTCTAAAACTAGAATTGAAAATGTAAAGTATTCTGATAACCATATAATTACAGATATAACTATGGTTGGTAGTAAATATTTAGTAGTTTTGAAATTTAATAATGATTCTAATTCAGTGGTGATGTTTGGTGATTCCTTTGATAATTTAAAAATTATCAAAAGTTTCTCTGATGTAATTTGCACTAGATATGACATTCCTAGAAATTTACTATATTTTGTAAGTGTAAGTAAACTTGATATTTATAATTTAGAATTTTATCTGTTGAAATCGTATAAATCTACCCAAAGTCAAAATAGTGCTGGTAAATATCTAAATACTATAGATTCCGCCAATATAGCTAATATTGATTTTGATGTTATAAACAGATATGATTTGGATTCACTTGGAGCCGCTTTAGAATATATAAGAGGTTCTGAAAAGGTTGATTATAATTCTGAGTTGAATTTAGTGAAATTTAATATTAATGAAGATTTTCATTATTATTGGACTTATCATGAATTATATTTAAATTTACGTTATCCATCCTTCTTTGAAAATAATGATACATTTCTAAATAGTGAAACTAGTTTCATTAATAATAATCAATTACGATATTCTAATATTAAGAAATATTCTAGTAGGTTTAATGTTAATTTGATAATCGAACTTAAATTACTTGGTGTATCAAAACCGAATAGTTCATCAGAATTCACATATATAGATATAAGTGGTGTTATATTGGAAGGTATTGTTAGAATTTCAATTTCTGACAAATATATTATAATACATTCCAATAATGCTGGAATAACATATATGGCATTATTTAGAGTTAATGCTGATTTTTCTATATCTATATTAGAGAACCATTCACAATTAACTAATATGTGTTCTGATATAATAAAGTTTGCATATTTAGATGGTATAATATATTTACCATCAAGTGGAATTAATTTTAGTTCTGTGATATATTATAAAAATATGGATGGTTTTGGATATACTGAGCCTGTAAATGTTGATGTTAGTTACATCAAAGATGGTCCAGTTAATATAATAAGTATACAAACTATTAAAAATCAATTATTTGCGATATGTGAAACTTCAAGAGGCTCTAAAATAGTCTGTATACTTGAAAGGGTTAGTGGAAGTTTTGATAAACTTAACATAGTTTTAAGATTGAAAGAGATTCCTAAATTTTCATCAAACAATTGTATTAGATTGGCTATAGAATTGGTTGATGATGATATTGTTGTATATAATGGTAGTATATTATATAAGATACCGTACAATACATTATTTTGTGATGAGGGTGTAATTACAACTCTAACTCCTAAAAACTCTATAATCGATTACAAAGAGATTGATTCATCTACACCTTTAAGTATTGATAGTGAATCTTTGAATAAAAGTATAAATAGAAACTATGATTTGGATAGTATTACTTATAGAGAAACATCTACTGATCAACTTAAGGGTAAATATGCTATAGGTTATAAAAATAATATTAATGGTAAAGTCATTAATAGAGATTTTGAAAGTGATAAACTATCTAATAGTCGTAGAATATTAGATAATCATATTCTATCGGATGATATGTATACTGATCGTAAAGTTATTAAATTTTATGACCCTAATAGTAATCCATTTAATGTAGAATTTCATAATATAAGTTATGATGTTAATCATTTCTCACATATTACAGCAAATTTCTTACAAGGTGAATATATTGAGGGCTCTGATCTAAATGTGACCTTATCTATATCTGATAATTTATATGAACTTACAAATCTTTATGTTGATGGTTTTATTATATCTGATCCAGCTTTAGTAACTTTTACTAAAGATAACCTAGGTAAAAATACAGGAGTTAGTTATACATTTAAAAATATAACTAGTAACCATATTATAGGCTGTGATTGTAAATTAATACTTTCAAAATTAAAAGTATCTATAGATACGAATATAGATGATAGAAATGGTGAATATTTAGGTCTTGGTAATTATAATACTGGTGAAGATGTTGTTGTTAATGTATTTCCTAAAGACGTTAAATATAATATTTTTAATGATCCTAGTAAATTATTCTTTAATAATGATAATGTATTCGTTAAAACCGAAACTGATAATAGTGTTGATGGGTGGATTTACACTTATGATAACGGTAATGTTGTTGTGAGATATATAAATGTTAAACCCACTTTTATGAATAATTATTATTGGGATAATATTTCGATGTATTGTGAAATAACTATTAAAAATATTTCAAAATCTTATAACATAGGTTCTGTATTAAAAGAATGTTTGACTATAACTGTTAATGATTTAGATAATAATCTATTATCTATCACTAGTACAAACCTATCAGGTAATGTTACAGGTAAAACTTCTATAACAACTAGAGATTATTTAGGATCTTATTTTATACTTGATCTTGTTACAAATAATACGAGTATGGCTATAAAAGCTGTTACTGTTGATGGTTTAGATATAGATGTATTATCAGTAGATGATTCGAAATATCTACCTATAAATGATGCAGCTATAATTAATACTAGTAAATTTAACTATGCTGTAGCACCATTTGGTAATTTTAATTCAAATGGCGTTAGAACGTTTAATAGGTCAATATTATTAAATGATATAATCACTGATTCAGTTATAAATATACATACTGAAAAATCTGTTAGAATAGATTTTGATATTGGTAAAACTTTCTGGGCTGGTGCGAATATTTATCCTTGGGTTGATAATTTAGATGTTAGTGTATCAAATAATCCATTCACAGAAGTTAAACGTAATTTCTTTGTAAAATTTGGTGAACCATTAACGATTACAGCAACTCCTAAGGGTTTTACGACAATTAGTGATATATCTATAAATGGTATTTCACATAAATATCCACAAGAATATAGTGAAATTATTAGAGATTCTGACATTAATGGTAAATGGACCTATCATATAGATTCAAATACTAGTTTAGTTGAACTTGTCATTCGTGTAGTTATTCACATATATGATAATGAGAATCTTGGTTTAGGTAGATTATATCTTGAGAGTAAAGAGGGTTTAAATATCGGAGATTATGGTATTTCGGCAGATATAGCTGAAACGTTTGGAATCTTCAGATTTAAAGAATTTACATCTCCTAACACAAATAAATTCAATATACAGAAGATTTTCATAAATGATAAAATATATGAAATTACTGATAAAAAATTTAAAATTCAACCTATGTGGGATTTTAAGGTTATAACATATGTGGGTCCTGAACTACCACTAGCTGGCGCAATTGGAATATGGTCAGTGACAGGGAGTGTTAAAATATCTATATATGGTAATCCTTATTATGATGGTGCATGTTATATAATTGATGAATTAGGTGAACGTGAAGGTACTATTTTCGCCGATACTAATTCACTTAAAAATGTAACTATAACTCCGAGTAATAATTGTCTCGTAGATTATATTTGTGTTATAATAAATGGTTTGAAAACATTCATACAT